>TARA_R110002124_G_scaffold5436_31_pt1 | contig 13378 bp, 11 predicted proteins | sample TARA_R110002124 | Tara Oceans TARA_R110002124 (sample SAMEA4397445) | marine metagenome | biome: Polar Biome; feature: [SRF] surface water layer (ENVO:00010504); material: water (ENVO:00002006), including particulate matter (ENVO:01000060) such as... | depth 5 m | reverse complement strand
CGAAATCTGTGCCGCAACATCCAATACTGACGCAACCACCTCACCAAATATCCGTGCCTCAATGCCCAACGCTTGACCGCCGGCATTCAGAATTTTGGTTTCCATTTCAGATAGTTCAACAGTGGTAAACCGCACTGCATTTGCTGTTGTTTGACGGTGAATAAATGTTTGGGACAACGGCTCGTCCAACATCTTTTTCGCGTGGGTTGCTGGCGTCTCGATGAAATAACCCAACACATTGTTATGCTTAATTTTAAGAGATGAAATGCCTGTCACTGCCGCAAAGTCGGTCTGCATTGCTGAGATCACCCTGCGCCCTTCGTCGCGCAATTTGCGTGCCTCGTCCAAGGGCGCATCATATCCCGAACGCACGAACCCACCATCACGGGCCATCAGCGGAACTTCATCCGCCAACGTGTCATGCAACAACGTCAAGATGGCGTTATGACCGCGCAGGTCGGCCGCGGACTGTGTGATCAAATTCGCCGCCAGACCGGCGATCAGCGCCGCCAACTCGCCACCTTTGGACAGGCCTTGGCGTATCGCAGCCAAATCACGCGGCCCCGCACGATCCAATGAAATACGCGACAGCGCACGATCCATATCGGCAGTTTGACGCAACACATCCTGCACGTTTTCGCGCAGCCCATTGTTGTCCTTAAATGCATCAATCGCATCCAAACGCGCAGCTATCACATTCAGTCGTGTTGAGGGTGCATTCAGCCGCGTTTCCAACAGACGCGCACCCGCACCCGTTACCGTGCGATCAATGGTACGCAACAGTGAACCATTTTTTGCACCAGACAGAGTTTGAACCAATTCCAAATTGCGCCGCGTCGATGCGTCAATTTGCATAAAGCTGTCGATCGCCTCTTTTACAGGAGGTTTTAACAGTGGCAATTTACCCTTTTGGGTGATCTCCAAATAATCAACAATCGCGCCCATAGCGGCGATCTCTGCTCGTGTAAAATTGCCAAACCCGTCCAAGGATTTCACATTGAATAACCGTGTCAACCGCCCAACGCCCGCCGTACTGTCAAAGCTTGCAGGGGATAATGATGTCAGGGTTGCACCCGCTTCGTCTGTTTGTTCAATAAAGTCTCCAAAGTTGGATTCGCTAACCAAAACCTCGGCTGGGTTCAGCCGTGCCAGCATTGGTCCAAATGTCACGCGGGGGCAATTTTGTACGTGAAAATCGCCTGTGGAAACATCGACCCACGCGAATGCACATTCACCACGCAAATCTGCGAATGCACCCAGAAAATTGTGCTCGCGGGCAGATAATAAACTGTCTTCGGTCAATGTTCCGGACGTGACCAATCGCACCACACCACGTTTTACGACGGATTTACCACCACGCGCCTTCGCTTCTGCTGGGGCTTCCAATTGCTCACAAACGGCGACGCGAAATCCCTTACGGATCAGTGTCAGCAGATAATTTTCGGATGCGTGATGGGGAACACCGCACATGGGAATATCTTGGCCTAAATGCTTGCCTCGTTTTGTCAGCGAAATGTCCAACGCGGCGGCGGCGGCCACGGCATCATCGAAAAACATTTCGTAAAAATCGCCCATGCGATAGAATAACAATGCATTTGGATAATCAGCTTTGATTTCCAAAAATTGCGCCATCATGGGCGTGACGGATGATTTGGTTGTGGACATATTACTCCCCAGCGGATTGACCAAAGATACCCGTCGTACGCAGGCAGGAAAAGCAAAAACGACATCTGCGTTGCTTAATTGGATAGTCGTAATTATTCAGGTCTATCGGACTTCAAAAACGTATAGCGCGGGCAATTCCGAAGCAGCTTATGGTTATACGGCCAAAACGAAAGCGTTGCGGTGGTTTCAAACGGAACGGTAATTTTGGATATGGCGTGATGTTAGATGACTCTATATGGATACGCTTGCGCTTCGCGAGAGTAACAGCTTGGAGCCAAAGGCTCCAAGCGGAATCAACCCTTCCAGAAGGCTTTAACTTTACCAAAGAAGTTTTTGGATTCTGGATTACTATCTTCGGACAGATCATCAAACTCTTTCAACAACTCACGTTGTTTTGCGGTCAAATTTACTGGCGTTTCCACTGCGATTTCAAGGTAGAGATCACCCTTGCCTGCACCACGCAGAGCGGGCATGCCCTTACCTTTTAGGCGCATTTGTTTACCGGATTGGGCGCCCACAGGGATTTTGACTCGTGATGTATTGCCATCAATATTTGGTACATCGATTTCACCGCCCAATGCAGCCGTAGCCATGGAAACGGGGACGCGCAAGAACAGGTTGTTGGCCTCGCGCTCGAACAGATCGTGATCTTCGACATCAATAAAGATGTACAAATCACCAGATGGCCCACCACGTTGCCCTGCTTCGCCTTCGCCGCTCAGACGGATACGTGTGCCGCGTTCGACGCCTGCGGGGATATTCACAGATAATGAACGTTCACGCTGTGTCGCACCTGAACCGTGGCATGTATCACATGGATTGGTGATGGTTTCACCGCGTCCTGAACATGTGGGGCATGTGCGTTCAACAGTAAAAAAACCTTGCTGTGCACGCACTTTACCCATGCCAGAACACGTAGGGCATCTTGATGGCTCTGAACCTGCCGCAGCACCTGTTCCTGAACAGCTTTCACATGAAACAGATGCATTTACAGAAATTGTTTCCTGCTTGCCGCTATAGGCGTCATCCAATGAAACTTTTAGATTATATCGTAAATCGGAACCACGCGCCGCGCCCGCAGGACCGCCACGTCGCCCGCCGGCAAAGTTACCAAATAAATCGTCAAACACATCCGAAAAAGCAGAGTTAAAGTCGCCACCGCCGCCGAATGGTCCGCGACCACCACCACCGCCCATGCCACCTTCAAATGCAGCGTGACCATATTGGTCATAGGCGGCCTTCTTGTCGGCGTCCTTCAGGACGTCATACGCCTCGTTGGCATCCTTGAACTTACCTTCGGCGGTTTCATCGCCAGGATTGCGATCGGGATGCAATTCCATGGCCTTCTTGCGGAAAGCCTTCTTAATTTCGGATTCGGATGCGCCCTTGGCGACACCTAAAATATCGTAGTAATCACGTTTTGACATAGACGTCTCCTGCGCGAAGCGAAATAACCCCGCAATCACGCGGGGTTATATTTAGATTAGAATGAAAGTACCGTTTATCAACGGTCGCCTTTGCCCAAGTCTTCGAAATCGGCATCAACGATGTCTTCGTCTACGCCGCGTGGTTCGCCCGCATCATCGTCACCCATACCTTCGGGTGCTTCCGGTTGCTCGGCTTGGGCTTTGTAGATTGCTTCGCCAAGTTTCATCGCCGCTTCCGTTAGGTCTTGCGAACGCGCATTAATTTTTGACGCATCCTCTGATTCCAAACTTTCTTGCAGGTTTGCGATCGCCATTTCGATCACTTCGATTGTTGTTGGGTCAACTTTGTCGCCATGCTCTTCGACAGATTTTTCAGTGCCATGGATCAGACTTTCGGCGCCATTTTTCGCCTCGACTAATTCCTTGCGCTCTTTGTCTGCTTCTGCATTCTCTTCGGCGTCTTTCACCATTTGCTCGATGTCATCATCAGACAGGCCGCCCGATGCTTGGATCGTGATCTTGTGCTCTTTGTTTGTACCCTTGTCTTTGGCGGATACGGAAACGATGCCGTTGGCGTCGATGTCAAAAGCAACTTCAATCTGTGGCAGGCCACGCGGCGCAGGCGGGATATTTTCTAGATTAAATTGGCCCAGAATTTTGTTATCCGCCGCCATTTCGCGCTCGCCTTGGAACACGCGAATTGTCACATCATTTTGGTTATCTTCAGCAGTTGAAAACGTCTGAGACTTTTTCGTTGGGATGGTTGTGTTGCGATCGATCAAGCGTGTGAAAACACCGCCCAAAGTTTCGATACCCAAAGACAGCGGTGTCACATCCAGCAAAACAACGTCCTTAACATCACCTTGCAAAACACCGGCCTGAATTGCCGCGCCCAATGCAACAACTTCGTCAGGATTCACACCTTTGTGTGGCTCTTTACCGAAGAATTCTGTCACGGCTTCAACAACTTTTGGCATGCGGGTCATACCGCCAACCAAAACGATTTCATCAATGTCTGTTTTTGACAGACCCGCATCTTTCAACGCAGATGCGCAGGGCTTCAACGAGCGTTTGATCAAATCAACAACCAAGCTCTCTAATTTCGCACGTGTCAATTTCAACACAAGGTGCAAAGGCTGGCCGCCGTTTGGATCCATAGAGATAAACGGTTGGTTGATTTCTGTTTGTGTGCTTGAAGACAGTTCGATTTTCGCTTTTTCAGCGGCCTCTTTCAGGCGTTGTAGCGCCATCTTGTCTTTGGTTAAGTCGACGCCGTTCTCTTTTTTGAACTCAGCTGCTAAATATTCCACGATGCGCATATCGAAATCTTCGCCGCCCAGCGCTGTATCGCCGTTTGTTGATTTCACCTCGAACAGGCCGTCGTCGATTTCCATGACTGATACATCGAATGTACCGCCGCCAAGGTCATAAACAGCAATCGTTTTTCCGCCTTCTTTGTCCAAGCCATAAGCCAGAGCAGCGGCCGTTGGTTCGTTGATGATGCGCAAAACATTCAGACCGGCAATTTTACCCGCGTCTTTCGTTGCCTGGCGCTGGGCATCGTTAAAGTATGCAGGAACAGTGATAACCGCTTCTGTTACTGTCTCGCCCAAATAGCTTTCGGCAGTTTCTTTCATTTTACCTAAAATGAATGCAGAAATTTGCGAAGGAGAGTATTTTTCACCCTGCACTTCGACCCATGCGTCACCATTGCCGCCATCAACCACGTTGAATGGCAGGTGCTTCATTTCTTTCTTGATCAGCGGATCGCTGATTGAACGACCGATCAAACGTTTTACCGCGAACAATGTGTTCTCTGGGTTGGTCACCGCTTGGCGTTTTGCTGCTTGACCGACCAAACGCTCGTCGTCTTTGAATGCGACAAGTGATGGGGTTGTGCGTGCGCCTTCGGCGTTTTCGACGACCTTTGGTTGTGAACCATCCATGATGGCAACGCAGGAGTTCGTTGTTCCTAAATCAATACCAATGACTTTAGCCATAATTTTCTTCCTTCTGTGGCGATGTAAGGGCCAAGCCCATCAGGCGCCTGACCACGATCCCGTACCCGCGTCTGCGAATACTCAAAGGATTATATAGTATTGAATTAATAGGCCTGCAAGGGTCAGTTCTGTCTATTTACTTACTCTTTTGGAAGTTTATTTTGATTTTATGGATAATGAAATTAAGCCAACGCTAACCATTCGTGGATTTCAAGTTTTTAAGGGCTTGATTAGCCTGCGTGAACAACACCTGATGGTGGCTGAATTACGCAATGTCGTCAGGCAGGCTCCGATGTTTTCGCCGACAACACCTGGCGGGCGCAAAATGTCTGTACGTCTTAGCGCGGCAGGGAACTATGGGTGGTATTCCGACGCTAGCGGATACCGATATGTTGATCGGCACCCTGATGGACAACCTTGGCCATCGATCCCAGATCTGGTATTCGGCCTGTGGCGAAATTTAGTTTCTGATGTGCGACTCCCCGATTGCTGTTTGGTTAACCATTACACCGAGAATGCAAAAATGGGGATGCACCAAGACAAAGACGAGGCGGATTTCACATGGCCTGTTTTGTCCATCTCGCTTGGTGATGATGCTTTGTTTCGTATGGGGAATGTCGTGCGCGGCGGCAAAACGGAATCGATTCTGTTGTCATCTGGCGATGTGGTGTTGATGGGCGGCGATGCGCGGTTGGCGCATCACGGGGTTGATCGCATTAAATTTGGCACCTCTACGCTGTTAAAGCAGGGCGGACGGATCAATCTGACACTACGGGTGGTTGATTAGGTGCGTGACTTCCAGCTTTCGGATGCGTATTTTCGTGCCCAATGATCCAACATAAAGCTGATCACAAAAATGGCAAAGGTTACCCATAGCGCGTGATGAATATTGGTGCGCGTTGCGGTATAATTAATGAACGCGGCATCCCGCGCGTAATCAATGACGTGAAACAGCGGGTTCCAGGAAAACATCCAAAACATGCTGGTTGGTACAGCGTTCGCCAGGAAGAATTTTCCACTAAACACCATATTTAACCGCTGAAACATCTGCGAAACAAGCTTCATCAGCCTTGGAAAAAATACGGACAGCGACAGTAATAAATTACCAATGGCCACACCCGCGATCCATGCGACAAAAAACGCGAATGCAAATCGCTTGGCATCATAAATTATAATCCGCTCAAACAGGACGTTGGCGGCGAAAATCATGATAGCGAATGCCAATATCTGTGTATACAATGTGGCCAATGTGGCGGCCAAAATATTCAGCAGTGTATTCATAGAGCTGTGCAAATTCATCGGATTCAACGGCCCCTTGGTTCCCATCACAGCTGCGACCGCACGGATATGGACAAGAAATAAAAATACACCGGTCATAATGTACAACACTTCGCTGCCCCGAATGGCCGCCTGTCGCATCCCCATAATATTCATAAAGAACAAAAAGAAGACCACATACAGCATTGATTGAAAAATATCTGTCGCCAGCCCAATGATTGGCGAACGATGTTGCTTGCGCACTTCGCGGACGATCCCGTGATACAACAACTCGAAAAACCGATAAACTTTGTATGCAGGCGCATTATTTTGTGTGTTATCGAACATAATCATATCATTTACTTACTTTTTACACAGTTTCCAATAACTCTTGTTGTTTGGGGCCATTAACTTTATTTCCAAGGCACGGACCACGGATAACGAACTAAAGGAAACAATTAATGAACAACGTAGAGATTTGCACTGTTATCCGGACACTGGCCATACAAGCAGGCCAAAAAATTATGGAAATCTATCAAACTGATAATTTCGTGGTGAAATTAAAAGGTGATGAAAGCCCCGTAACGATTGCCGACGAGGCGGCGGACAAATTGATTTATGCAGGTTTGCGCGCAGCATTTCCCGATACGCCCATCGTAACCGAGGAACAATCCGACACCCACAGGGAACAATCCAATACGTTTTTCATTGTTGACCCGCTGGATGGCACCAAAGAATTCATTCACCGCCGCGGCGATTTCACCGTCAATATCGCCTATGTTGTTGACGGCATTCCTGTGCTGGGCGTGGTTTATGCACCTGCCAAGGATCGTTTGTTTTACACCGATGCAAACGGTAAATCGGTCGAAGAATTGGGCGCACACGATGCGCACACCGTCGGCGAGGTGAAATCCATCGGCGTCTCGACACCCAACACCGATGCCCTGATCGTGGTGGCGTCAAAATCACATCGCGACCAAGCATTGGAAGATTATATTGCCAAATACAACGTCGCCGACAGCCGCGCCGCAGGGTCATCTCTGAAATTCTGCTTAATTGCCACGGGTGAAGCAGACATTTATCCACGTGTTGGGCGCACCATGGAATGGGATACTGCTGCGGGACATGCGGTGCTGACGGGCGCAGGTGGGCACGTTGTGCGCTATGATAATCACGCGCCACTGAGGTATGGTAAGCCGATTTTCGAAAACCCATTTTTCATCGCCTACGCTCCGGGCATCAAACTGCATAAGGCTTAAGATATGAAAACCCTGATCATCGTCCCCGCTCGCTATGCTTCGACCCGCTTTCCTGGAAAGCCGTTGGTCGAATTGACCGGTGCGGATGGGAAAACAAAATCTTTAATTCAACGCAGCTGGGAAGCGGCGATGGCTGTGGATAATGTTGATGTTGTTGTGGCAACGGATGATGATCGGATCAAGGGTGCGGCACAGGCGTTTGGTGCGGCCGTGGTTATGACATCCGAAAAATGCGCCAATGGCACGGAACGCTGTGCGGATGCGATTGCGAATATGGATATGAATTATGATTTGATCGTAAACCTACAAGGCGATGCGCCGCTCAGCCCTGCTTGGTTCGTACAGGATCTGATCGACAGCTTTGCTGGCGACACAGGCGCGGATATGGCGACGCCCGTATTGCGATGTGACCCTGAAACCATCGCGGCATTCAAACAGGATCGCGCGGCAGGTCAAGTCGGGGGTACCACTGCCGTGTTCGATTGCAACAACAAGGCACTTTATTTTTCTAAGGAAGTTTTGCCTTATTCCAATAAAGCGGATGCGCCAATTTATCACCACGTTGGTATTTACGCATACCGCCCAGCTGCATTGGCAGAATATATGACATGGGCCGCGGGGCCATTAGAGACAGAAGAAGGACTGGAACAACTTCGCTTTCTGGAAAATGGCCGCCACATCCAATGCGTCGAAGTGGATGGAAAGGGGCGCGCCTTTTGGGAGGTCAACAATCCTTCCGACGTGCCGCGCGTTAATATGATGCTTTTGAAACTTGGCATTGCATGACGGACGCGCCACAAGTCAGTTTGATAATCGTTTCACGGGATCGCCCCGATGATTTAAAGCGAGTATTGTGCAGCTTGCGGTTTCAATCATATCCAAATTTCGAAGTTATTGTGGTTGCGAACCAAAACCCAGGTGACACGACTGTAAAATTCATTCCCTTCGATCAGCCAAACATCAGTGCCGCACGCAATCAGGGCGTTGCCCATTCCGCAGGTGAAATCGTGGCCTTTTGTGATGATGATGCTATTCCCGAACCCGAATGGCTCGCGCGCTTGGTTCCTGCGTTCAACGATCCCTTGGTCGGTATCGTCGGTGGGTTTGTGCGTGGTCGCAATGGTATTTCATTTCAATGGCGCGGGCTGGAAACCGATCAATTCGGCACTGACCACGCGTTGGATATTTCAGAACCCACTACGCGCGGTATGGTTGATGGGCGGATGTTGAAGGTTCAGGGAACAAACTGTGCATTTCGTAAATCGGCATTGGTCGCGCTGGGCGGTTTCGATCAAGGCTTTGCCTTTTATCTGGACGAAACCGATGTTTCGTGGCGCATGTCCCAACAGGGCTGGCTGACACGGATTGTGCCATTGGCAGAGGTTCAGCACGGTTTCGCCGCCAGCGAAATGCGCGGTGCAAACCGTGCCCCGCACAGTTTGCATCAAATCGGAAAATCCATGGCGCTATTTTTGCAAAAGCACAGCGCTGAACAGGGTTGTACGGCGGCGCAGAAGAACCTTGTCGCTCATCAGCGCGCACGATTGTCACGTCTTTTGATCTGGGGGCAAATTGAGCCCCGCGACGCAGCACGATTATTGGATAGTTTGAGCGCCGGCCTGCGCAGTGATTGTACGTCAGAGATGGGTATTTTCGATCAAGCGCCCACTTTCAAACATTTTCCAAATGCTCAAACTGGGCGGCGATTATTGTATACTAAGATTTGGAAGTTGCGTGGGTTAATGCGTGAATCTCAAAAATTGGCGGACGACGGTGTACAGGTGACCGCATTTTGCTTTTCCCGCACATCGCGGTTCCATCACCGTTATTTTGATGTGCGCGGATTTTGGGTACAACGCGGCGGCATTTTTGGCAAATCGGACCGCAGTAAAAGCTATTTTAATCAAAAGGTTTTTTCGATTTTGCGCTGTGTAACCCGTGAACGAGCAGATATTGCGGCGCAACGTCCATTTGACGATTCCGAAGTGGTTACGCTGAAATAAATTGGAATTAATTCACATTGTTACTTTTTGATAATCTCTGCGCCTTAAAACGGGTGGAGAACAAAAAGGGACGATTCTATGATCAAAAAGGTTACCAAAGCCATCTTTCCCGTTGCCGGGCTTGGCACACGCTTCTTGCCCGCAACAAAATCCATTCCCAAAGAGATTTTGAATCTCGTCGATCGCCCCCTTATCCAATACGCCATCGACGAAGCCCGCGACGCAGGGATCGAACAATTCATTTTTGTCACTTCTCGGGGAAAATCTGCGCTTACGAATTATTTCGACGGCGCTCCCGAGCTAGAACGCGCACTGGAAGATAAAGGAAAATTCGACCTGCTGGACACCATCCAAGATGTCACCATGGATAGCGGCGAGATCGTTTACATTCGCCAACGCAAGCCGCGCGGATTGGGCGACGCTGTGCGATGCGCGTCACGCTTGATCGGCGACGAACCCTTTGCCGTTTTGTTACCAGATGACGTTATAGCCGCCGAAAAACCATGCCTAAAACAAATGATCGAAGCTTACGACGAAACTGGAGGCAATATGGTTGCCGTGATGGAGGTTCCACCTGAAAAGGCATCCGATTACGGGCTGGTTGATGTGGGTATGTCCAAGGGCGATATTTTACCGATTAGAAATATGGTTGAAAAGCCAAAGCCAGAAGACGCTCCATCTAACATGGCGGTGATTGGACGATATATTTTGACACCCGATGTTTTGGTCAACTTGGCCACAACCCAATGTGGCGCGGGCGGTGAAATTCAATTAACCGATGCCATCGCGGCAGAAATCATAGCTCATAACAATGTTCATGGTTTCAGGTTCAAGGGCACCCGATTTGATTGTGGGTCAAAAGCGGGTTTTTTACAGGCAACGGTCGCATTTGGATTATCACGCGAAGAGTTGCGTGAAGAGTTTCAAGATTATCTGTATGGTGCTGTGGGCGCGAGGCATGCGGCACAGTAAAATCACAACACTAGCGAGCTTTTCAAAAGTAGTTTAAGCCAAATGTATGACCCTTCTATTGGACATATCGCGCTTTATTTCGCGGGCGCACTTACCGTTCGATACAGGTATCGACAGGGTTGAGCGTGCGGCCATCTTGGACGGCTTTAATCGCTACCAAGATCCACATTTTCTGGCGCGTATTGGCAGGGGATATGTCATTCTAAACAGATCAGAGATGACTGATTTTCTGGACATGGAACGCACGCAACTTTGGCCAAAGGTGCGGGGCTTGGATCAATTCCGGCTTAAGCTCGCACATCCGCAACGTCAGGTGCGCACAGGATTGCGTGAATTGGGTGTTAAACAGTTTGCATTGGATGACTTGGATAAAGTCATCAAGCAAGAGAAGTTGGCCCCATTTCATTATTTGAATGTTGGTCATACCAATCTTGGCGAAAAACTGTTCCAATTCCTGAGCGGTGCCGGAGCCTATAAGTTATCCGTTTTTATTCACGATGTTATCCCCATCGATTTCCCACAATACTGTCGCTCCGACCGGATTGTGTCTTTCAAAAAGAATTTTGAAAATGTGATTCAGAACTGCGATTCAATTTTTTGCAACTCGCGCTACACATCAGATCGCATCGCACACCACGCCAAGGAAATGGGAAAAAATCCAATAATCACAGTGATCGATCTGGTTAGCCCTGCCATTGATCCCGCTGCAATCAATTCGGATCATCGGCACGAGCGCCCAACCTTCGCCATGTTGGGGACGATTGAACCGCGTAAAAACCTGAGCTTCGTCTTGGACATCTGGGATGACTTTTCGTTGACGAAAATGCCAGAACAAATGCCAAATTTGTTACTAATGGGAAAGCGGGGCTGGGAAACGCCCGAGGTATTGGCACGATTGGACGCAGCCATCGCGGACGGCTTTGTGAGTGAAATGGTTGATTTGGATGATCAATCTGTTCAACAATCCCTGTCATCCTGCCACGCATTGTTGTTTCCCAGCCATGCAGAAGGATATGGCCTGCCCGCCCAAGAGGCCTTGGCGCTGGGCGTACCAGTTATTGCATCTAACATTCCGGTTTTTCGCGAACTTTTCGGTGGCAAGTCGACCTTGCTTGACACGGATTCAACGGATAATTGGATCGCAGCGATTGAGCATGCCATGCGCACCCCCATTCCAAATCCACGACCTGCGATTTCAACATCAAAAAAATCGTCATGGACCATTTTTTTTGATAGGCTCTATAACAATCCGGTGGCTGAGTAATTATTTTGAATTTTGTGAGCATATACAAAAGATACAAACTGCGCCTCGAGCGTAAAAAGCTGAAGTTGCGTGCGATACGCCGCGGGCGCCGTGATTTAACGGTCATTTGCGACGAAACTAAAAATATTTCTAAGTCTGATATAATTCTGATTGCAACCCTGCGCAACGAACGTAAGCGATTGCCATACTTTCTGGATTATTATCGTAAGTTGGGAATTAATCATTTTCTAGTGATCGAAAATGGATCCGACGACGACAGTCGCGAATTCCTTGAACAACAGGCGGACGTTTCCTTGTGGAGCACACCTGCCAGTTATAAGCGTGCGGCATATGGGGTTCATTGGATGAACTATTTGTTGCGCAAATATGCTGTGGGGCACTGGATACTGTGCGTTGATGTGGACGAATTTTTTGTTTATCCACATTGCGATACACGCCCCTTGTCGGCATTAACAGACTGGTTGGACGCCTGCTCAATTCGCTCGTTTGGAACGATGTTGCTGGACATGTACCCCAAAGGAAAAATCGAAACCGCCAGCTATACCGAGGGTGATGATCCAGTTTCCGTCACACCGTATTTTGATGCTGGAAACTACTCGTTTTCGATGAATGCAAAATACAAAAACCTTTGGATTCAAGGGGGCCCACGCCAACGGGTGTTTTTTGCCGACAAGCCCAGTTTCGGACCTGCATTGAATAAGATTCCATTGGTAAAATGGAGTCGCGGGAATACTTTTGTCAGCTCAACACATGTAATTCTACCGCGCAGTTTGAATGTCGTTTACGCGACCAATGGTGGTCAGATGATTTCTGGATGTCTGCTACATGCAAAATTCATCGATAGCTTTGCGCAATTGGCTGGCAACAAAGCGCTGCGTAAACAACATTATGCAGATGGGCGTGAATACCGATTTTACGCACGCCTTCCCGAAGTGGAAACAACGATGTTCACACCAGAATCCACCAAATACGAAGATTGGCGGCAATTGGAAGCCTTGGGTCTGATGTCTGCGGGTGGTTGGGCATGACGCACATTGTTGGTCATATCATCCTTGCGCATACCAATCTGCACCGCGTTTTGCAGTTGACCAAATACCTGACGCGCCATGGCAGCCCTGTGGTTGTTCACGTTGATCTGAAAGCACCAAGCCTTGACTTTGAAAAATTACACGCTGATTTAAAAACCGATAAATTGGTTCATTTCGCGGAGCGTACCAACACCGAGTGGGGCAGCATGGCGTTGGTGGCTGCAACGATGACATGCGCGCAGATCATGGTCGAAGAGTTCCCACAGGCTGGGCATATATTTTTGACAAGCGGCTCATGTTTACCAAGTCGACCAATAACCGAATTACATGCATTCCTTTCCCAACACCAAGGCACAGATTTCATAGAATCTGTTTCGGTTGAAAGTGAAGATTGGGTGCAGGACGGACTTAGCGTCGAGCGATTTAAGTTCTACTTTCCATTTTCGTGGAAAAAGCAGCGACGGCTGTTTGATGCGGCAACATGGTTGCAGCGCAAACTTCAT
>TARA_R110002124_G_scaffold85148_1_pt1 | contig 13389 bp, 17 predicted proteins | sample TARA_R110002124 | Tara Oceans TARA_R110002124 (sample SAMEA4397445) | marine metagenome | biome: Polar Biome; feature: [SRF] surface water layer (ENVO:00010504); material: water (ENVO:00002006), including particulate matter (ENVO:01000060) such as... | depth 5 m | reverse complement strand
TGCCGGTAAAATCGAACCGCAAATCGCCATACCAGCAATGGACATAGCGGTAGCGCCAAAGGCTGGCAGCCATGAATGGATAGGCCAGCCCCAGCGTGGCGACCGTCAACAGGCTCCAGCCGAATCGGCGCAACGCATAGGCCCAGCTATTGCCGGTCTGGTCGAAGCGAATGCCGCGCCAGAGGGTGCGCGAGAGGCGGAAATCGCGGGCGCGGTAAATGGCATAGCCTGCCAGAAACCACAGGGCGATACCGATACCGCCATAGCCCAGGATAGCAGCATCGCGTGACTGGGTGGAGAGATAGAAGAACAGCGCATAGAGCGGCAGAAACACCGCGAGCGCCATCAGGAAACCCACCAGCAATTGCAGGGCATTGCCGGTATATTCCAGACCATCGCCGTCAATCTCGGTATTGGACCAGTAAAATCGGCGTTTCCAGGTGAGCAGCCAGAAGCGATAGAGGCCGATTGTCGGCAGCAACAGCACGTAACCACGCAAGAGCAGGCCAGCCAGCTCCCGCCGCGTTCCCGTGAACACCACCGGCACCGGCCTGCCGGGCCCCTGCTGCATGGCCATGCTCAAACTCTCCGCTTCGCGCCGATTTTAGGCGAGGGCGGCAGGCTTGGAAAGCTCGGGGCCCGCAAAACGCTACGGATAGAGCCGCTCGCTGGTCCAGGGCTGATCGACCGATGCGCGGGTAAAGCGGACGCGGTCGTGCAGCCGGAACTCCCCATCTTTCCAGAATTCGATGCTGCTCGGGATGATCCTGAATCCGGACCAGTGCGCCGGCCGCGCGACATCGTCGCCATCGGTCTGCGTTGCCAGGGTGGATACCTGGTCGAGCAGGGTCATCTTGCTGTCGAGCGGGCGGGACTGCTGCGACGCCGACGAGGCGATCTGGCTCCCCTTGGGGCGGCTGGTCCAATAGGCGTCGGCCTCACCTGGCGAAACCACTTCGACCGGACCGCGCATGCGAATCTGCCGGCGCAGCGATTTCCAGTGCATCACCATCGCCGCCTTGGGCTGGGCAAGCAGCTGGGCACCCTTGACGCTCTCAAAATTGGTAAAAAAGGTAAAGCCGTGCTCGTTGCGGGCATTCAATAGCACCATGCGCACATCGGGCAGCCCATCGGCGTCGACACTGGCCAAAGCCATGGCGTGCGGGTCGTTTGGCTCAGCTTCCTTGGCCAGGGCGAACCATTCCTCGAACAGCGCAAACGGGTCCAGTGCCGTCCGATCGCTGTCGTCATAGAGTCGTTCGGTCAATGTCTGGAGCATATCGATCTCATCTCTTCGTCGCACAAAACTGGACAAGCCGGGGGACGGTGGCCATATAGGACTTGAAACCGGGGCTAAGCAACGCCCGTATCAATTGAATGGACCAAATGCGCGATCCCTATACCGTGCTTGGGGTGTCCCGTTCAGCAAGCGAAAAGGACATCAAGTCCGCCTATCGCAAGCTGGCCAAGAAGTATCACCCCGACCAGAACCCAGACGATCCAGCATCGCACGGCAAGTTTGCCGAGGCGACCAATGCGTATGACCTGCTCAATGACAAGGAAAAGCGCGGCCAGTATGACCGTGGCGAGATCGATGCCGACGGCAACCCCAAATTTGCCGGCTTCAATCCGGGCGCCGGTCAGCGCGGCGGCGGTCGCACCGCGGCCGGCGGCTTTACGGCCGAGGATATCCTCAAGGAGTTCATGAGCGGCTTTGGCGGCCAGCCACGTGGTGGAGCTGGCCGGGGCGCGGGCCCCGGCGGCGCGCAGTGGGATCCCTTTGCCGGCGCCGCGGCAGGCGGGGGTGCCGGGCGCGGGCTGAAGGGCGAAGATGTGGTCGTGAATGCCACCGTCTCGCTCGAAGACGCCCACAAGGCCGCCTCGATCCCGGTTCGCATGCCAAGCGGCAAGGTCCTCTCGGTCAAGCTCCCCGAAAAGGTCGAGGAAGGCCAGCAGATCCGCCTCAAGGGGCAAGGCTCCGTCGGCATGGGCGAGGCGGGCGATGCGCTGATCACCGTGCGCTTTGGAAAGTCCAAGCAGTTCCGCCGCGATGGGGCGGACCTGCGTACCGATGTTCCCATCACCCTTTATGAAGCTGTGCTGGGGGCAAAGGTGCGCGTGCCGACGCTCGATGGTTCTGTCGAACTCAATCTTCCGCCAGGAATCGATACCGGCAAGGCCCTGCGCCTCAAAGGCAAGGGGCTTTACGGCGATGGCGACCTATACGCCAACCTCAAGGTCATCCTGCCGCCGGGCGGCGACGCCGACCTCGAAGCGCTGGCCCGCTTCATGCGCGACCAGAAGCCCTATAAGGTAAGAGACTAACACCCTTACCGGAGCTGCCCCTGCGCGACGAAGCTCCCACCTAACCTTCCCCATAAGGGAGAGGCTAGGAGGGGGGAGCTATCGCCCCCTACTCCCTGGGCGCTGCCGCCCGCTGCAGGCGGTCGTTGATGGCTTCTCCCAGTCCGGAGTCGGGGATGGGCGCAACTGCGATCAGGTTCTTGCCCAGTGCGTCGAGTTCATGGAGCATCGCAAAAAGATTGCGCGCCGCCTCGTGCAGGTCGCCCGTTGGTGAAAGATTACGCGTGGGGCCGGCAAACTCGTCCGCAGCGCCAAAGGCCAGATAGGCCTCGCCCTCGCGCGGCACGGTATTGAGCCGCAGGGCAGCGTTGGGCGCGTAATGGCTGAGCAGCATGCCTGGGGCGGCGATGGCAGCGTCTTTCTCGGCGATCGCAATGCTGACGCCCAGCGCCTGTTCGATCTCTTCGCGCGCCATTGATCCCGCCCGAAGCTGCACGAGCTGATCGCCATCGACCCGCACGATAGTGGATTCGACGCCGGCCTGACAGGGTCCGCCATCGAGCACCGGCACGCGGCCGGCAAAGCCCAGCCGTACCTGATAGGCCGTTGTGGGTGAAAGCCGCCCGGAGGGATTGGCCGAGGGTGCGGCCAGCGGCCTGCCCACAGCGGCCAGCAATGCCAGCGCCAACGGATGGTCGGGAATCCGGACGGCCACGGTGTCGAGGCCGGCAGTAGCCACGTCGGCCAAGCGGTTGCCCGGTTTGGCGGGCAGTACCAGCGTCAATGGGCCGGGCCACAGCGTCGCCAGACGGCGCGCCAACGGCGAAAGGAAGGCCAGGCTTTCGGCCATGGCCAGATCGGCGCAGTGGATGATCAGCGGATTGAAGCGGGGCCGCCCCTTGGTCTCATAAATGGCCAGTACCGCATCGGCATCGGTCGCGTCCGCCCCCAGACCATAGACCGTCTCGGTGGGAAAGGCACAGAGCTGACCAGCCCGCAGCAGTGCGGCGGCCTCATCTACCGAATTTGGATCAATTGTCATGCATGGGCCGATCATAGTGGTGGCGGTTGTTTGACAACGCCAGCGCGGCGCGTCAAGACGAGGGTGAAGCACAGGAGCCCGACCCGCGTGAGCACACTGCTTGTCAGTCAGCCCAATTTTGCCGACCATGTTACGCCGCAAGGTCATCCCGAGCGCGCTGACCGGATCCGGTCAATCGAGGAAGCGCTGGCGCGGCCCCGGTTCGACAAACTGATCCGGCGTGACGCGCCTAGTGCCGACCTGACGCTGGCCGAACTGGTACATGACGGCAGATATCTGGCCAAGCTGCGCAATGCTCGGCCGGCCGAAGGCATCGGCCAGCTCGATGCGGACACCTTCATCTCGGCCAAGTCGCTCGATGTCGTCGCCACCGGCCTCGGTGGCGCGCTTAACGCGCTCGACGCGGTACTGTTGGGAGAAGTCGAGAACGCCTTCTGCGCCATCCGCCCGCCCGGCCACCATGCCGAAATCGCCACGCCGATGGGTTTCTGCCTGATCAACACCGTGGCGATCATTGCGCGCGAGGCGCAGCGCAAATATGGCGCGGAGCGTATCGCCATCATCGATTTCGACGTACACCACGGCAATGGCACGCAGGACATCTTCAAGGATGATCGCAGCGTGTTCTACGCTTCGAGCCACCAGATGCCCCTGTTTCCCGGCACCGGCGAGCCAGGCGAAACCGGCGTGGGCAATATCGTCAACGTCCCCCTGGACGAGGACAGCGATGGCACCGCGATGCGCGACGCCTATGTGACACGAATCATACCGGCCCTGATTGACTTCTCGCCTGACCTGATCCTGCTGTCGGCGGGTTTTGACGCGCATGAGCGCGATCCGCTGGCCCAGCTCAACTGGAGTTCGGCGGACTATGGCTGGCTCACGGGAAAGTTGATGGACGTGGCCGACCGCTGCTGCGGTAACCGCATTGTTTCGCTGCTCGAAGGTGGCTATGACCTCAAGGGATTGGCTGGCGGTGTTTCCCACCATGTGGCCATGCTGATGGACGGCGCTATCGGGCGCCTGGACGAATAGGATTTTGCTGATGGCCGACAATGACGACGTGAAAGCGCTAAGCTTTGAGGCTGCGCTGGCGCAGCTGGAAGAGATCGTTGGCAAGCTGGAATCGGGCAAGGCGCCGCTGGCGGAATCGATCGCCATCTATGAGCGCGGCGAAGCCCTCAAGGCGCATTGCGAAACCTTGCTGAAGGCGGCAGAAGCCCGCATCGAGAAGATTACCCTATCGCGCGATGGCGTGCCGACCGGCACTGAACCTCTCGACGCCTAGACAGTGTCTGGACCTGGTGGTTCGACAGGCTCACCATGAGGTCTAGCCGCGGTGCGATGCCTGGACACGCCTCATCCTCAGATTGCCGAAAGATGGGGTCGGGGCAGAAAGAAGTCATGACCACACCAAAAACGCTGCGCAATTTCCGCATTGTCCTCTGGGCCCTGGTTGCCGTGGTGGCCATCGGCGCAACGGCGCTCTATGTGTTCCAGCCCCCTGCCCGCCCGCTCGGGCTGACCGGACAGGCCTTTGCGCTGAATTCGACCAGGGGTGGTGCCTTCACCCAGGACGATTTGGTGGGGGCGCCCAGCCTGATCTTTTTTGGCTATACTTTCTGCCCCGATGTCTGTCCGACAACGCTGGCCGAAACCACCGCCATTCGCGAAAAGCTCGGACTGACACCCGCGCAGTTGCGCATCATCTTTGTGTCCGTCGATCCCGAGCGCGACACGCTGGCGATGGTCAAGGATTATGTCGAAGGCTTTGACCCCAGTATCATCGGGTTGGTCGGCTCCAGCCTGGAGCAGACCGAAAATGCCAAGGCAGCCTTTGGCGTATTCTCCGAAAAGACTGGCGAACCGGGCGACCCCTATTATCTGGTGAATCACACCGCGCTGACGTTTCTGATCAAGGCTGACGGCTCGTTTCAGGGGACAATCTCCTATGAAGAAGATCAGGACACGGCGACCGCCAAGGTCAAGCGCCTGGTGCAGGGGTGAGCGAGCGCATCCGCCTCGATCTAGCCCTCGAACAGCGTGGCCTGGTGCCGAGTAGAGCGCGGGCTCGCGACGCCATTCTGCGCGGCACCGTCACGATCAATGGCGTCACTGCGGTCAAACAGAACCAGATGGTCGGCAAGGACGACATGTTGGCCCTCAGCGACCCGGCCGCCAATTATGTCTCGCGGGCGGCGCTCAAGCTCGTTGCCGGGCTCGACGCCGGCGATATCGACCCCACCGGCAAGGTCTGCGTGGATGTGGGTGCATCGACCGGCGGCTTCACCCAGGTGTTGATGGAGCGCGGCGCGCAGCGCATCTATGCCGTCGACGTCGGCCACGGCCAGCTGCACGACCGGCTCAAGGGCAGTGACCGGGTCATCAGCATGGAAGGCGTCAACGCCAAGGACCTGAGCGCTGATGACATCCCCGAGCCGATCGACCTTCTGGTCTCCGATGTGAGCTTTGTTTCGGTCACCAAGGTGCTGGCAGGCCCGCTGGCGCTGTGCGCCCCGGGGGCCGATGCGGTGATCCTGTTCAAGCCGCAGTTCGAGGTCGGTCGCCGCAATGTCGGCAAGGGCGGCATCGTGCGCAGCGAGGAAGCCATTGCCACCGCACTCACCGAGATGATCGCCTTCATGACCGAGCAGGGCTTTGCCCACCGGCTGTCGATCCCCTCGCCGATCACCGGCGGCGACGGCAATACAGAAACTGTCGCAATTTTCAGCAAGACTGCAGCCCTCGCCTGAGAGGACTGCCGCTTGAGTTACCTGCTGACGCCCCTATTGGTGCTGCTGTTCGTGATCGGATTGATCCTGGCGCCCACGCCCATACCGCTGGGCGTGCCGATCATGGCGCTCTCGGTATTCCTGCTGATCGCCACCAATCGCCACGCGGCCCGGCAGGTGGCAAAATTGCGCAAGCGCATCGGCTGGCTCAATCGCGCCTTCATGTTCATTGAGGACCGGGCTGGCCCTCGGATCGGTCGCACTCTGCGCCGGACGCGTCCGAGGCACTAGTTGCGCTCGAAGCCGACGGCACCCTCCCGCCCGGTCTGGCCGCGGTGGCGCAGATAGTGGTCGGCCAGCACCAGCGCCATCATGGCTTCGCCAACCGGCACGGCACGGATGCCGACACAGGGATCGTGACGGCCCTTGGTGACGATGTCGGTGTCCTGGTTGGCCGTTGTCACCGTCTGGCGCGGGGTCAGAATCGACGAGGTCGGTTTGACGGCAAAGCGGCAGACAATGGGATCGCCATTGGAAATGCCGCCCAGAATGCCACCGGCCTGATTGGAGAGAAAATAGGGCCTGTCCTGACCTGCCCGCATCTGGTCGGCGTTCTCGATGCCGGTGAGGCTGGCCGCCTCGAAACCGGCGCCGATTTCAACCGCCTTGACCGCATTGATACTCATCATGGCCGAGGCCAGGTCGGCGCTGAGCTTGCCATAGATCGGGGCGCCCCAGCCGGCAGGCACATTTTCGGCGACGACTTCGATCACCGCACCGACCGAATTGCCTTCCTTGCGGATGCCGTCGAGATAGTCCGCCCACAGGGCTGCCGCCGTGGCGTCGGCGCAGAAGAAGGGGTTTTCGCTGACCTGGTTCCAGTCGAAGTTATTGTAGTCAATCTTGTGCGGGCCGACCTGCACCAGACTCGCACGGATGGTGATGCCGGAAAGGACCTGACGCGCGATGGCGCCGGCGGCAACGCGCGCTGCCGTTTCGCGCGCCGAGGTGCGGCCACCGCCACGATAGTCGCGGACGCCGTATTTCTGGTCATAGGTGTAGTCGGCGTGGCCGGGACGGTACTTGTCGCGGATTTCCGAGTAATCCTTGGAGCGCTGATCGGTGTTCTCGATCATCAGGGAGATCGGCGTGCCGGTGGTGCGCGGTCCGTCGGTGCGCTCGTCCTCGAACACGCCAGACAGAATCTTGACCTCGTCGGGCTCGCGGCGCTGCGTGGTGTATTTGGACTGGCCGGGCTTGCGGCGATCAAGATCACGCTGGATGATTTCGGGCGTCAACGTCAAGCCCGGGGGGCAGCCGTCGACCACTACACCGAGCGCCGGCCCGTGACTTTCGCCCCAGGTGGTGAAGCGGAACAGATGGCCAAATGTATTGAATGACATGGCAGACCCCAGAAGTTGCCGGTGTTCTAGGGGGCCAGGCGCATCGGGTCAATCAATGTCAGACGGCTCAATCGGCGTCCCAGGTATTGGTCGCCGAATAGAGACTCATGCGATTGCCGACGAAATGGGCAATGACGCCCTGCGGCGGCGGCCAGTTGAGCACCTCGGCGCGCTCGGCGCCTTCGACCAAATGGCGCAGCACGCGCAGTACGCCGCCATGCGCGACCACCACCGTGTGCTGGGTCAATTCCCGCGCGAAATCGAGCAGGCGGTCGGCAACGTCCTGGTAGTTCTCGCCACCCTCGGGCCGGAAATGCCAATAGCTGGCGTCGCGTTCACCCGGCGCCAGGGCCATTTCACGGTTGATTTCAGAGTGCAGACGGCCCTCGAGCTTGCCGAAGGAAATCTCGATCAGCCGCTTGTCATGGATGACGGGTGGCAGCGGCACATCGAAAGCGGCGCGCATGCGGTCCATGGTCTCGGCGGCCCTGCTCAGGGGGGAGGCAAACCAGCGCAGTGATGCCGGATCAACGCCGTCGCGTTCGAGAAGTTCACGCAGCAGCAAACCGTTGGCATCGGCCTGCAACTGTCCCGTCCGGTTGAGCGGAATATCCATGCTGCCCTGGTAACGCTGTTCGCGATTCCAGTCGGTTTCGCCATGCCGGGCAAAATAGAAATCCGGCCATTGAAAGCTCGTCATGATCCTGCCTGCTCTTGCCAGCGTCTGCGCCGGCTCTGCGGCAAGCCCTGTGGCTCGCCCGTCCTGGTCGTGGCTGGCACCGTTCGCCCATTATGGGCGGAACAGCTTTATGCCGCGACGGCTAAATCTCACATTAACGTAACGAATTTCGTGGTCCATGCCATCGGCCAGATCAGTTTGCAGCTATGTCATAGTGTCACTGTCCAACGGCGCTTGCCTGGTGTCACGCCACTGGTCATTGTCATCATTGCCTTGCCGAACCCGCCGCCCTGCTATCGAACCGCCAACCTCCGGTTATTTCATGACAGTTCCCGCCACCCTTATTGCCCAACTCAGCGCCCTGATTGGTGCGCATGCCGTGATCGGCGAACCCGCCCAGATGGACAATTATCTCAAGGAACCCCGCAAGCGGTTCCATACTGGCGCCTCCGCCGTGACCCTGCCCGGCTCGGTCGGTCAGGTGCAGGCGATCGTGCGCTGGGCCAGTGACAATGGGGTTGGCCTCATTCCTCAGGGCGGCAATACCGGGCTGGTGGGGGCGCAGGTGCCCCTGCGCGGCGATGAGGTCATTGTCAGTCTCGCCCGCCTTGACCGTATCCGCGCCATCGACACGGCAGCGGGCACCATGACCGCCGAAGCCGGTGTCATTCTGGAGAATGCCCACAAGGCGGCCGAGGCAGAAGGCACGATCTTTCCGCTCTGGCTGGCCTCGCAGGGTTCGGCCCGGGTCGGCGGGGTCCTGTCGTCCAATGCGGGCGGGGTCAATGTGCTGGCCTATGGCAATGCCCGTGAGCTGACCATGGGTGTCGAGGCCGTGCTGGCCGATGGGCGGCTCTACCAGGGGTTGAGTTCGCTCAAGAAGGACAATACGGGCTACGATCTGCGCGATCTGCTGGTAGGCGCCGAAGGCACGCTGGGCATCATCACGGCTGCCACGCTCAAGATCTTCCCCAAGCCGGAAGATTACGAGACGACCATCGTCAACATCGCCGGGCCCGAGGCGGCGCTGCCGCTATTCGAGCTGTTGCGGGCCCGCATTGGTGGCCGGCTCAATGCCTTTGAGATCGTGCCGCACCTTGGGCTGGAAATGCAGTTGCGCCACGGCATGCTGGACGCCGACCCGACTGCGGGAGCATCGCCCTGGTACGCGCTGATTGAAGTGTCGCGCATGGCCGGTACTGCGCCGGGCGCGCTGCAGACCGCGGTTGAAGTCGCGTTTGAAAAAGGCCTGATCGACAATGCGGTGTTTGCGGAATCGCTGTCCGACCGCACCCGCATGTGGGCGTTTCGCGAGCAGATGAGCGAAGTGCAGTCCAAGGAAGGGGCCTCGATCAAGCACGATGTTTCCGTGCCCATTGCCGCCATCCCGCGCCTGATTGCCGAGGGCAGCGCGGCGGCCGAGCGCCTGGTGCCCGGTATTCGCCCGGTGCCGTTCGGTCACATGGGCGATGGCAATATCCACTTCAATTTCAGCCAGCCAGCCGGTGTAAACCCCAAGGCCTTCATGGCCGAGAATGACGAGAAAATGCATGCGGCGATCTATGAGATCGTGCTGGCGCTGGGTGGCTCGGTATCGGCAGAACACGGCATTGGTCAGCTCAAGGTGGACCTGCTCCGCCAGGTGAAGGACCCCGTCGCGCTCGACATGATGCGCGCCATCAAGACCGCACTGGATCCCAAGGGCATCCTCAATCCGGGAAAGATGCTGGGGTGAAGATCAACGAAGCGGTTATTCGCCACTCGTATGAACAGACGGCAAATCGTCTAGCACGGCTTTCACTGTTCGCCGAAAAAGGAGAGGCTGAAGGTTACTCTTATGAGGTCACATTTCGTCAGGAACAGCTGGCGACTGACGACATCATAAACGTCTCTATCGCGTGTCGAAGGCTCGTTGATGCACTAGGGCTGAGAGAGAAATCTCTAGGCAGGGACGTCTTAGCACTATCGCCTATCGTTCAGTGGGCTCCAGCAACTCCCAGACCAACCAATCTGAGCCTGCATGAGACACTGAACAAAATAATACACTCGTCCTACATAGAGATATTTGGATTTACTTTTCAGCTCCAACCCACTGCAAGTGCTGAAGATGCTTATAAAATAGTTCTAGAGAAGGAAAAATTCAGAATACCACCTCTACTCGCCGTGAAATCGGATAGAGGCCCCCTTACCTTGTGTGATCTAAAGGACCTTTGTAACGCAATCGATGACATTCTTGACGCAGCATCCGAGGCGGCAAGTGAGCGTAGCATTTACCTCGGAGAGTTTTAGCAGGTCACATTTTGGTGCCGTCTTGCCCTCATGGGGAAACGGCCCCATCTTTCGCTCCATGCTGCTCAATATTGCTTTTCTCGATGACGCGACGCGTCCGCCCGCCCCCAAGCTCGAAGGCCTGACCGACGCACAGCGTCAGCCGGGCGAGCACCTGCGCATGATCCATGATCACCTGCGCGATAACATGAAGACACTGGGCAAGCTGATCGAGCGGGCCAAGGCCAGCAGTGTCACGCCCGCCGAAATTGCCGCGGAAACCGGCGACCTGGCGATGGTCTCGAACTTCCGCCGCTTCGGCAATCTGTGCGGGCAGTACTGCCAGATCGTGCACACGCACCACTCCATCGAGGACTACGCCATTTTCCCGGCGCTGGCCGAGCAGGGGCCGGTGTTCAAGGCCATTGCCGAGCGGCTGCAAGCCGAACATCTGGTGGTGCACGAATTGCTGCTGGCTCTGGTCGATGCACTCAACGCCCTGGCGGGCGAGCCGACCCCGGCGCGCTTTGAAGAGACAAAGGAAGTCTATCAGGCACTCGAACGGGTGTTGCTCTCCCATCTCGGCTACGAGGAAGACGCCATGGGGGACGCGCTCGGCTATTTCGAGATCGGGGTTTAGCGGTCCGAACCGTCCTTGCGCAAGGCTCGGACGGCCCCCTCCTCGCCTCCCCCTGAGGGAACGGGTGTGAGCACCTAAAACAAATCCAACTGCCCACCGCCGCCAGACGCTTTCTTCGGCCGAACCGGCGCGGGCTTCTCCACAGTCACCGGCACGATCAGCCCCGGATCGTCGTCGCGGGCGGAGTTGACCCGGGTCGAGACCGGATGAAACTTCAAGGCGCCATCGGGCAGCGGCAGAGCGAGTTGCAGCGCAGCATCGGCTCGCACCTCACGCACATTGAGCCAGTCGTCGATGGCATCGCCGGCAAGGATCGCGGGCATGCGATGGTGAATTTCCGACAACTGGGCATTGGTCGGCACGGTGATGGTGGCAAGACTGTCGATCTCTTCGCCCTCCGGGCCGCTCCAGGTGGCATAGAGTCCGGCCAGCGCCATGGGCTGATCATCGGCCATGGTGATGTAATAGGGCTGCTTGGACTTGTCGGGATTGGTGTGCCACTCATAGTAGCCGCTGGCCGGAATGATACAGCGGCCATGCTTGAGGGCATCGCGGAAGGCCGGCTTTTCACCCATGGTTTCGACCCGCGCATTGACCAGCAGCGGGAATTCGCGCGGGTCCTTGACCCATCGCGGCACGAGCCCCCAACGGGCAAAATGGCCCTCACGACGCCCGCCTTCTTCCCAGATGGCGGCGACCGGCTGGGTCGGCGCGATATTGTAGCGCGGCACCAGTTCGATGTGATTGAGCAAGCTGAACAGCTCTTCCATCATTTCGGCCGGCAGTGTGGAAGCGTATCGGCCGCACATGTTCGGTGTCTCCCAATTGGTCAACAACAGGTAGTCTGTGGATCAACGAATCGCAATCGGACACGCCGTGACCCAAGATCTCCACACCGACCTTCCCAATGCTGCCAGCGTCGCCTTGGTGCGCGACGGCAAGGTGCTGCTGATCAAGCGTGCCTATGATCCCTATAAGGGGCTTTGGACGCTGCCAGGAGGCCGGCTGGAGCCAGGCGAAACCATTGAGCAATGCGTTATCCGCGAGGTCGCCGAAGAGATCGGCGTTACCATCCGCAATCCGCGTCTGGTGATGACCCAGTCGCTGGGGCGCGACCTCGCCTTCCGTCTGGCCGTGTTTGTCACCCCCGACTTTACGGGCAGGATCACCGCTTCAGACGAGATAGCCGATCACAAATGGGTGGAGCCGAGCGCCCTGATTTCCTTTCGCACCACCAGTCGGCTCGATGACGTTCTTGCCAAAGCGTTCGCCGTATTGGCGCAAAGCTGATAGAGGACCCCGCTATCGCCCGGACCGCCATGAAAACGCAGCTTCGCTCCATCATCGTCGCCCTTGTTCTCGCACTGGCAGCCGCGCCAGCGCTGGCCATTGATCCGCCCTATCAGAAGCAGATGGAACGTCTGTCAGAGATTATGGGCAGCCTGTCTTTCCTGCAGCCGCTCTGTGCGGGGAGCAGCACGGACTGGCGCAGCCAGATGGCTGACCTGATCAATCTCGATCAACCGGACGAAGACCGCCGCCAAAGGCTGGCCGGCGCCTTCAATGCCGGCTACACGGCCTATGCCCGGTTCCATCGGACATGCACGCCGGCGGCGCGCGAGGCACTCGGCCGATTGCTGCAGCAAGCCGAGGCTATCGCCCGCGACATTCACACCCGCTTCGCGGAATAGACCGGCGCTGTCAGGTAAATCCTTACAATGGCATACGTCTTGTTAACCTTCGGGTTACTTCTGACGCGCCCGCTGCAAATGCCTGTGCTAACCGAGATGTCATGACGACGAGCAAAACCATCTTTGCGCCCGCTTCCGGGCTTGGCATTTTCGATCGCGAACAGGGCGAGCGCCAGATCGCGCTCGAATATCTGGCCGAGGCCTGGAACGACGCTGAAGAAGACGGCGTCCATACAGGCTCGCTGGCCCATGCTTCGCTGTTTGCCGCCCTGGCCACCTTGGTCAAGATGCACGGCGACGAAGCCGCCGCCGATCTGGTCGCCATGCTGCCCGACCGCATCCGCTCGGGCGAATACAACCTCGACAAGATTCTCCAGTAGGCTCTTCGGGCCTGACGGTTGCCGCGTTGAATTTCAATGACCAGGCAGCTACTTGCGACCCCATTGCAGACGTTCGCAGGCGAAGCAGATAGCGCCAGAGCTGCGGCAGAAGACGCCGTCTTGCTGCAATCGTGCAGCAAGACGAGGTTAGTTTGCTGTGCCGCGATCCGACAGCACGCCGCCGCCTCAAGCGGTCGGCACCGTTCCGCCGTCGATCACATGCTCGGTCCCGGTGATGGATGACGCCCGA
>TARA_R110002124_G_scaffold1372_2_pt1 | contig 13398 bp, 8 predicted proteins | sample TARA_R110002124 | Tara Oceans TARA_R110002124 (sample SAMEA4397445) | marine metagenome | biome: Polar Biome; feature: [SRF] surface water layer (ENVO:00010504); material: water (ENVO:00002006), including particulate matter (ENVO:01000060) such as... | depth 5 m | reverse complement strand
CGCGCAGAGCCTCGGCATGATGCGGGTGCTGCTCGAATATGCGATTGATTATGCCCAGCAGCGCGAGACCTTTGGCAAGCCGCTGATCAGGCATCAGGTGATCCGCCACAAGATCGCCGACATGTCGGCCCGCGTCGACCGGCTCGATGGCTGGCTGAACCAGATCTGCTGGCTGGCGGACCAGGGCGAGATGCCGGTCGCGCAAATCTGCAAGGCCAAGTTCAGCGCCACCAAGGATCTCGAATTTTGCGCCAGCGAGGCGATGCAGATTCTCGGCGGTGCCGGCTATCTGCGCGGCAATCCGGTCGAACGTTTCTATCGCGAGGTCAAGGTGATGGCGATCGGCGGCGGGTCGGAGGAAATCATGCGCGATCTCGCGGTACGGCAAATGGGCCTCTGATCGCGCTTGCCATTTCCGGTTGCCGGCGCATAAGCGGTGCGACTGAACAATCTATACGTGCCGTGACAACCGCAAAACCGGTTAAACTGGCGGTTATATTTGGCTGATGGAATAAGATATGCCTGACCTGGAACCGGCGTCTCGAAACACGGATGAAAACCTCTCCCTGCTGCCGGTCGGGTCGGTGCTTTTCGGCCTGCTTGCCTTCGCCTCGATGGATGTCGTGATGAAGACCCTGGCGATCAACATGGGCGCCTATAACGCGATCCTCTGGCGGGTCCTCGCCTCGCTCGCCATCGTTTCGGTGATCTTCTTTGCCCGGCGTCCGAAAATGCCGGGCCGGGCCGCGCGCAAGGTGCATCTGCAGCGCGGCATCATCGTCATCTTCATGTCCTATCTGTTCTTCTGGGGTCTGGCGCGGGTGCCGCTGGCCGAAGCCATTGCCCTGTCGTTCATCGCCCCGATCATCGCGCTCTATCTGGCTGCCGTGTTTCTCGGGGAGACGATCCACCGCTATGCCATCTACGCCTCCGTGCTCGGCTTCAGCGGCGTGCTGGTGATCGCTGGCGGGCGCGCCACGGGGGACTATGATGAAGCGGCGCTGCTCGGCATCGGTGCGATCCTGCTGTCGGCGGTGCTCTATGCCGGCAATCTGGTGATCCAGCGGCAACAGGCGCTGCTCGCTGGCCCGATCGAGATCAGCTTTTCGCAAAATCTGATCGTCGGGTCCGCCTTTCTGCTGCTTGCTCCGTTTTTTGCCGTCATGCCGGATACGGCCGATCTGCCCTATATCGGGGCCGGCGCGATCCTGTCGATCATCGCTGCGGTGTTCATCGCCTGGGGCTATCGGCGGGCGGAGGCGAAGAACCTGATCAACCTGGAATATAGCGCCTTCATCTGGGCGGCGATCTTCGGCTGGCTGTTCTTCCGCGAACCGATCACGCTGGCTACCGTTGCCGGCACCGTGCTGATCGTCGCCGGCTGTGTCCTTGCGACGCGCCGCGACCGCAAGGTCGCGCATATCGAAACCACCGCGGTCTGATGACAGCGGCGCTGCGGATCGGCAACCGGCAGGCGCGCTGGCTCTGGCTCGGGGCGCAGGGGCTCGCCGCTGCGCCGACCGGTCCGCTGGATCTGGCCGACACCATCCGCCGTCTGGGCTTTGTCCAGCTCGACACGATCCAGAACGTCACCCGCGCCCATCACCATATCCTGTGGAGCCGGAACCAGAATTACCGCGAACCGATGCTGGACCGGCTGCTGGGCGAGGAGCGGGCGGTGTTCGAGCATTTCACCCATGATGCCTCGATCCTGCCGATGGAATATTACCCGATGTGGCAGCGCCAGTTCCGGCGGCTGGGCGAAAAGGTCGCGGGTCATGCCTCCTTTCAGAAAGCGTTGCGGCAGGTCGATGCCCGACAGATATTATCCCGGATCGCGGCGGAAGGCCCGTTGTCCACCCATGCCTTCGACACCAGGGTCGAGGGCACGAAACAGATGTGGGACCGCCCGCCGCACAAGCGGGTGCTCGACCAGCTCTGGTATGCCGGTGACCTGGCAACCTCCCATCGCGAAAATTTTGCCAAATTCTACGATCTTGCCGAACGGGTCATCCCGGCGCACCATCGTGAACCACTGCACGACGACGCGGCCCAGATCGACTGGCTGTGCCGCAATGCGCTCGATCGCCTTGCATTCGGGACCCTTGGCGAAATCCAGCGCTTCTGGGGCGCAGCCGATGCGAAGGAGGTGAAAGCCTGGTCACAGGGGGCAGAGGGGCTGGTTCCCGTTGCGCTGCAAACGCGCGACGGAACCTGGCGCGAGGCGCAGGCACCTCCCGATATCGAGGCCCGTCTGGCCGGTGTCACGGCGCCGACGTCCCGCCTGAGGATCATCAATCCGTTCGATCCCGTGGTGCGCGACCGCAACCGTCTGGCCGCGCTGTTCGGCTTTGCCTACCGCAACGAGATGTTTGTGCCCGCGGCGCAGCGCAAATGGGGCTATTATGTCTATCCGATTCTGGAAGGCGACCGCTTTGTCGGCCGGATCGAGATCAAGGCGGACCGCTTGGCGGGCCACGTGCGGGTCACGCAATTCTGGCCCGAACCGGGCGTTGCCTGGCCGGAAGGGCGCCATCAGAAACTGGCCGCGGAACTCGCGCGTCTGGCGCGTCTGATCGGAGTCAGCGATGTGCTTTGGGAATGTGCCCGCGTTTAAATCGGGATCGTCGCTATTTCACGGTTCCGCGAAAACGCAATTCGCCGGATGCCCCGGGCTTGATCGGGGAACGCAGCACCCAGCGGATATGGGAGACATCGCCAGCGACGGCCGGCCGGCTTTGCTGTTCGCCATCCTTGACGGTCAGCGCTGACAATTTGCCGAAATTCTGCCCGCCGTCCACCGATACCAGCGCCCAGTCTTCCAGGGCTTCGATAAAGGCGACAGCCTTGTGGACGGGATTGTTGAGCACAAAGCCGGTCACGTCATTCTTGCCGGTATTTTCATAGCGGTTGACGAACAGCAGCTTGTCGCCGGGAATGATCTTGACGGTCGCCGGATCGACCAGCGCGGTAACGCTGTCGCCATTTTCCGATTGCTCGGTCCGCTCGACCTTGATCAGGCTGTCGATTTTCACATCGGCCTGCGGCTCGGCAGCTGCCGGAAGCGGCGCCGCATAGGCAACCTGCGAAACCGATAATCCGGTCGTTAAAACAGCTGCAACCAAGGCTGCTTCGAGCAAAATCATACGCATATTCGACATATCCAGCGATCCCGTTGAACGATTGTGGGGCAGGCAAGCTTGCCTGTCCTGACTTCGCCGGAAATATGGAAGAACTTGGTTAATCTCCGGTTAAAGGTGATGACGAAATTGGCGATACCGTGCTTTATGGTCTGAATAGCCTGCAAAAAATATGGTTCGGCGAAAAAGCATTCTTATTCGTTGGCATCGCGATTTATCAACCGCTAGAGAGTGAATCGATGGCTCTAACCGCATATCGTTGCTGCCTTGGCATGCTGGTCATTCTGCTGATGGGTGCGCTCATCCGGCCGGCCGGTGCCCAAACGGAGGACCCGTCGATCGCTGCCGCGCAGGACGAGACCGAGTTCGAAACAGCGCTCGACCCGGATCAGCCGCTGACCGAATTCCCGGATTTTGGTGTCGAATGGCCCGATCTCGACGACGGGAGCGACCCGGTGCTGGAAGAGAGCGAGGCGGATACCGCTTCCGTTCCGGCCTCCGAAGAGGACATGCGGGAACAGCAGGCCCGGATCGAAGAACAGCTGTTTCCGGACGAGCCTCCGCTGAACGAGTTTCGGCCAACCGATGCGCTTGCGGAAACCGCTTACCGGATCAGCTTTGAAGGATTGCCCGAAACGATCGGAGAGGCTTTTGACACGCGATTCGAAATATTGTCGGTGCTGGAGCAATATCGTGGCGATGACGCCAATTTCGCCCAGATTCGAAGACGGGCCCAAAGCGATGCCGAACTCGTCGAACGGCTGCTGAGAATCGAGGGCTATTATGACGCCGTGGTGCAGACGCGGTTCGAGACCGATGGCGCGGAGCACGTCGAAGTGGTCATCGACGTGCAGGCGGGTCCGCAATATAAGCTGGATGCGATCGCCTTGCCCGGTCTGGAAAATGCGGTTCCGCCCGACCCGGAAAAATTCCGCGATACATTTGGCTTGCAGACTGGCGCTGTGATCAACAGCGACCGGATCATGGAAGCCATCGGGCGCATCGATACCGCAATGGTCGAGAATGGCTACGCTTTTGCAAAAACCGGCGAACCGGAGCTGGAGATCGACCATGCCGCCCGGCTCGGTGATCTGGAGGTTCCCGTAACGCCTGGCGGTCGCTTCGTTTTCGGCTCGGTTGTCATGACACAAACCGATCTGTTTGACGCCGATCATGTTCAGATGATCGCGCGCTTTGCTCCGGGTGATCTGTATCAGGCATCGGAAGTGGAAGATTTGCGCCGGGCCCTGATCGCTACCGGCCTGGTTTCGACCATCTCGGTTGATCCGGTGGTTGCGGACGACCCCGACAAGGTAGATATTGCTGTCAACGCGACCCCGGCACCGCTGCGTACCATTGCCGGCGAACTCGGTTACGGTACCGGGGAAGGTGCTCGGGCCGAGGTCAGTTGGGAGCACCGGAATTTCTTCCCGCCGGAAGGACTGATCCGGTTTACGGGGGTTCTTGCGACCCAGGAACAATCGGGCAGCATTGCCTATCGCCGCAACAATTACCGGCGCCGCGACAATATCCTCAACGGGCGCGTGGCGTTGAGCGTGGTCGACCGTCCGGCGTTCAAGGCACAAACCTTCTCGATCGCCGCCAATATCGAACGGCAGAGCAACCTGATCTACCAGAAGCGCTGGAGCTGGTCTGCGGGTATCGAGCTGCTGGCATCGCGGGAAGCCGATGTAACCGGTCCCGCCGGCGCGACCGGCCGGGATACGTTCTTCATCGGCTCGCTGCCCGGACTGGTTACATTCGACGCCAGCGACGACTTGCTCGATCCGACCCGCGGCTTCCGGCTGACGGCCCGCGTGGCGCCGGAAGCGTCCTTGCAGAACGGCAGCTTTTTCTATGTCCGCAGCCAGCTTGACGGCAGCGCCTATTTCCCCGTGTCGGACAAGATCGTGCTGGCCGGGCGCGCTCGCTTCGGCGCGATCGTCGGGGCCGGCAACAACCGTATAGCCCCCTCGCGTCGGCTATACGCCGGCGGCGGCGGATCGGTCCGCGGCTATGGCTATCAGAGCATCGGACCGCGCGATGCCAACAATGATCCGGTCGGCGGCCGCTCGCTCGTCGAATTTTCGCTGGAAGCACGCGTAAAGACAGGGTTTTTCGGCGGCAATCTGGGTATCGTGCCGTTCATTGACGGCGGCAATGTCTACACCAGCAGTACCCCGGATTTCTCCGGCATGCGTTATGGTGCCGGTCTGGGCGTCCGCTATTACAGCGATTTCGGACCGATCCGGATCGATGTCGGTACGCCGATCAACCCGCAGCCGGGTGACTCGCGCATCGCGGTCTATGTCTCGCTGGGACAGGCGTTCTAGATGACAGGGAACGCCGAATCCTCCCGTTCAAGATTGCACAGCTGGCGCTGGCCGCTCCGTAGCCTGCTGGCTCTGGCGGTGCTCGCCATCGTTGCCCTGGTCGGCGCGGCCATTTGGCTGGACAGCGATGCCGGCCATCGCTTCATCATCGAGCAGGTCGAGGCGCTGGAACCGGAGACCGGCTTGCGCATCGATGTCGGTGAAATCGATGGCTCGATCTATAGCCAGGCCGAGGTGAAGGGACTGAGGCTCAGCGACCCCGAGGGCGCGTTCTTCACGGCGGAGACGGTGGCGGTCGACTGGAACCCGCTGGCATGGATATTCAACGAACTCAACATTTCCGAAGCGTTGGTTGGAAAGGCACGGCTCGATCGCTTGCCCGAACTGATCGATACCGGAAAAGACCAGCCGCTGTTGCCGGGTTTTGACATCTATATCGGTGCGTTTCGCGCCGACAATCTGGCGCTGGGAGAGGCCATCACCGGCTCCGAGCAAACTGCCAACCTGTCGGGTTCGGCCGATATCCGGGCGGGCCGCGCGATGGTGCATCTCGATGCGGCAACGACCAGCAGCGGCGACAAGCTGTTTCTCGCCCTGAACGCGGAACCGGAGCGCCAGAAACTCGATATCGATGCCGAGATCATCGCCCCCGCCGGCGGCGTTCTGGCGGGAGCTCTCGGGCTGGAGCGCGATCTGGCCGTGACCGTCAAGGGGGACGGCAGCTGGCAGAAATGGGATGGCGAACTCAATGCGCTGGGTAACGGTGAACCTCTCGTGCAACTCGCGCTGGAGGCGAGGGAAGGACTGTTCGCCTATGATGGCAAACTGGCTGGCTCGGTCATGCCCGCCGGTGTGGTGCAAAGACTGGCATCGCCCGATCTGCTGCTCAAGGGTACCGCCCGCATCGAGAACCGGCTGGCGTCCATGGATCTGGAAGCGCGATCCGCTGCGCTGATATTCACGGCCGAGGGGGGTGTCGATCTCGGACGCAACAGCCTCGATGCGATGCGGGTGGAAACCCGGCTGATTGATCCGTCGGCGCTGGCTGCCAATATGAAGGCGCAGGATTTCGAACTGAAGGCGTTGCTCAACGGCAAATTTTCCGAACTGCGCTATCAATATCTGCTGACCGCTCCGCAACTGGCCTTTGGCAAGACCCTGCTGACCAGTGTCCGCGGAGAGGGCGAGGGACAGCGCGATGCCGGCGGCTGGGACATCCCGGTCGAGCTTTCAGTCGGCACGGTGATCGGCAACGGCGACTTGGCCAAGCAATTGCTTTCCGGGTTTACCGCTGACGCCCTGCTGCGTTTCGAAAAGGACCGGCTGTTCGCCGCGCGCGCGCGTATCGCGACCAATGCGGCAAGCGGTACGATGGACTTTGCCCTGACTCCCTCGACCGGCGACTTTGCCGTCAACATTGCGGCCACCGCCCCGGCCTTTGCGGTGCCGGGTGTCGGGCTCGCCGATATCATTGCCGATATCGATCTGGGACCGGCCACTTCCGGTGTCGCGCTCGACGGCCAGATCAATGCCCGTTTGCGGCGCTTCGACATTGGCTTCCTGCGCGAACTGGCGGGCGGCCTTCCGCAATTGCAAACCGGGCTGTCGCTGGGCCCGGACGGGTTTCTGCGCTTCACTAATCTCAATGTGAGGGCGCCGGCCTTGGCATTCAGAGGCTCCGGCAAGCAGACCGGGGCAGCGACCTTCTCCTTTCAGGGAACGGGCACCCAGAACAGCTATGGCCGCTTTGACCTCCGGCTCGACGGGCCGCTCGACCGGCCCAAAATTGCTCTTCTGCTCGACAGCCCGCTGCCCGCCGCCGGTCTCTCGGCGGTGCGCCTGAACCTCGATCCGGTGAAGAACGGATTTGCCTATACTGCCGTCGGTGGATCGACCCTCGGCCCGTTCACCAGCGACGGCACGATCGTGACCGCGGCGGGTCAGGATGCCGCCGTGCGCGTCGACCGCCTGCTGGTGTCCGACACGCTCGCCACCGGCACCATCCGCACCACCGCCAATGGTCTCGCCGGGACCCTCGCCGTCAGCGGCGGCGGGGTGAACGGCGATGTGCTGTTCATACCCGGTGACGGGCGGCAGGTGATCCGCGCCAATCTCAAGGCGGAAAATGCCCGCTTCGAAGGCAACCCGCCGATTTCGATCCGCACCGCAGTGCTGGATGCCGATATCATCCTGATCGACGGCCAGTCCAATATCGATGCGACGCTGCGGGCGCAGGGCATCAGCCGCGGCGAACTGATCGTCGGCCGGATCGCGGGCAATGCCAAGCTGACCAACGGGACCGGCACGGCAACCTTTGCCGTGGCCGGTACCCGGGGCAGCACCTTCGAATTCCAGGCGAAAGCCGACATCAGTCCCGATCTCTACCGGATTACCGGAGCCGGAGAGTTTGAAGGCCGCAATCTTCGCCTGTCGCGGGCGCTTGAACTGCGGCGGGTGAGCGATGGCTGGGCCGCGTCTCCGACCACGATCAGCTATGGCAGCGGCAGCGTCCGCCTGTCCGGCCGCTGGGGAAGCGGGACGTCGCGGCTTGATCTGGCGATGGCAAAAATGCCGTTGTCGCTGATCGATATCGCCTATCCGGATCTCGGGCTGGGCGGCACCGTCAACGGCACCGTCAAGCTCAGCCAGTCGGGATCACAGATGCCGGTCGGCGATGCCAGATTGACGGTGCGGGGACTGACCCGGTCCGGGCTGATCCTGACCTCTGCTCCCGTTGATCTCGGTCTCAACGTCGCCATTTCCCGCCGCAACGCGGCGGCGCGCGGGATCATAAAAGCGCCGGGCGGCAAAACCATTGGCCGTTTCCAGGGACGGGTGACCGGCCTCGGTGGCGGTCGCTGGCAGGAAGAGCTGATGCGCCGGCCGCTGTTCGCGCAGGCCCGGTTCGCCGGCGGCGCCGAGAGCCTCTGGCGTCTCACCGGCGTCGAAACCTTCGACCTGACCGGACCGGTGGCGGCCAGCGCCGATATCACCGGCAGCCTAGCCAATCCCGAAATCAAGGGGCAGGTCAGCACCAGCAACGCCCGCCTGGAAAGCCCGCTGACCGGCACCGTGGTCTCCGATATCAAGACGGTGGGGCAGTTTGACGGCTCGCGTCTGGTGCTGCCAAAGCTTACCGGCACGACGCTCGGCGGCGGCACGCTCTCCGGCAGCGGCAGTTTCAATTTTGCCGTCGCCCCCGGGGAAGGGATCGGCATCGAGATGGACATCAATGCCCGGCAGGCGGCGCTGATCGCCCGCGACGATTTTGCCGCCACCGTCACCGGACCAATCAAGATTCGCAGCTCGCCGGAGGGCGGCCTGATCTCGGGCGACGTGACGCTCAACCGCAGCTTCTTCCGCTTCGGCCAGGCCAGCGCCACCGCCAGTCTGCCCGATATCAAGACCCGCGAGATCAACCGCCGGGCGGACGAACGGCCGGTGCGGATTCGTGACCGGCCCTGGCGCTTCGCGCTGACCGCGGACGCCCCCAATCGCCTGCGGGTCGAAGGCCTGGGACTCGACAGCGAATGGCGCGCCAATCTCCGGATTTCCGGACCGGTCGACAATTTCGCGATGATCGGCACCGCCAATCTGCTGCGCGGCAATTATACCTTCGCCGGCCGGCGTTTCCGGCTGGAACGAGGGCGGATCCGCTTCGTCGGCAATCAGCCGGTCAATCCGATCCTCGATATCGAGGCCGAGGCCAATCTGACCGGGCTCAACGCCACGATCAACGTGACCGGCACCGGCAACCAGCCCGAAATCGCCTTCACCAGCATCCCGGCGCTGCCGCAGGACGAGCTGCTCTCGCGGATATTGTTCGGTGCCTCGATCGCCAACCTGTCCGCGCCGGAAGCGGTCCAGCTGGCCGCAGCCGTGGCCTCGCTCAACAGCAGCGGCGGTGGCCTCGATCCGATCAACCAGCTGCGCAAGGCGGTCGGCCTCGACCGGCTCAGGATATTGCCGTCCGACACCGATGCCGGCTCCGGCACCTCGATCGCCGCCGGCAAATATATTACCCGCCGCATCTATGTCGAGCTGATCACCGACGGCAAGGGCTACAGCGCCACCCAGCTGGAATTCCAGATCACCCGCTGGCTGTCGCTCCTTTCCACCATCTCGACCCTCGGCCGGCAAAGCGCCAACGTGCGGGTGAGCAAGGATTATTGATCCTGGAGCGATGCCGCTGTTTGATCTTGTCCGGAATCGGATGCGGCGACAAACCGTCCCCTTTTCCAGGCGAGACCCAGGCAGATCGCACTCGCCAGCAGCGACACGACCAGGCTTGCGAGCGATGATTCCGGCCCGAAACCGCCGCCGCTCAACACTATGTCGATACCCTCGACAGGCCGGGTCTGCAGGGGGCCGCCAGCAAATTCATCATATCCGGACACGGTAGCGCCGAACAGCCAGCCTTGCGCAAAATTCCAGCCGGCGTGCGCTCCGATCGACATCCAGACCCGGCCAGTCAGCATATATAGTCCGGCGCCAATTCCCTCTCCGGCGACCAGACACAGCGCCGAAAAGATCGTCGCGTCGGGATTGGGCAGGTGGAGTCCGCCGAACAGCAGGGCGGACAGGATCAAGGCCGGAAACACGCCCGCTGCGCGCCACAGCAGCCGGAAGATTATGATCCGCATCACCACCTCCTCGATCAACCCGGACTGCACCGCCTGCTTCAGTGGTTCGGCAATGCGGGTGATCGGAGCCGCGGTAAGGGTAACCCAGCCAAAGCCCCACATCAGGCCGACGACAATCGCGATCAGCAGCCCGCCCATCGCCAGGCCATTGGCGAGGTCGGGTATCATGCGGCGCAGATCCAGTTCGGAAACGGGCCGGCGCTCGGCCAAGCGGACCGCCAGGGCATAGGTGAGCAGCATCGCGGCCGATCCGGCGATCACCGCGATCAGACGCGCTCCGGACGGCGCCGCGCCGCGCGAGGTGAATGGTTCGCCGGACGCTGTGGCCGACAGCCACAAGCTGGCATCTGCTGCGAGATTGAACGCCAGAATGCACAAAATGGTCAGCACGGCGAGCCAGATCAGGGCACGCGCCCAGCGCCAGCGCCCCGCCGCCAGCCAACCCGCATCCCCCAATATTATTCCTGCAGCCATAATGTATGATCCTCCCGCGATTCGCGATAGGCTTACTGTATTGCGTATGCAACACAGTAAATGCGAAGCATTGCGAAACGCGAGAATGGCCCGCCTTTGCCGTTACCGGCCTGCCGCCATGCCGGTAACGGACCCGGCCACAAAAAGACCCGGAGCAATCGCTTGCCCCGGGCAGGTAATCGTCAATCTGACCAGAAGGATCAGCACGAATAATATATGTCCTACTTGCCCTCGGAGGTTGGTGGCTGCCCCTTCCTGAACTCATATTGGCGGTGCCATTCGTTGAGGTCCTGGACGTAGGTGGGAAAGGAGGTGCCAAAGGCGAAATCGCTATTGTCGCCGTACAAGATCAAAATCCCTTCCAGCGGCTCGCCGCCGTCATTGCGGATCACGTGCTTGGTAAATTGTGGCACATAAACAGCAACACCGGGCTCGACCGGAATAATACCGTCGTCCGATTCAAGCGTGCCGCGCCCGTGCGTCACGATGAACAGGTTCGGAGTCTGGCTGGCTTCCAGCTGTTCGTCGGCATTGGCTGCCTCATCCCGGTTGATGCTGAAATGCAGGACCCTGGCCGGTTTGACCATATGGATCGCGGTCGCCTGGACGCCGTGCGTCTGCAGCGCATTATTGCGTCCGAAACGGATCACCTCCGGCCGCCCCTTGGTAAAGAAATGCGCGAGCGCGATATATCGGTCGGCCTCATCGCCCGAGGTCGACTTGAAGCCCTCCATGTCGCGGGTCTCCACGCCGACCCGGTCGCTGCCAAAACTTTGCATCGCTGCGGTGCCCGCATTGACCTCGCCACCGGCGATTTTTTCCAGCACGTCGAGACTGGCGATTTCGAAATACCAGGTTGGTTCGGCAGGTGCACCACGTGACAGCACCACATCGTGCGGTCCGAATTCATGGTCGGTAAGCCGGCCGCGCCGGGAGGGCGTTTCTTTTCGCTCTACCGAAACAGTCCACCACTGATGACCAAGCTTGATTCCGAAACGGGCATCGAGCGCCATCGGATCATGCACATAATCATCGGCATAATCCCGCAGGATCACTTCGGCCCTTGCGATGTCGGCCTCGCTAAAAGAGGCCTGGCTTTCCACTTGGTTGTTCTGAGCCATTACTACTCCTGGTGTTGCCAGCGCTGCGAGGCTCGCCAGCATTATCATCTTTGCACGCATCATGCACTCCTTCCGTATTGGTGTAATACGGAGGCAATACACTCACAAGTTATATTAAGCAAGCGTTTAATTTAAGCGCTGGCAATCTCCTCCTTCCGCAAGGCGCGGGAAAGCATGGCGGCGAGCGTTTCGGTAAATTCTTCGAGATCTGGTGTGCTCATGGGGCGGTCGAGCGATCCTGCGACCTGTTCACGCATCCGGGTGGCGACGGTGTAGTGAATCAGCGGCCCGACAATCGCGAGGTGGACGATCTGCGGGTCCCAACCGCGCGCCTCGGCGTCAAGCGGCAGCGCATTAAGCACATCCTCCGTCAATGTCATGAAACTGCGCAGCGTGTTGGCGGTATTCGGGTTGAGCAGCCGCTCCGGGTCCATTTGCTCACGCAGAATCATCGGAGCGAGGTGATTCTGAGAGGCAATGGCATGCGAAAGAATGCGCACCAGATCGCGCTCCGGATAATCCGATCCGGCAAGATCACCGGCACGTGCCAGTCGCTGCGCCTCGGCCACGGCATCGCTCAGGATCTCGTCGTAAAGCCTGCCCTTTCCTTTGAAATGATACGACACGAGCGCCTGATTGCAGCCCGCACGCTCGGCAATGTCTCTTACCCCGGTGGCGCGAAAGCCCTGTGTCGCAAACAGCTCAGCCCCCGCCGCTTTGATCGCGGCGCGGGTGTCGAGCGAGCGTTGCTGCTTTCTTCGGGACTGGGTTTTCGCTGTCGTCATCCGTTAAACTTAAACGCATGTTCAAATTAGTCAAAAGCTGACTGAGACACCCCGATCGTCTCGTGACCAAAAAAGACCCGGAGCAATCGCTGGCCCCGGGCAGGTAATCGTCAATCTGACGGCAAGGATCGGCTCGGGTAGGGGAGCAATACCGGTGCTTCAACCTATCCGTTGCCCCCGCCGAAAGATTGTCTCGATGCTCGCCGATGGATAAATCGGACGGGGTGTGTGCTGGCATGGCCACTGGGTTTAAAAACGTACAGTCTCCGGCGACAACCAGCCGACGCCGCAAAACCGGCCTTTTCCTCATAATATTGCGGACCGTGAAACGAATTGATTTGGGTCAAAGTGGATTGCGCGAACATGTTATAAAACCCGTCCTCGAGTGAATAGCCGCCAAAGCGGGTAGCGAGAGGAAACAGGAAATGAACGGGCAGACTGGGACTATTGGCAATCATGTGGATGTGTTGATCGTGGGAGCCGGAATCTCGGGCATTGGTGCTGCCTATCATATGCAGGATCAATGTCCGGACAAAAGCTATCTGATCCTCGAGAAAATGGACAGTTTCGGCGGCACCTGGAAGACCCATACCTATCCCGGCATTCGTTCGGACAGCGATCTCTATACCTTTGGATATCGATTCAAGCCTTGGACGTCCGCGCCGATCGCCTCGGCCGAGGAAATCCTCAAATATATGGGCGACGTGATCGAAGAGAACCGGATTGACCGCCACATCCGCTACGGTCAGACGATCACCTATGCGAGCTGGTCGAGCGCGGATAATTTGTGGACGATTGATGCCGAAACTGCAGACGGCCAAAAGCAGCGCTATACGGCAAATTTCCTGTGGATGTGCCAGGGCTATTATAATCACGAAAAGGGCTACACGCCCGAGTGGGCG
>TARA_R110002124_G_scaffold39399_9_pt1 | contig 13417 bp, 14 predicted proteins | sample TARA_R110002124 | Tara Oceans TARA_R110002124 (sample SAMEA4397445) | marine metagenome | biome: Polar Biome; feature: [SRF] surface water layer (ENVO:00010504); material: water (ENVO:00002006), including particulate matter (ENVO:01000060) such as... | depth 5 m | reverse complement strand
CGCGCCCGACCTGCCGCCGCTCCGGGAGGTGATTGCGAAATATGGCCTCCGGGCGGAGAAATCGCTCGGCCAGAATTTCCTCCTCGACCTCAACCTCACCGGCCGCATCGCGCGCTGCGCCGGACGGCTTGACGGCGAGACGGTGATCGAGATCGGCCCCGGCCCCGGCGGGCTGACGCGCGCCATACTGGGCGCGGGCGCGGGCCGCCTGATCGCCATCGAGAAGGATACCCGCTGCCTGCCCGCCCTTGCCGAGATCGCCGCCGCCTACCCCGGTCGGCTGGAGGTCGTTAATGACGATGCGCTGGAAATCGATGAACCCGCGCTTTTCGAGGGCAAGGCCAAGATTATCGCCAACCTGCCCTATAATGTGGCGACCCCGCTCCTGATAAAGTGGCTGCGGCAGCGGGAGCGGTTCTCTTCCCTCACCCTGATGTTCCAGAAGGAAGTCGCCGACCGCCTCACCGCCACCCCGCGCACGAAATCCTATGGCCGTCTCAGCATCCTCTGCCAGTGGCTGTGCGAGACACGGCGCGAGTTCGATATCTCGCCCCGCGCCTTCACCCCGCCGCCGAAGGTGACCAGCACCGTCGTCACCCTGATCCCGCGCGAAACACCGCTCTTTCCCGCCGATCCGGACATCTTTGAGAAAGTCGTCGCCGCCGCCTTCAACCAGCGCCGCAAGATGCTCCGTGCAAGCCTGAAACCGCTCGGCCCCCCGCCCGAGGAAATGCTGGAAAAAGCCGCCATCGCCCCGACCCGCCGGGCGGAAGAGCTCACGGTAGAAGAATTCTGTGCGCTGGCGCGCGTCTACGCCGATCAGTAGCCTTCGCGCAAACGACTGGCAAAATCAGAAAGAGACGAAGCGGCGGGGCAATGTCTGCTTATGATCCTGAGCAGCCCTCATCGTTCAGATGTGGGAACAACGATGCGGACAAATCTGCCATTTGTGCCATGTCGAATTATCCCTTGACCTGCGGTTAGGTTGAGGAATTATCATAAAACTATGACGATGACTGAGAGGCATTATGACATTCAGAATTAACACGCTTGTTCCTGAGCTTTGGTGCTCGGATTTTCAGAAATCAATGGAATTTTACGTTAAAACCATTGGGTTCAAGGTGGCACAGCAACGAAATAACGATCCCCATGCTTACTTGTCTCTAGATGGGGGGCAGATCATGTTGGCGCATTGGAAACCTGATGGAAGCTGGGAACCCTGGAATCCCAAACCAATTGAACAACCCTTTGGACGCGGAGTGAATTTTCAGTTCATGGTTGACGACGTGCAGGGGATCTACGATCGCATCAACTCCTCCGGTTTCAGGCCGTTCATGGATATTGACGATACAGATTACTGGAAGTCAGATTGCATGGAAACACGGCGGCAATTTATGGTGCTTGACCCTGACGGCTATCTCCTGCGGTTTGCACAAGCTCTTAGAACTCGTACAGTCGAAGAAGCAGACCTTCAGCGCATGGATGAACAGTACGGAACAACTTCCCTTTAAAGAACTCACTCAAGCACACCCGTGCCAAGCCCGAATTTCAGGTGAGGTTCTCAAATCCTTTTGCCGCCTCGCCCGGGACCTACGCGGAAACCGTCTAATACCCCTCGCGCAGGCGACTGACGAAATCGATGAGGCCGGCGCGGCGATGGGTGCGGAGCCGTTCCGCTCTCAGGATAGCTTTTACCTGCGCCAGGCAGTGTTCAACATTGTCATTGACGACCACATAGTCATATTCGCGCCAATGGCTGATTTCCTCCGCTGCCTTGGACATACGCTGCGCGATCACTTCCGCCGGATCCAGCGCCCGGGTTTTAAGGCGTTGTTCCAGCGCATCGGTAGACGGCGGCAGGATAAACACGCTGACCAGATCGTTCGGCGCCTTCTGGGCGAGCTGCTGCGTGCCCTGCCAGTCGATATCGAACAGGATGTCCTGCCCGTCGGCCAGCGCATCCTCGACCGGACCGCGCGGCGTGCCGTAGTAATTGCCGAATACCTTGGCATGCTCCAAGAGTTCGTCGCGATTGATCATCAGGTTGAAGTCGACCGGCTCGACAAAGATGTAATCCTTGCCGTCAATCTCGCCGGGGCGCGGCGCGCGGGTGGTGGCGGAAACCGACATGACCAGCTCGTCCTCCTCCTTGAGCAGGGCGCGGGAGATGGTCGTCTTGCCCGCTCCCGAGGGTGAGGACAGCACCAGCATCAGCCCCCGTCGCGTCATCGCCCCTTTGTCGTCGTCCCCCGTCATCCTCAACTCCCTCAACCCCTACTCAATATTCTGAACCTGCTCGCGCATCTTATCGACCAGCACCTTGAGGTCCAGCCCGATTTGCGTCAGTTCCTTGTCATTGGCCTTGGAACAGAGGGTGTTGGCCTCGCGGTTGAACTCCTGGCAGATGAAGTCGAGCCGCCGCCCGACCGGCTCTTTCCCACTGTCCAGCATTTCGCGGGTGGCGGCGATATGGCTGGTCAGCCGGTCCAGCTCCTCGGCGATATCCGCCTTGGTGGTGAGCAGCGCCAGCTCCTGTTCCAGCCGGCCTTCGTCCAGTTCTCCGCTTTCCAGCAGCATCGCCATCTGCGCCTTGATTTTCGCCCGCATCTTCTCGGGCCAGTTTGCCGCAATCTCGGTTGCGCGGGCGACGAGCGCCTTGATGTCGTCAAGCTGCGCGGCGAGGACGGGACCGAGCGCGTCTCCCTCCTCGCGGCGCGTCGCCGCCATGCTGTCCACCAGTTCCCCGGCCGAGGCCAGCAGCGCCGCCGCCAGCCCCTCGCCATCCGTCTCACTTCCCGCTGTCTCGTCGCGGGGCTCGATCACGCCCCGCAACGCCAGCATGCCGTCCATGCGCGGCCGGTCGGCCTGCCCGCTCTCGACATAGCGATTGGCAAGGGTGAGCAGTTCATCGAGGAATTCGCGGTTCACCTGATAGGCCATATCGCTGCCGCGATTTTCAAACTGGAGATGGATATTGACATTGCCGCGGGAGAAGCGTGCCTTGACAAGCTTGCGCAACGGATCTTCGAGATGATCGAAGCCGGTGGGGATGCGGCAACGGACTTCCAGCCCGCGCCCGTTGACACTTTTCATTTCCCAGAGCCAGCCGATCCCGTCGAAAGAGCCGCTTGCCCGGGCAAATCCCGTCATACTGTTAATCGTCAAAATCGCCTCTCGCGCAAGGGGTTCGGTCGGGGAATGCGTTACCGCCCCTGTATATCCGCTTCGGCGCACCGCCACAAGCGCGCGGCGCTATTTTTTGGCCGCAGCGGAAGGTCTGGGCTTTGCCGGTTCCAACCGGCCGGTGATGGCGCTGATGACCCGCTGCAATCCAGCGAACAGCACCGTCGAGAGCAGGCCACCGAGAAACGCCGCAAGATCGAGGGCGAAGTCTGCCGCCGCGCCATTCATCGGCAGCCACGGCTCCAGCGCCAGGAAGAACAGCGCCCCTGTTAATCCGCCAAGCGCCCCGCGCAAGCCCGGCGACAGACGCACCGCCTCATCATAACGGCGCTTGCGCACTTCTACCGCGATATTCAGGGTCAGCAGGCTGAGCGCCCCGACGGTGCCCCAGAGATAGGCGGCGACCAGCCCGATGGACCAGGTGAGATCATTCGCGAACTCATCGGCGAACATCTCTCCCGCCAGATGCCGCGCCAGCAACAGCAGCGGAAACAGTATGAAGATCAGCAGCGAGATCGACAGCGGGATCGACCACAGCAGCGGTGCGCCCACAAGGCTGTCATGCAATGTTTTCCCGTTCAGGCCGAGAGTTTTAAAATTCGCCGCGGAAATCTTGCGGTAGGCCGCCTGAAGGGTGTGATAGCAGGCGGTCTTTTCCGCCGGGGTTTTGGCTCTCTCGCTGATGCTGATCGCGCTGTCGAGGGCGCCAAGCTCCGCCGGGGTCGAGCCTGCCGGATGGTCGAGGAAATAGTTGGAGAGGATCCGCGCCCTGTCCAGAAGCTCGCCGAACGCCTCGTCCTCCGCTGCCGTGCCCTCGTCCCAGGCTTCCTCGATATCCTTGTTCGCCGTCTCCTTATGGGGCGGATTTTCAGGCGCTTTTTCCGATGTCTTCCCCTGGGATTTCCCGGGTGCATTCTCCGGCGTCTTCTCCGATGTGTGTTCGGGCGGTTTTGATGGGGCGGAGAGAATCGGTTCCTGCCGCTCTGGTGCTTCAGACTCTGCTGTCGCCGGTGCAGCGGAAGGGGGAGCGACAGGTGTCGCCTCCGGCGCAGCGGCAGCTTTCGGCGATGGCTCTTGCACGGACGGCGAGGCGGGCGCGGATGGTGGCGTGGGAGTGGGTGCAGGGGTAGGCTCGGGAGTTGGCTCGGACGCTTGAACAGGCGCCGGGGCAGGATCCTTTGCAGAAGGCGTTTCGGGAGCTGTTGCCGGCGCAGCCGTTGTCGGAGCGGCGGCCTGTGCGGGTGCAGAAGCGGCTTCCACCGGGGCCTTGGCCATAGATTGCGACGCGGGCGGGTTCTTGATATTGCTGTTCACCAGATCGAGCGACGAGGCATCCAGCGTCTCGATCTCCTGGCGCAATTTAAGCAGCGCCTCGCGCAATTCCTGCCGCTGCCGGAGCAGCATCTGAATGGTATCCGTACTCACCGCCATGGGGGTCTCGCCACTCCTTTACCTGTTATCCATGGCAAGGACGCTTGCGAAACGGATTTTGTGCCAAATCAGGGGACGGCGTGAAATTTCAGGGCTTTTTGTTCAGCTTGCGCCATTTGCGGACATTGGCGTTATGCTCATCGAGCGTGAGGGAAAAGGCATGGCCGCCGGTGCCATCGGCGACAAAATAGAGATAGTCCGTCTCCTCCGGCTGCACCACCGATTGCAGGCTTTCGACCCCCGGATTGGCGATCGGGCCCTTGGGCAGGCCGGTCATCTGATAGGTATTGTAGTCATTGGCTGTCGCGAGGTCCTTGCGGCTGAGCAGCCGGCCGAGATCGCGGGACCCTTCGGTGATGCCATAGACCACCGTCGGGTCCGATTGCAGCTTCATCCCCTTGCGCAGGCGGTTGAGGAAAACCCCGGCGACCCGCGGCCGCTCAGCCGCGATGGCCGTTTCCTTCTCGATGATGGAGGCGAGGATAACCAGCTCCTCCTCCGATTTTATTTCCGGCGGCAAGGGATGGGCGGCGGTAATCGAGGCAATCGCCGCCTGCATCGCCGTCGCCATGCGATCCAGCAGTTCATCGCGGGTATCGCCGAGGCGGTACTGATAGCTTTCCGGTAAAAAGGCGCCTTCGGGCATCGGCCGGGTGATCTCCCCCTCCAGCCCCGGCGCGGCGGCGACCAGCGCCCTGATCTCGCGGCTTTGCAGGCCTTCGGGGATGGTGATCAGCCGCTCGATCACCTTGCCCGAGACAAAGAGGTTCATCAGGTCCCGGCCCGAAATAGCATAGGGTATGAGATATTCCCCGGCCTGCAACTGACCCGATTTTTCTTCAAGTCTTACACCAAAAATGAAGACGTAGGCATTGTTTATAATACCTTTTTCCTCAAGATCCGCAGACAGCGCGCGCAAGCCCGTCCCTTTCTTGAGGATATAGACTGTCTCGCCTTCGAACGGACCGGGAGAGGTAAACAGGGACCAGGCAAGCGCCGCAACACCGCCCGCCGCAACCACGCCAAGCAAAAAGAAGGCGGTCAGGCCGATGAGGACTTTTTTCTTCATGGCCCCGCCTCCGGCCCGAAGGTCAGACGCGCTTCATGACAAGGCAGGCATTGGTTCCGCCGAACCCGAAGGAGTTGGACAGAACCGCATCAACCTTCTTTTCCTGCGCCTTGAGCGGCACGAGGTTGATCTCGCAGTCTTCCGCCGGTTCATGGAGATTGATCGTCGGCGGCAGGATGCCCTCATTCATCGCGAGGATCGAGAAGATCGCCTCGACCCCGCCGGCCGCACCGAGCAGATGGCCAATAGCCGACTTGGTGGAGGACATGGCGACATTCTTGACACTGGAACCAAACAGCCGCTCAACCGCGCCAACCTCAAGGAAATCAGCCATGGTCGAGGTGCCATGAGCATTCACATAGCCGATATCGTCGGCATTGAGCCCGGATTTCTTCAACGCCATCTGCATCGCGCGATAGCCACCGCCACCATCGGGAGACGGTGCGGTGATGTGATAGGCATCGCCGGAGAGGCCGTACCCCAGAACCTCGGCGTAGATTTTCGCGCCGCGCTTCTTGGCATGTTCATATTCTTCCAAAACGACAACGCCCGCGCCCTCGCCCATAACGAACCCGTCGCGGCCCTTGTCATAGGGACGCGAGGCCGTTTCCGGCGCGTCATGATAGGAATGAGAGAGCGCCTTGGCGGAGGCAAAACCGGAAATACCGAGGCGACAGATCGCCCCTTCCGCGCCGCCCGCAACCATGACATCCGCGTCATCGTCGGAGATCATCCGCGCCGCATCGCCAATCGCATGGGCGCCGGTGGAACAGGCCGTGACCACCGCATGGTTCGGGCCCTTATAGCCGTGACGGATGGAAACCTGGCCGGATACAAGATTGATCAGGGCGCCCGGAATAAAGAACGGCCCGATGCGCCGCGGTCCGCGTTCATGCAGGGTGATAGCATTCGCCTCGATCGAGGGAAGGCCGCCAATGCCGGAACCGATGGTAACACCAGTACGGCAGAATTCCTCTTCCGTCTCGGGCTGCCATCCGCTGTCCTTGATGGCTTCATCGGCGGCGGCGATGCCGAAAATGATGAAGCTGTCGACTTTACGCTGTTCCTTGGGTTCGAGAACGTTATCAGCAATGAAGGAGTCGGGTTGGTCCGGATCGATGGGCACTTCACAGCCATAACGAACCGGCAGGTCCGTCGTATCGATCTTGGTCAGCATCCCCGCCCCGGATTCGCCGTTGATCAGCTTTTTCCAGGTCGGTTGCACTCCGTTCGCCAGCGGGGTCACAAGTCCCAGCCCGGTTACCACCACTCGTCGCATGCGTCACCCAATATACATTGCAGAAAAAGAGATCGGGGCACAGGGCCCCGGTCGATCAGGCAGCTTCGATATGCGTGATCGCGTCTTTCACCGTCAGGATTTTCTCGGCTGCGTCATCCGGAATCTCGATGCCGAATTCTTCTTCAAAAGCCATCACAAGCTCAACTGTATCCAGGCTGTCCGCGCCCAGATCGTCAATGAAGCTCGCTTCGTCTGTTACCTTGCCTTCATCTACACCGAGATGTTCAACGACGATTTTTTTCACGCGCCCTGCGATATCACTCATAGCTGTATCCTTAGATAATCCGACAGTTCAAAAAGTCTATGCTCATTCCTTACCCCCAAGGTGCGAAAAATTCAAGCGCCAACGGAGGTCATTTTGGTGCGGTTTCCTAACATACTTTGATCATCTTGCAAAGGAAACCTGACCGGGCCGGGCAATTTTTGATTCCCCAAGCCCGGCGGACGGATCAAATCATGGCCATGCCGCCATTTACATGGAGTGTCTGGCCAGTGACATAGGCTGCCTCGTCCGAGGCGAGATAGATCACGGCGGCGGAAATATCCTCAGGCCGGCCAAGCGTGCCAATTGGCACTGATGCCAACAGTGCCTCCCGCTGGGCATCCGGCAGGGCGTCGGTCATCGCGGTCTCGATAAAGCCGGGGGCGATGCAGTTGACAGTGATGCCCCGCGTCGCCACTTCCTGCGCCAGCGATTTCGACATGCCGATCATCCCCGCTTTCGACGCGGCATAATTCATCTGGCCCGGATTGCCCGTCACCCCGACGATGGAGGTAATACCGATAATCCGCCCGAAGCGCCGTTTCATCATCCCGCGCAGGGCATTGCGCGAGAGCTTGAACGCCGCCTTGAGATTGACGTCCAGAACCGTATCCCAGTCCTCATCCTTCATCCGCATGGCAAGCCCGTCCCGCGTTAGACCGGCGTTATTGACGAGAATATCAACCTGGCCCATGGCTTCTTCGGCCTGCTTTATCAACTGGTCCACCGCCTCCATGTCGGAGAGGTTGCAGGGCAGCACATGGACGCGGACCTTCAGCTCGTTGGCGACGACATTCAGGGCATCCTCGCGCGTGCCGGAAATCGCGACTGTCGCACCACGTTCGTGCAAACCGCGGGCAATTGCCGCACCAAGTCCGCCGGACGCGCCGGTCACCAGCGCGCATTTTCCTGTGAGTTCAAACATCTTTTCCCTCGTTCTGCAATCGTCTAGAGTTTCGCCAGAAAGGCTTCGATATCGGCGGGCGTCTGCACAGCGGAGCCGGTCATCTCGCGGTTGATCCGGCGGACCATGGTGGAGAGCACCTTGCCACTGCCCATCTCGACCAGTTCCTCAACCCCCTGCTCCCCCATATAGAGCACACTTTCGCGCCAGCGCACACGGCCCGTTACCTGCTCTACCAGCAGTTTGCGGATGGTGTCCGGGTCGCTGACCTCGCGCGCCGTGACATTAGCGATCAGCGGCACCCGTGGCGGCACGATCACCACCTCGGCGAGCCGTTCGGCCATGGCGTCGGCGGCCGGCTGCATCAGCGGGCAATGGAACGGGGCACTCACGGGGAGCAGCATCGCCTTTTTGGCGCCCTTCGCCGTGGCAATCTCGATGGCGGCCTCGACCGCTCCCTTGTGACCGGAGAGAACGACCTGCCCGTCCGCGTTGTCATTGGCGGCGACAACGATCTCGCCATTGGTGGATTTCTCTGCGGCTTCGGCGACAACTTCCTCGACCGGGCCGATATCGAGGCCGAGCAGCGCCGCCATCGCGCCGATCCCAACCGGCACTGCCTGCTGCATCGCCTGCCCGCGCGCCTTCAACAGCCGCGCCGCATCGGCGATTTCCAGCGCTCCCGCCGCCGTGAGCGCGGAATATTCACCAAGCGAATGGCCGCCGACAAATTTCGCGACTTTCGCCAGATCCATATTGCCGTCCTTTTCGAGGACACGGACCACCGCCAGGCTGACCGCCATCAGGGCGGGCTGGGCATTCTCGGTCAGGGTCAGTTCCTCGATCGGGCCTTCAAACATCAGTTTGGAGAGATTCTGCCCCAGCGCCTCATCCACCTCTTCAAAGACTTCGCGGGCGACGGCATGGCTCTGCGCCAGCTCCTGCCCCATGCCGACGGCCTGGCTGCCCTGGCCGGGAAATACAAATGCACGTATCATATATCGGGTCCGATTCTGTTGACTTGAGGGGAACAGTCATATTGCAGCAAAATTTCCTGTCAAGCCCACTTGCATATAGCGTTAAAATCTGTATAGTCCGCCGCCTCAATACTCCTTGCCGACGGAGGTCGGCTAAGTCTGGGCGGTTACCGCGTGTAACGCCAGACATTCAAGAGCCATAAGGAGCTTTATATATGCCTCTATACGAGACAGTTATTATTGCACGTCAGGATATTTCCAGCCAGCAGGTGGAAACTCTGACCGAAGCTGCATCCGCCTTCATCACCAACGGCGGCGGCAATGTTGCCAAGGTTGAACAATGGGGCCTTCGCAATCTCGCCTACAAGATCAAGAAAAACCGCAAGGGACATTACGTCCTTCTCAATATCGACGCCCCGGCCGACGCCATGAAGGAAATGGAACGCAACCTGCGCCTCAATGAAGACGTGCTGCGCCACATGACCATCAAGGTGGACGAGCTGGAAGAAGGCGACAGCGTCATGTTGCAGAGCCGCAGCTCGCGCCCTGAGCGCCGCCGTGACCGCGACGACGACGATGGCGACAGCGACAACCGCAGCTCGTCCAATCGCGATGACGACACCGCAGACGATAGCAAAGAGAAGGAGGACGCATAATGGCCGATGCACAACGCCGCCCGTTTTTCCGTCGCCGCAAGACCTGCCCGTTCACCGGGGACGGCGCGCCGAAGATCGACTACAAGGATGTCAAGCTGCTTCAGCGCTATGTGTCGGAGCGCGGCAAAATCATGCCAAGCCGGATCACCGCCGTTTCCGCGAAGAAACAGCGCGAACTGGCCAAGGCTATCAAACGTGCAAGAAACCTCGCACTGCTGCCGTTTCTTGTAAAATAAGAAAGCCGGGGGCGACGGTTTTTGCCGGCCCCGGAATGAATTGACGATGGTCAAGGAACTGGTTGTAGCTGTTGCGTTAGGTATCCTGAATACCGCGCTTGTCGCCCTCTCCATTTTGGGGAATGTGGGTGGCTCCTCTTTCGGGACGGCCTTTCAGACCCTGGCTTTCTGGATCTTGTCACTGATCCCGCTGTTTGTGTCCGGCCTGGGATTTGGCGTCAGGAGCGCCGCTATCTCGGTCGGCACAAGTGTGGTGGTCGCCGCGATTGCGATCGATACGGGCTTCGCCCTTGCCTATGCGGTGATTTCCGGCCTGCCGGTGATCATTCTGGTACGGCAGGCGCTGCTCTGGCGGGAAAGTGACGGAACAAGATACTGGTACCCGGCCGACAATCTGTTGATCTGGTGGGCGGGTATCTGCATCGGACTGACGGGGCTGGCCATCGGGCTGCTCCATTGGGACGAGGCGCTGCGTCAGGGGATGGTCGAGGCGTTCGACCAGATGCTGGTGCAGATGCAGGAAATACAAGGTGTCACCCCGGCCGTGACCGGAGAGGAATTCGTGAGCATGATGCCGCAGTTCCTCGGTCCGATCTGGGGGATGTTCATCCTGATGAGCGGCTGCCTGGCGCAAGGGCTGCTGGTCCGCTTCAAGAAGAACATCCGGCCGACACCGGAACTGACGAAGATGGCGCTGCCGAACTGGCTGGCGCTGGCCTTCATCGCGGCGACGGCCCTGAGCGTCATTCTCGACGCCAGCCTGCCGCTGCTGGGGGCGGTCGTGATTACGCTGGAGACGCTGTTCTTCCTGCAGGGAATGGCGGTTATCCATGTGGTGTCACACAGATGGAACGGGCGTCCCTTCATTTTGGGGGCGGTCTATATATTGATGATTATGACGTTATGGCTGGTCCTGCTGATTGCGATATTGGGACTGATGGAAAATTGGATCGGGTTCAGGCGCCGCTTTGCCGTGACCACGAAGCTGGAGGAAGACTGATGGAAGTAGTATTACTGGAACGGGTTGAGAAACTCGGTCAAATGGGCGATGTCGTAACAGTGAAAAACGGCTATGCCCGCAATTACCTGTTGCCGCAGAACAAGGCGCTCCGGGCGAGCAAGGAAAACCTTTCGATATTCGAGGCCCAGCGCGCCCAGCTGGAAGCGGAAAACCTGAAACAGGCGAAGGAAGCCGAGAAGGTCGGCGAGAAGCTCGATGGGGAGGCCGTCACTGTCATCCGCGCCGCGTCCGAATCCAAGCAGCTTTACGGCTCGGTCAGCACGCAGGATATCGCGAAAGCCATCACCGCGGGCGGCTTCACGGTCTCACGCAAGCAGATCATCCTCGACAAGGTGCTGAAAACCCTTGGCCTGCATGACATCAAGGTGCGCCTGCATCCGGAGGTCATTGTCTCGGTCACGGTCAACATCGCCCGCTCGAACGAGGAAGCGGCCATTCAGGCCCGCGGCGAGAGCGTCGAGGAAGTCGCCGAAGCACGGCTTAACGAGCGCGACGAGGCTGTCGTCAATGTCTTCGAATCCACCGCCGATGTGGATGTCGAGGAACTGGAGCAGGTCGCCGCTGGTGAGATCGACCCCTCAGAGCTGGACGCAGAGCCGGAAGAGAAAAAAGACGACGCGTAATCCGCGCCGGACGGAAGAGGAAAAGCGGCGCCCGATGACGGCGCCGTTTTTTTTATCCCCGCAATCCACAGGCTGTGGATTTGTTTTTCTCGAAGTAGGCCTACCCTCTCGATTGAATTGTGCTAACATCTGCCCATGGAAACGCTCACACTGAATGATGGCCGCGACGACGGCGGAGAGACGGCCGGGCACGGCTATCGCACCGCGCCACATAATGTGGAAGCCGAGCAGGATCTGATCGGCGCCATCCTCGTCAATAACGACGCGGCGGCGAAGGTTTCCGACTTCCTCAAGCCCGAGCATTTTGCCGAGGATGTCCATCGCCGCATCTATCAGGCCGCCATCACCCTGGTCGAGCGCGGGGAAATCGCCGACCCGGTGACGCTCAAATCCTATTTCGATCGCGACAGTGCGCTGGCCGACATTGGCGGATCGCAGTATCTCGCCCGTCTCGCCGCCTCCGCCACCACCATTATCAATGCGGAGAATTACGGGCGGCTGATTTATGACCTCGCCATGCGGCGGGAGCTGATCCTCCTCGGGGAGGAAATCGTCAATATCGCCTATGATTCGGAACTGGAGGAAACGTCGCAGTCGCAGATCGAGAATGCCGAGCAGAAACTCTTCTCCCTCGCCGAGAACGGATCCCATGAAGGCGCGCTGATGCCGGTGCGCATGGCCGTCGATGACACCCTCAAATCGATTGAGGAGGCGTTCCAGCGCGATGGCAACCTTGTCGGCGTGACCACGGGACTGAAGGACATGGACGGCAAGCTTGGTGGCCTGCACAAGTCGGATCTGCTGATCCTTGCCGGACGTCCTTCCATGGGCAAGACCTCGCTTGCCACCAATATCGCCTATAATGCCGCCAAGGCCCATCATGCCAGCGGCGGCAAGGAAGGCGCGGTGGTCGGTTTCTTCTCGCTAGAAATGTCCGCCGAGCAACTGGTCGGCCGTGTCCTCGCCGAGGCGACCGAGATCAGTTCCGAAAAACTCCGCCGCGGTGACCTGACCGACGATGAATTCGCCAACAAGCTAGTGCCGCAGAGCGCGCTCATCTCCGAGTTGCCGCTCTATATCGACGATACCCCGGCGCTCTCCATCGCCGCGCTCAGGACCCGGGCGCGACGGCTCAAGCGCAGCCATGGCCTCGGCCTTATCGTCGTCGACTATCTGCAGCTCATGAAGGGCTCCGGTCGGCGTCAGGATAACCGGGTCCAGGAAATCTCCGAGGTGACCCAGGGGCTTAAAGCCGTCGCCAAGGAACTCGACATCCCCGTCATCGCCCTGTCGCAGTTGTCCAGACAGGTAGAGAACCGTGATGACAAGCGGCCGCAGCTTTCGGATTTGCGCGAATCCGGCTCCATCGAGCAGGACGCCGACGTCGTCATGTTCGTCTATCGCGAAGCCTATTACGAGGAACGCAAAGCCCCGACCGAGGGGACGCCTGAACATGCGGACTGGCAAGACCGCATGTCGCGGCTGCATAACCTCGCCGAGGTGATCATCGGCAAACAGCGCCACGGACCGATCGGCATCATCAAGCTGCATTTCAAGCCGGAGTTTACCCGCTTTGGCAACTATATTTCCGAAGACTACCTGCCGGAACATCATTAGGAGGTTCGGTGAGTATGGAGCGGAAACTGGCCGGGGCGCATCTGACGATCAATCTCGGGGCCTTGCAGGAGAATTACCGGTTGCTGAGGGACAAGGCCGCCCCCGCTGAATGCGCGGCCTCGGTCAAGGCGGATGGCT
>TARA_R110002124_G_scaffold73922_1_pt1 | contig 13419 bp, 20 predicted proteins | sample TARA_R110002124 | Tara Oceans TARA_R110002124 (sample SAMEA4397445) | marine metagenome | biome: Polar Biome; feature: [SRF] surface water layer (ENVO:00010504); material: water (ENVO:00002006), including particulate matter (ENVO:01000060) such as... | depth 5 m | reverse complement strand
CCGACCATCGGCGGTGTGCTTGATTGCACGGAAGGGAAAACATCTTGCACCCACTGGATGAGATGTTTTACCTGCAGTGTGATCATTCACTCACAACGGCCATCTGGATTGCTCGGTGCGCTGAATAGGATGGGGTTGTCCGTGTCGGAACCAGACGGCATAGTCTTCGCAGGTACCACTCCAAGCGAAGTAACGTTCCATGAAGCCCATGAAAGCGTCCCATTTGGCGGCGTGGTATTCTATGATCCAAGCTTCGTCGGCAATCAGTGTGTCCAGTTCGTCCAACCGATCACCCATCCAGGGTTGCCAGTTGATTGTCGAGAGAACGCAACCATTGTTGAGTCCGAATGAGCGCATGTGCCAGAACTGCATGAGTCTGTCACGTTCTGCGATGAGTTGTTCAAGTGTCATGATGATCTCCTTGGTCGGTTTAGTGTTGGTAGTGGTTGGAGAAGCAAGAGTCAGAGCAGAACGTTCCGTCGTACACACAGTCGACATCGGGTGCCGGGAGATTCTGTTCGTTCTCTGGATCGCCGAGAATGATTGGGTTGTTGGAAGGATTGATGGGGTTGTTGCACGCGTCACACAACGTGAACATTGGCGACTCGTCGTAGTTGACCATGTAGTACATTCCGTTTTCGTTGTGGTCGACGTGTTCGACGATGGCTGTCTCGTGGTTAGCGAGGTGCCGGTTTGCTTCTGCGGTTGTTGCGAACGTGAGGAACGCACCTGTCTGTGAGTTGATGATCTCGATTTCCATGTTGACCTCCTGGTCGGTTTGAAGTTTCTATGTCCACAGGTAAAAGCCTGATGAACTCGGCTGTGTTACGTATTAGTCACGGTCGAACCTGGCTTTTCGCTCGGCCTGGCTCTGCTGTGACACGGTGTAACATACGGTGTGTTACGCGATAGGGTAGGAAGAACCTTGTATATCGCGAGGTGTAACACTGTAACACGGGTTTTGTGTTTAGGGTGTCTATACGAGAGAGGACAGTGGGCAATGGGTATATAGACAACGCTAAACCCACTGTCACTCTCATCACGTAAGTACATATAAGAAATATAGTGTTACAGTGTTACACTTTAGAATAAGGTAGATATAACCTACGGTTTGCCGTAACACTGAGTGTGTTACAGAGTGTTACGCTGTGTAACGGGGATTTGAGTTTAATTACTCACAACGCCCATCCGACCGAAGCCGGATGAGCGCGGAAAGGAATTAAGCTGCGTGGTACTCATCGTTTGCGCGGCAGAAAGCACTGAGTGCGTCAAGCGCGGAACGAATGTGCTCTTCGGATTCGGGACGCTCACCGTATGTAAGCGACCCACGACTCATGTCGTAATCGTCGGAGTACATCTTGCGGACAACGTCGATGTCGTCTGCAAGTTTAGCGAGCACTGCGGCATCGCGCTCCTCGCAAAGGTTAACGAGAAGCGTGAGCAGTGCGGTGTAGTCCATGTGGACCTCCAGGTTGGTTAGAGTTTAATTACTCACAGTGGCCATCGGGCGTCAGCCCGATGAACACGGAGAGGAATCAATCGCCGTAAGCGGGGAGTTGACCTCCAAGATCTATGATACGAATCTTGAACATCTCCATGACCGACCACAAGACTTTCATGTATGCGTCGTGGTAGTCGTCCTCGGCGACCAAGCAGTTCTTGTCTGCTTCCCAGCCAGCGAGATCGTAGTCATTACGGATCAGTAGGTACTGGTTGATCAGTTCGTTGGTGTCACTGCACTGATCGATAGAGGTAAGGTAGTAAGAGAGTTTAGAGTAGACCATGTGGCCTCCTAAGTGGTTGATATTGTGAAGGATTTCACAGGGTGGTCATCGGGCGTTAGCCCGATAAGCACACAGTGGAATCACTCAAGCGTAGGGAATCTCGTCGTCGTACTGCTCGTCTACGGATCTCCCGTTCATCCAGAGAAGATACTCAAAGTAGCAACCGTACGAAACTTCCCAGAGGGGCTCGTACTTGGCGAACCACGCTTCCGGGTTGTTTTGCCACAGGTCTTCGCACTCATCATCCCACGTCCCGCCCCAGCCGGATCGGTCTATGAGGTTCGTGAGGCTGTCACGTTGCATTATCCAGAACGCTTTACGTGAGATCCACTCGGACATCTTCGGCTCCGAGGGATCTGCTGGTGGTGGTAGGCCCTCAAGTAGGCCAACGTAGTTGTTGTCTGTGAGGCTCATTTGGCAACTCCGGCGAACAAGGGCTGTTGGTTTCGGTGACTCCGATGCGGCAGCATCGGTGTCTCTGTCGTGGTCTTCTCGGCTGGCTCTGTCTCGGCGGCTCTCTCAACAGCGTGGTCACGCTGCTCTCTCGCGAGCCACATACGTTTGTATGCGGACATGTCTACTCTCCATGTAGGTCTCACCCTCAACCCAGAGGTTGAGAGCGAGGTTGATGTGTGTGACCGGGTCGTCCCGATCACAAAAGGTTCAGGGCACAGGGCGCAGACGGGTGCAAGGATCATAAGATGGAAAGGCGAGTATTCGTCTTTCCACTTTGAGGGTGGGTCCGCGAGGTACGAGTGGATACCCTTAAAGTCCTTGCGCCCGGCAAGAACTGGGCCATGATGCCTGACTGATCTGGTCGGCCTGGACACAACACAGAAGACTCGATCGATCCTCGTGGTTGGTGGGACATTCATGTATCATCCCCCCCATTAATCCAATCCCCCCCGCAGAAAAAAAGGACAGTCCTCCCCCCAGTTAGTTAGTCATCCCCCCAACCATTATTGTATACACAACGTTTATATATTTGCGGCCCCGGATTGTTCGCTGTAATTCGCTGTAGGGGGGGTACCCCCTCCTTGTACCTTGATGGGACCCTTTGTTGGGGGGCCCTTTTCCCGACCGGACACATTTCTCAAAACACCTTACCACAATGGTATTACCGCCTTGCTATAGAAAGCCGTCCGTGGTAGGTTTCCCACCAGGAGGGTTCTGTGGACATAATCGAAGTACCAATTGATGATCAGATATTGGCTCAACTGGACGAATTGGTCCCTATCGTTAGTGCTTCCGAGGCTGTTCGAGAGCTTGGCATTACGGTTACACGCGAGACCGTTGCGCGCCTGGCTCTTGTTCGAGGTTTAAAGGATTCAAATCTCGCGCCACCCCCTCCGGGGGCTCCCACCAAGGTGCGCGCTACCGCTACCGCACCCTCAAAAGCATCTTCAGATTCTGTCGCGCCTACGCCTGTGGAGCCTGTCGAAGAGTTTGACCTTGATAATGCCGGGATGATTCGGATTCCTGATGGTTGGCACCTGTGGCGTACTAACGAGCGCATCCCTGAGGTCCAGGCAGATATTCATTCTTACTACGATCGTCAGGGTTGGCGTCGGTATTGGGGTAAAGCGGATAACGAGACGATGGTCTTTTACTGGTCTCCTGATCCGTCACTACAAGATGTTGTGGCCTACGACGGCACTGATTCGTCCGGTAAGGTCGTTAAGATTCAAAATACTCCGTACGGTCCAGGTCATCTGGTTCCGCATGGTTGGGGGGCATAATGGGTATCGAGATTTCTACTCCTGCGGACATTGTTTCGACTTTAGAGGAGTTGAATCCTGAGGCAGTTATGTATGACGGGTTCGATGAGGCCCTTGTCGGGATGATCGCGCGTTGCGGAACTGAGCCCATCGCCCTGTATGATCGTGAAAAGTGTTTACAGTTACTGGTGGACAAGGGCGTTACGTACGAAGAGGCTATTGATTACTTCTGCTACAACATAGAGGGTTGCTGGGCGGGGCCCCATACCCCCTTTATCGCGTCATTTAATCTTGACCCTGTGGGTGTTCGGTACCCTGCGCCAGACTTCAGCCCCATTGAGAACAAAGAAGGTGCGGCCGAGTTTTTCGTGGGTGCTTATTTGCAGCCTGAGTCCGGTTCAGAAGAGTAGTTATTCTTCGATTGATCCAAGGTACTCATCGTTTCTCCAGGTAGCTGGCCCCAACGGTTTATGAGGTATATGCTGCCTCACGGTAAAATTAGCCCTCTCGGTCACAAACAGCGGGTGATGTGCGAGGGACTCGTATTGAATATCGAACCATCGTTCGGGCGGCAAACTCTGTTTCAGCATTTCGATATAGTCGTAACAATGATCGACATAGGTACGATAGAAATCTGAGTTATCGATATAATCTTTGTACCACTCAATACGCTCCATACTCGCTATGATGTCGTTCTTATTACGGTAAGTGAAAGCAAACTGAGCCGTGGGGAACATGAAGGATACTTCAAGCACAGACTTAAGCAGAAATGGAGCCTGAACAACGGCGTCATTGGGAATTCGGTTTGAGTAATCAAGCTCATCGATAAAGGTACCGCCAGTTTTCTCGGCGATAATGTGCGCGGAAAGCCGTGTACCGCTTCTCTGCGGGCCTGTAACGATGATTGGGTGGGTCATGGGTATAGCCTAACAAATTCTATGTTGTGATGAGAGTTTATACGGGGTAATGTGAGGTATGGAAGACGAATCAGAAAGTCCCCAACCGACTCTACCGTCGCCTGAAGGGCTCCAATTAATCCCGCGCACAGTGGTTCCTGCCGGTGAAGCTGAAGTTATCTCCATGTTAGCGGAGCAGGCTCGCTTTGACGGTAACGATGAGCTTAAAAACGTGGCTAAAAGCCTGCTTGGCGCCGGATATACGGTGGCGACTACGGCCCGAAGGCTCGGAATTCGCCCCACAACGGTGTGGTCGTGGTCAAAAGAGCCCGAATTCGTGGACGTTATCCAGGACGGGGCGGAAAGGCGTCAGCAGGTGCTGGGTGAGGGGCTGCAAGAGGCCGCAGAAGCCGCGCTAAACGCACTTTTAGAGGTAGCCACGGACGTTGGGGCCCAGCCACGGGACAGGGTTAAGGCGTCAGAGGCCATATTGGACCGATGCGGCATAACTCCGCAGTCAGAGTCGGCGGATATGCGGGTAGGGGTTACAGTAGACGTAGATTTCGACGAACGATTGGCTCGAATCGTGGCCGGTGGCGCGGTATCGGGCGCAAAATAGCTACTATAAGGAAGAATCATGCACGGATCGGCACCAAAACTAATGATTATCGCGAAGAAAGAGGCAATGGGCGAAGGTTGCCCTGATTTCGGCGGTGATTCCTACCTTGACGCCAAGAAAAAGATGGTTCACGAAGATTCAGAGCCCGATATGGATCATATGGAAGAAATGCGGGATATCGCTACGAAGCTCCACGAATGTGCTGACCGATTGCAGGAAATGACGGGTGAATCCGACGATGACTCCCATGATTCGAAAGAATCTAAAGAATCTAAAGAATCTGAGGACGACGCGTACGGTAATCCGATTGAGTATTGATAAAAAACGCCCGACCAGCGGAGAGTAGTGCTGATCGAGCGTATATTTTGTCGGACTGACCTAGGCGGTCACGTTTAGGTTAACGCTCATCTATGTAGTGTGTCAACTATAGTACAGGTACTACATGGTTTGCTGTGCAGGAATCTATAGGCCAGTTATGCTAAGATTCAGTTACCGGAGGTAGCATGGGTAGGAAAGAGCGTCGTCAGGCGAAAAAGAAAGCGCGTAAGGGTACTCTATACGCTGGTGTTGACTTTAGCGGTTCCCCCACGGTAGAGCCCCCAGATATTTTTGGCCGTACAGGCAGCGCTAAGCTTACTGGCGGGGTCTCTAGCCCGCTTGACGCCGTGACCGGTCGACTCTCTCAGCGTCGAAGTAAGAACCTCTACGGGAATTGATATGGGTAGTGCTGAGGATTACTACAAGTTGATGGAAGACGGGCGTAGGGGCACGTCGGCACGGTTCCCGATGCTGCCTCCCGAGCTTCAGCCTAGTGGCGATGATCCTTTGGAAGGTGCGGGTTTTGGTGAGCTTACGGCTGAGCAAGAGCAAAGATTGACGGAAGAGGCCGCTCTGGCTGAGCGAATGAAGGATCGTGGCCGGCTTGAGCGTTTACAAGAAGAGGGTGAAATGTTGGGCTACTCGCCCGAGCCCTTTACTCAGACCTTGGGTAACTTGATGTATACGGGGGCCGCTGGTGGGCGGTACATGATGGGTGAAGAGGGCGCGGGGACCGATTTGGCGATCGGCGGAACAATGGTGGCCGCGCCCGTTGTACTTAGCCCGCTAATGCTACGTTCAATGGGTAAGGGTTTGCAGAAGGCCGCAAAGTCTGTGAAGGGTCAATCGGCTGAGACTCTACGGAAAAACCTCGGCATCATTGACGGGAAAGCTGCCGATCGTTTAAAGACGATTGATTTTGATCTTAGCGCAGGCAAGATAACCAAGGCCGAGGCTCACATTCGTCGCGGCCAAGTAGAGGGTAGAGTTAAAGAAGCTGTAGACAAGGCTGATCTTCTGTACCAGGAAGGTCGCCTGGGCGTGAAGTCTGGCGCTACTCGCCGTGCTGAGCACGAGACCATGAACGCTGCTCGAGTTGCCGAAGGCAAGGCTCCGATCCCCTATAAGCCTGCACAAGCTTACGGTCTGGGCGCTAGGATGGAAGACCCTATTACCCAACCGTTTATGGGCGGCGGTCTTCGTGCTGGCGCGGGCCGCAGTGGCGCTCGTATAGAGTCAGCGGAAGACGCGCTTCGTGCTAAGACTTTAATGGACGTGAAGACGCAGAACGTACGTAGGCCCACAAAGGCTGAGTTGGCTCAAATCGAAGAGTTCGGCCAAATTCATACACCTGATCCGACTGCGAAACCAATCACGATCGTAGACGAGTCGGGAAAGGTTTTATCCGGCCGTCGAGCTTACAAGCAGAAACTACCTGACGTGGGTGAGCCTTACGCAGAAGAAACGGCGGAAATTATTTCGCGCATGCCTCTTACCAGTCAAGCTACTAAGGGTCTGGGTAAGGGCTCTGTTGGTATGAGCGACTCGCTAGTTAGCAGCCTAAGTGCAATTGCGAAGAAAGAGTTTCCAGATCACTTTGAGGAGGTACGTCATGTTGTCCCGGAGTCAAGATATTTTGATGCGTTGACACCCGCTCAGCAGAAACAAGCCTTGTCTAAGGCTAAGGTCCAGCCAGGTCTCTCACGGGACATCGCGCGTTGGGAGTCAGTGAAGGCGGTAGATGTAACTCCGTCCCTACCGGTCGGTAGCGCTAAAAGTCAGCGTGTTAGCAGTCGTCTTAGCGAGCAACGGAAGCAAAGACTGGCTAAAGAGAGTCCGGGTACGTCTGCGAAGAAGACGGGCCCGAGTCAGTTTAACGACGACGAGCTTGCTTTCCTCAGTTCGATTGGCGACGTCGCTGAGCGGGACAAGGCTCGTAAGATGCTTGTTGAGGCTCGTAAGAAAGGAACAACCGTCACCCGAAATGAAAAGGGTGAGTTTATTTTTAAGAGCGAGCCTAAGGCACCCAAGAAGGCTAAGCCTGCGGAAAAGTCGAAGTCTAATGTTCAGACTTACGAAGACTGGAAGGCGCAGAAAAAGTCTAAGCCTGCTGAGAAGCCTAAGGATTTACCGCGAGCGCCGAAAAAGTCTACGACCAAAGCTGATGATCAATCGCGTAAGCGTGGGTTAGCTAAGAAAAAGGCCAAATCAGCCAAAGAGTGATATAGTTTCTCCACGCAATTATGCGTATTGAAATCCCCTTGAGGGACTGAAACCCCCATGAGGGGCTGGAGAATAAAATGGCTGAATTTAAGCAATCACAGATCAAGCCTGGTGTAACCAAGCATCGCTCAAACGCGACTAAGGTATATATGGGAGCGGCGTGTGCGGCTAACGATATCCTTGTGGCTACTGGTATGCAGGGTGACTTTATGTCTGTCGTTCTGGCTACCCCTGACGACTTGACCAAGTGTCGCGGCCCGTTCTTTGTCGCTGACTATGCTGCTGCCGAAGGGGAGTACACTCCGGTGGCCCTTCCGTCTAAGGTTGTCACGGGAGTGAACACTTCAGGCGCTCTTGTTGGTGACCCTGCATGGTTGGATGTTGACACTCCTGGCGGCGTGGTGACCGGCGCTATTCCTGCGGCTGTTGCTGCCGGGGCTGCTTTTGCGCTTGCCGTCAAGGTGGGTCGTGTACTGACGATAAGTAACACTGCGGGTGTCATCCTGCTTGAGCCCGGCATTGCTGACGGCGCTCCGCTTATTGGTAGAGTTACCTCTGCTACGTCAAGCACCACGGTCATCGGGTTTACTGGTGGTGAGTTGGCTGGCGCTCCAGTAGTCGCTATGCACTCTACTGTGGCTGTAACCAGCGCTAACATTTCGGGGGTCACCCTGACGGTTGTTCACGCCTCTGGTTCAGGTCAGACGGTGTCCTACATCATTCAAGCCTAAACAGCTTAGACAAAGAAAACCCCCGATAGCTTAGGCCGTCGGGGGTTTTTTATTTATGCGTTGCGAATGAGGTCAGCTTCTCTTTGCGCTTCCATCTTTCTTGTTCGCATCAGTTCTTCGAACGATCGCGGCTCTCCGCCTTGCGTAGCTGCAGCGGTATCGGGCTTCATGTTCATAAGCTTCATACCTTCTGGTACGGGCTCTGGCTCTGGCTCAGGCTCGGGTTCGGGAGCGACTTCTTGCGGGTATAGAGCGCGAACCATCGTGATGGCCTTGTCGATGGGCGCACCTGCCTTCCAGGCCATGAGGAAGTCTTCAAAGGCTTCATCGCGTTCGTATATATCGGAAGCATTTTGGATTAAATACTCTTCAATTCCGTCGACTTCACGTTCAGTTACTTGGTCTTCAAATGTCTGAACTTGCTGTTGTAGAGAGACGTGTTGTTGAATTGCTTCGTCACGGGCATTGATGGCAGTCTCTAACTCCGAGCCGAAAGCGGTCTTCGCCTTTTCGTGCTCCATTTCCGCGCGTTCTTGTAGGGTTCTGAGTGCTGCTTTTTGCGCGACCTTAAGGTTGTCGATTTCTTTTTGCTTTTCGAGCAATGGGTCAACATCACCGTGAAGCCACTTCATCACCTTTCTTTCTTCTTCGCGCGCTTTTTCTAACGTACGATCAGCTTCCCGTCGTTGAGTCGACAACTCGTCAAACTTCTTTTGGTAGCCTCTAGCCCAGTTTTGGTATTTGGTTTCGAACCCTCGAAGCATTGAGCCTTGCATGTTTTCGTCTAAGCCGTTGAACCATTGTTCTTGTCGTAGACTCTCAAGCTCGCCATTCCAATCGAACACCTCTGGAGCTTCTGAAGATGTGTCCTCGACACTTTGTGCTTCAACAGATTCAGATGCGCTACTCGACGCCTCTACGGGTTCTGCTGCCTCGGATGTTTCCGCGACTTCAGCCTGCCCGCCTTCAACAGCTTCGTTGTCCTCTTCCCACATAGTCACATACCTTCTGGCGGCATCATTTCGCCGGGCGGCATACCCTCAGGGCCTGCCGGTGGCATTTCCCCTGCAGGAGGTCCGCCCATTGCTCCGCCTTCACCACGGGCTGCGACCATCTCAAGCTGCATAAGGATGTCAAAATCAGTAGCAATCATATCGGCAAGCTCTTGCGGGGTCTTGCCTTGAGTCTTTTGGATCTGTTGCGCGGCGTCGTAGAGCGTCTGAGCGCGCTCTTCGGTTGCCCCGAGGGTGTCCATAAGGGGCGCCAAGTCAACGCCAGCGGCACCCTCTTCTTCAGCCATCTCACCCATCTGCTCTTCGGCCGCACCCTCTTCTGCCATTTCGGCACCCTCTTCTGCCATAGGAGCGTCAGGAGCACCCTCTGCCGTCGCTTCTGCGTCTGCTTGATCAAGAAGCTTCTTAATCTCGCTCATTTGCGCGGCGTCGTCTTCGGGGGGCATTGGTTGTTCTGCAGCCATGGTATTATCCTATTGCATACTGGTAAGATTACCAGTGGGGTTATTAATTTTGTTGTTGGTAGTCCTGAAACAGATCAGGATTCACGAGTTCAAAGGCAGATTCAATCCCGATAGATCGAATAAATTTATTTGGTACGGGAAACTGTTCCCCTGTGACACGGTCTTCGATTACTTTTGCGTCTCTAATTGTGTCGTCTTTAACTGTTCGTAGGGACCGATTTTTCTTACCGGCTTGCATTTGTGCGTATTCAACAAGCTCTACGTCAGATAGCAGGCTTCTTTGGCTCGGGTCAGGCATTATTTATTCCCCACAAGTTGGGCCGCACTTTTGGTTTCTTTCCGACCTTCTGATTTAAGTCTCTTAGAGTGTGTGGATACTTCTTTAAGTATCTTATCATCAAGGCCCCGAGCCTTTTTCCGCTTGTAGCTATTGTGGCGTAGCGTGTCGAGGCGATCAGCTTTTTGCGCTTCTGTTTCGCCTTGAATATTGACACGTTTACCTGGGAAACGCTCTTCGATTGTTTTGATACAGCGGTCGTAGTCTTCTTTGGTTTCGGCTTTGCCGAGCACACCAAAGTCGACTGCGGCGAACGATCCTGGTCCTTGACCATGAACAGCGCACCTGAACCCTTTGAAGCTCATCTTGCGTTCGCTACCACACTCGGGGCATTCTGGTGGCCCATCTGAGGTACGGTAGAACACCTCCTCTTCAAAGAAGTCGCAGCCAGTACAGTCGAGATTGTTTGTTCTGAAGCTCATTTTGATTTCGAGTCCCTGTCTCTCATTCGGATGATTACGTCGTCGTCAAAGGATACGAAAAACCGATCTCCTTTCTCATACTCCCTGACTTCCCCTTTTCGACCCTCATACGTAACCCAAGCTGCGGCTACCGGTTCTTCGGCAGAGTATCCCATGTTGTTGTAGTCCCAAGTAGAGGCGGCTACAGCAAATCCTTTCTGCTCGTCGATTGGGGCTTTTTCGGGATAGTTTTTAGCGGACCCTCGATAAATATCCATAGCTGTATCTATCGGGCCATCTCCGCTCGGGGGGATTCCTACAGGCTGGGGCGGGGGTTCGTCTATAGTGCCGGTTTCTCGACGTGTATACTGGGGCTTACCGTCTGGGCCGATCCCGATAACCTCATCAGAAGAATAGTTATCTTCCCTAAGCTTATTCAAGGCTTCATTGTACGCCTTCTTCCGTTCTGCCCAACTTTCTGCCCAAGTTGGTTCTTCACCCGGAGCAGCATCTAACCATTCCTCTTCTTTTGGCTTAGGCGCCGTCTCTGCGGCCCTGAGTCCCAATTCTTTCTGACGCTTATCCCATTCCTGTAAAGAAAGCGGCGGCTGCTTAGGTAGGGGCTTGATCTTTGAAGCCTGTGTGGTAGGTGTAGGGCTTACCTCAGATTGAGGGTAAGCTTCGCCTTCTAATTCAGACTTACCGGTGGATGGATCTGACGTAGGGTAAGCATCAGAAGATTCAAGGCGCTTAAATTTCGCTTGGTCTTCTTTACTGCGGGTATCGATAGTACCGCCTTGAGGCTGGGCCTTACGCAGCTTCAGCATTTTGTCTTTGAGTTCGCTCACTTCTTTTTCTTCGCCGGCTTCTTTTTCGGCTTTTCGGATTCCATTAGGGACGTACTCCCCGTCGGGACCCTGAGGTCGTCTTTAGTTACGTAGGTACCGATGATGTTGCGCGACCGTTGAATTTTTCGGATTCGGTCCCGTTTTTTTCCTGGAGAGTAGTCTTTCATTCGTGTAGCCCGTGTTTAGTCATTACCATTTCGCCTTGTCTGCCCAATACGCAGCACTCATCTTGCCTTTGGCAATGTTCTTTTGGTGACGAGACTTAAAGCTTTTGCGCTTTTTCTTCATGCGATCGGACTCGCCTGGCTTGGGCTTCCCTGCAGTGCTTGCGCCTTGCTCTCCAAAACGAATCAACTTCAATTGACTACCCTCTTGAGCCAACACAATGTGACTTTTGGTTGGATGTTTTGGTGTTCGTTTGGGTTTGTTCACGCCTTCAAGGTTGTGTTTCTTGAGTAGGCTTGCTTTGCGAATCTTATCTCGTTTAGACAGTGCCATTATGCTTCACCCTCACGAATAGGCGCCCCGCCACCTGCGGGCAATGCGTCTCCGGGTGTCGGTATATCGATCCCTGTTTTCTGCGCAATCTGTTCTTTCAGCGCAGTAGCTTGCTCTGGAGACATTTGTGACATCGCCTCCTGCACTTGAGCTAACTGCTGCGCCTCAATGTACGGCTTACCGCCAGCAGCGCCACCAAGACTTGCCTGCTGATCTGCTTGTGCCCCTGCCCCCTCTTGCTGCATCGCTTCTTGCTGCATCGCCTCAAGTTCGGATTGAGGAATAATCATTCGGCGGGAAAGCCCCATACCTGTGACAACCTCTTCTGTGAGTTTTCGGACGTCGACGTTCGGATTCTCGGCAAGGAACGGTATTAGTTGAAGTAGACTCTCGATCATTACGCTTGGGTTCTTTCGGATGGGGTTGTAGGACACCATCTCGAAATCCATATCAATGTTTCTTAAGTCTTTGTGGGCAAGCTCGGCCCAACGTCGATCACCTGCAATGCGAATGAGCCGAGTTTCGCGCATGTACTTCTTACTTAGGTAGAACGCTTTACGGGCCACGTCTTCGATGGCGTCGTTGAGGTGTCCTTCTCGGGTTGCGAGTCGGGTTCGCATTTGGGCGTCAATGATTGCCATTTCGGTTGCGGTACGAGCACCGACAACTTGGCCTCGGGCGGCTTCAGCAAGCGCCGAAATAAACGCAGCATCGTCTTCCTGGCGGGCAACAAACTCTTGTACACCCTGCGGGTTTTGTGGTTGGGGCATCTCATAGAACAGGGTTGCAAGTGTTCGTAGAGCTTCGCTGTTTGACGGATTGATTCCGATAAACGAACCGGCACTCGCCTCTACAGCTTTGTTGAGGTCTTCTTCTGTGATCCGCCCTGAATCGTAAAGAATTCTCGGGATCTGCAAGTATGTGATTTGCTTCATGTGAGTGAGCAGATCGTTAATTGTTTCTTGTTGTGTCAGTACAAGCTGGACTTCACTGAGCCCCAGACAGTCAATACCTGATTGGTTTAGGCTAAACATCGAGTATGGGATGTAGTCAATCTTGTCTTCGAAGACGACGGCATCAGCTTGCTTGACGTAGTGCTGGATTAAGCCTGTTTCCCGGTCGTAGTATTCGTAAATAGTTACCCATTTAAACGCATCACGAACCTGCTGCGTGTCGCTTGCTTGGTTCTTATCCATCAACCATTTAGGGTATCTGTCGGGCTCAATATCTTGAACCAAGTCAGCTTGATACAACCCAGAACGAACACGGTCTTTGAATTCTTCAAAAGAAATAACTGTAGCTTCAATCCAGTATCGAATGTCGTCGGGGTCTCTCGCGGTCAGATCAAAAAAGAGCGACGAGGGGTTCACCGCGCGGACAATTGGCATGTCTCGGTCGGCGTCCCATCCGGTCTTAAAGATTCCACGCTTACATAGAACAGCGTCAATCAGTGCCGTCGAGGCTTTACGCCGAAACTTGTTGGTACGAAAAATATATTCGAGCAGCCCTGTCACGGATGTAGCCGCGTCTTGCGATTTAGGGGTTTGCGCCACTGCGCCGACGGTAGGG
>TARA_R110002124_G_scaffold144352_1_pt1 | contig 13423 bp, 21 predicted proteins | sample TARA_R110002124 | Tara Oceans TARA_R110002124 (sample SAMEA4397445) | marine metagenome | biome: Polar Biome; feature: [SRF] surface water layer (ENVO:00010504); material: water (ENVO:00002006), including particulate matter (ENVO:01000060) such as... | depth 5 m | reverse complement strand
CTGCTTAGACGTTCCCATCCGCCCATCTTCTCCGGACGACCTTTGCGGAAGCGAATTAGGTCAGAATCAAACCACCCGTTCTCACTGCCATAAGACGTAGTCTCGCGGTTAACTCCAGGGTTAAATTGTATTTTAGACAGAGGCATCTAAGTTCTTCCCGCTCCGACTTATTAAAAGTATACTATATCTTATTTAATTTTTATTACATTGTCATCCAATGGGCGACTTCTTTTCTGTAAGCTATGTTATTTATCTTGTTCTGAAATGGCGTACACATTAAGACGCCCAGAGGATAATGTTTTCTCAAGCAAAAAAATGGGGTAGATAAAAATCGTGAAAAGCCCTGTTAGAACCAAGCAGACTCCAAAGAAAACTGCGGTGACGATAAAATCAAGCATGTTTAGCATGGGTGATTCCCGTTGGGAAAAACCGTAGTATATAGGAAAAACCCTTGCAAAGAAAATGGATTTCCATAAACTCACGATTGGCGTCCCAATACTGATATAAGATAGCGGCGATGTCCGAGCCAGGAGGTTAACGAATGGTTTATTATAAGGTAGCATGTGCGGCATATGAAAAAGTTTTATCTTGCTCTGATTTGCCCCTGTTTCCCGAGGTATACATTAAAATAAACATGTATGCTTGAGATAACGTGCCTCGCTTTTGCGGTCTACTTTGAGGCCCGGTCCGAGCCTATCGCGGGTCAATTGGCCGTTGCCAACGTCATTATCAACCGCAAACTAAGCCCTCGGTATCCAAATAATATTTGCGCCGTTGTGTTCGAGGGGCCGGTACATGCGTCCGGTCATCCTATTAAGAACAGGTGCCAATTTTCTTTCTGGTGTGACGGGCAAACCGAGGTCCTCGACGACCGAGGTGCTTGGAACACCGCGCTAAATGTGGCGGACTCTGCTCTCACAACCCGCCTTGATGTATCTGAGGGTGCGACACACTATCACACAACAAAAGTATTCCCCAAATGGCGACTTTCCCTGCAGCAAACCATTAAAATTGGTGAGCATATCTTCTACCGTTAGTCGCTTTTCTTCTTCTTCTTCTTCTTTTCTTCGCCCTCTTCTTTTACGCCGTTAAGCGTATCGATAGCCTCCTCGTAATAATCAAGTGCGGCATTACATTGTTTTATATTGGACCGAACCCTTTTTACCCAGGAGCGCAATTCGATTGAGTCGTAATGGGTCATGCAGATATAATCCCTACTGTTTTCCTTCTTTATCTCGCTTGGCACCTTGAACGAGCTTAGGTTTGGATTTACTAAGATGTCTGGTCTTTGGGTTTTTAAGACGCTTGAACTTGCACTCAGATCCAAACTTACCCCCAGAAGATTTACAGGCCCGCCACAGTTCGCGGTTGAGAATATTAGTAGCAGTCCGAGCATACCGCGCTGGATATTTTTCAGCCGCCGTTTGTGTCGATGAGACTTTTGATCGCAGTGTAGCGATCTCTCGATTTGTTTTGGCATTCTCGATTCTCCGATTTTGTAACGATTTGTCCAAAGCCAGGGATTTTTTATAGATGTCATTCTTTAATTTATCGTTGAGGTCCTTAGCTTTGGTAACCTCAATCCGTTGCGCTTGAAAAGACACCTTCAGTTCACCTATGCGTTCCCGAGAATTTAGCCAGCCGTTACCTAAAAAGGCGGCAGCACCGGTCATAATAACTGTGACAATTAAAAGGGCTTGAATCATTTTTGGCCTACAGAAAAACCGAGCAGTATAAGAAAAATAATAAAAATTAGGACAAGGTATACCCGTAGCTCATTGACTCGCCTCTGTCGCCGCAATGAACGTCTCAGCAGGGTTTGATGTGTCCGTTTTTGCGATAGTGTCGGCTATCGTACAGGTCGAATCGTTCTGCTGCCGTTTGAGGACCTATGTACCCAAAAGATGATTCTTTTTTAACATAGTCAGATTTACGAACGTGTAGACCTGGACGTAGTTTTGCGGGATTAGGTTTTTTTAGATCAGATCTTAGCGGTCTAAAATTTATGACCATTGTCCGTTCTCCAATAAAAAAACGGCGGGGGTTTTTAGGCCCCCGCCAAAGTTTAGGGGGAGGTAACAGTGCTCTGTGACTTATCTGAGTATTTATCTTTAACAACCCGAGTCACGCAGAAGACAGTAACGGGAACGGCGCATAGTACACCGAGAATGCCTACGACCGAGCTACTAAATGCAGCCACACTTTTGGGGTCTGCAAAGAAAATAGCCCAGGTGTACATGGCGAGTACAAATAAGATAAGCCAAACGAATAACTGGCCTAATTGGCGAGCGCCTGATTGAGCCGACGACAGGTTGCCCATTAATAATTTCAGCATTAAATTATCTCCTCATAATGCGGCGCGTCCCAGAAGGATTCTGTGGGGTCTATATCGACGAACACGCCATCCCCATTCCAGTCTATCCCAGACCGTAAGGGGATATCAAGATCATCGGAAACTTCCATCATCAAAGAATATAAGGACTTCCAGATCATTTTATTAGACCACGGAATATGCCCCGGTAAGTCTTTGATATATGGGCCGATATCTACAGCTATAGAAGGATCGGTGTTGTGTTTAGAGTCCGGCCATTGCACTTTTGACATGCCGTGATCGTAGGCTTTCTGCTGTTCCGCTTTTGTGCGGTGACCACAAATTACAATAAGGTCTGGAACTACGACTTGCCGAGTTCGATCAGCAAAAAACGGGGTTCGTTTAATTGCCTCTTGACAGACAAGCTGCAGGTTTGCCGAGCACGTTTCTAGTCTAGCTGTAGATGTCTTACCAAATTTATTCATTGACTTGGGTGCCGACCATTGTGAAGCGATTCTAATTTGGAGATTCTTACAGAATTATTTTCTGTGATTACGATCAGTCTTTCATTCTCTCGATTAATTTTCGCCAGTTCTTTTGGAGACAAAATATCTCCAATCACGTCAACTTTTGCACTACACAAATCGATCATATTTTCTTGCTTATCCGTGCGATGATTCAAGGCCCTCAAACGCGATTCGTAGTCCGTTTGCAAGTCGTCAAGCTTAGAAATAACCGAGGAAAGCTTCTGTTTTACAATAGCTGATGCCGCCACTACTGAAACTAAGATGGCCCCCAAACTTAACAACAGCCGTAAGTCAATAGCACTATCCATCAGCATCTACCCTCGACACACCGATTAATGAATATAACGTAACCAATGCCAAAAATCGCTCCTACAACTACCCCCGCTTGCAGTGCAATCAGTAGAGCTTTCAACCATATTGGTTTAGGCTTTTCCGACTCATCAACAAAACGAGCAGCAATCGCAGCCTTACTCTCGTCGATAAGCTTTTGCTGCTTGCGCTTTTCTCTCTCAACTAGAATTTCATCCCAGCTGCCAAAGCCAAATTTTTTATCGATCTCTTTTCCAAGCAGCACTAAATTTAATTCGTTCTTCTTTTGCTCCAGAACATCATTAGCAACGTTTGCGATTGATGTTTCATCGATGTCACCATCTTCACCAATTCGTTCTCTTAAAGCCTTTTGCATTTCAGTGCTGGGCTTTTTCTTTTTATTATCGGCAGCATTAAATAAAGTTTCAAGGCTTTCGGAGATGCCCTTAATATCTGAACAAGCTTTGACCGCCAGCTTAGCGGCTCCTATCGCCACGCCTACTGTGACAGGATCAACCATTGTACTTCACCAGCTTTATATTAGTTAATAAACTTTTGTAAAGAATCTCCATATTTATCTTTAAGTAGATCAGTATTAGTAGAAGTATCTCCTGCGTAAATAATATTATTTTTATTATCCATTCCTAAAGAATGACCCCATCTCACTTTAAGTGAACCAATTTTTAGTTTATTGTCTCTATAATCTTCATCAGATGTATAATCATATATATAATCTTTTGCCGTAAACTTATAGCTTTTCAATGTATCTTTAAGTTTTTTATCAGGATTCATTACAGACCACTTTTGAAAATTATCTGTTCTAAAGAAATGACGAACATTGTTAATATTATTACTATTTTTAACCATAGATAATGAACGATAAGATACTTCTTCCCATTTTAAATTAAAATTCCACCACCAAAATAAATCTTTAATAGACGATATTGTATATGGACATTTAGAATTAAACAATTTGATATCCTCAATATCATTAGGATATTTATTTTTAATAAACTCATCTACTGTCATTTTTAATACTTCAGGATGAGCTATAAATCCTGATGATCCAAAAAGTTGATCACCACATTCTCCTGTAATTGTTAAACCTTTATTTAAATTATCCGAAATATGTCTTATAACTGGAGAATAAAAAGGTTTATCCATATAATATTTATTAGCATCTCTCTCTGTCATTAAGACTTCTTCTGTTTGAATTTTATCTTTAATATAATTATTCCAAAATAAAGGATACTCTTCAATAGAATTTAAAGTATAGATAATTTTTAATTTATCATGCCAATCAGAAGGTTTACTTTTTAGTAAACTTACCAGAGCTACTGTACTATCTATTCCTCCGCTCCAATATACTTTTAATTCTTTATCTTCATTCCAAAGCTCTACACCTTTTTCATCTGCTACTTCTGTAAAGGATTTTGTAAATCCTGTTGCATCAGGTATAGGACTTGCTTCTAATTTTAAGTTACTTGTTAAAGTATTTGTTCTATCATTTGGAGTCCAAAGACAATGAATAGCTTCTCCGATTAAATCTAGTGTTGTTTTTTTATATTCTCCTGATCCAACTCTTAAAAAATCTGGACGAGCAATAATAAGTTTATCACCTAATATATCTGTTGACTTATCTACTGAAGATGTATTTTCAAAATTAAATATACTTGTAAATTTATCTAAAACTTTAATGCTACAATCAATATCTAAATAATTAAACACATTTCTAATTTGTCCTACACCTATAGCAGTATGTAAAAGAATTGAACATCCTACACATTCTTTTTCAGGTGTAGGATTAATAAATATATCTTGATCATTTAATATGTCTACACAAGTTTGCGGATCAGAAGCATTTAAAATTTCTTGTCTTTTAGTTTTATATAAGTCTTCAACAAATAATCTAGGTGCATTTTTTTTAAACTGATCCAATGCGTCAGTGGCTTTATCTTCTACTGTATCTCCTAAAATAGTAGTTGCTTGATCCGTAGTTATTTCTGATCGAAGAAACTGTTCAACTTGTGTAATACTCTTAGGCTCTGGAAAATACCAATCTCTATTTCTTATATACTGCTTATCAAATCTTTCTAACACAACTTTTTTAACAGTCAATAAATCTTTCCACTGCTCTTCAAAAGCTGTATTAGCTTCATTAGGAACCATAACTTTTAAACCAGTATCAGAAGGTGACTTGTCACTTCCTGGTAAAGGATTGTCCCTTTTTTTTAATACTAGACCCATTCTGTAAAACTTTCTTCCAATTGATGAAGTTGCACTATTACTCTAAACTGCATGAGTTCCTAACATCATAGGATGGTTAAACTCGTCATTAGTACTAGACCATATGTGCATTGGAACAACAATTAAATCTTGATCATCTGTTTCAAAGTGATGTGGCTCCATAGCATCTAAGATTAAAGTCTCTCCTTCAACTAATTTATGTTTCTCTATATTAGAACCCACACCTGAAACTGCTGTACCACTTCCTGATAAAACATATACCACTCTATCTGTCGAATGAATGTGATGTTTTTGCTCTGAACATCCAGCGGGTATCTTTAATAGTTGCATACAAGGATCACCTGATCGAATTGGAGGTAAAATATTGTTCGTACTGCATCCATTAATATATGGTAGATAAGTTTTTAAATTAATTTGAGCAGTTCTATTTGGTGGTATATACCCGTATATAGTAATAATAACTTTACCAAAACATACGCCCCAATTTTTGACTGATACACTTTCTTTATTTATAATCCATGCTGAACTATTTTTAGGTATTTTATATTCGTTTCCTGAAGTATCTACTTCGTAGTAGTACAAACTATTTTGTTTTGGAATGTAACTACGATTATTTAAAAATAACATCTATTTTGCGACCTCTTTTTAAACCTGCTCGTACTAAACCTCTTGGCATCTCTACCTCCTATTGAAAAAATATTTCTTTAATTGAATTATAGTTATCTAAAAAAGTTTCTTTAGATAAAACTTTACCATTATTTAATCTAATCACTCCTCGACTTTGACCTTTATGAACTTCGCCCTTTTGATGAGGTAGTTGATTAGAGTAGTCAATAAGAGATTGATCTTTATAAAAAGATAACATATACTTAATCATTTCTGTATTACGACCATGTTCTGGCTTAATATATTTTCCCTGTTCTAAACAAGTATGCATCATGTATTTTTGAAACTGATCACTATGATAAAAAGAAAAAACATTATCTGCTCTATCAACTGAAATTTTGTTCATTAAATACCAAGGTCCGATAACTTTATCCGGATATGCAAAATTAAATTTAATCCACCATAAAATTTTTAACGGATCATTCTTAATATTTATTGGTGCCGCTTCAATAAAATCAGTTAATTCTTCAACTACTATTTCACTATCACACTCTGATATTCCGTCTGCAATATCTTTTATTAATTCTTGCCAAGACTTATTTTTATATACATCATTTAAAATATCAGGCCATTTGTCTGTTATTAAACCATGATAATAACTATCATTATGAACTGTACCGTTTGATAATATATTACCAGGATGACCTATAATTGATACAGAATCTTCTGGATGAAGATCAGTGTTATTAAGCAATCTATAATTATGATTATTATCAACTATAAATTTATACAAAGCAGGATTGAATTGATTTAAAGACTTTCTATTTTTTGTATCTTCGTCAAAAGTAAATACCGCTCTAATTTTATTTTTGTCACAATTCTGTAAAAATCCTGCGTACATTGTTGCAGAATCAAAACCACCTGAAAGAAAAACATCAATATATTTATTATTAGATAAAGAATTAATTGTGCTGATTTTATCTTCAATACAGTTAATTAAGTTTACTTCTTCTATTTCTGTTGGTATTTTAAGTTTATATTTAGGATCAACCTTATATAAATTTTTTAAAGTTCCTGTCCTATCAAGAGGCTCCGATGGTGTTCTACCTAAAAAATATAATAAAAACTTGTACCATTCTGGATATTCTAAAACTCTAAAGAAGTTATATAAAGCTTTAGAATGTAACTTAATAACTGCTAGTTCAGACATAGCTAAGATGTAGCTCCAAAAACATTTCCAGAATTATTAAACGTATTAGTCGCACCTGAACCAACATTAATCGCTTTACCCGCCGCTCCTCCAGCACCACCTGCTGCATTATTTTTACAAGCCGCCGGGTCCGATGCAGAACCTGCTGCACCTGCTGATCCTGTAGCCCCCCAACCGCCACCAGCACCGCCCGTACCGCCCGTACCACCTCCCGAACCACCCGAAGAACCATTTGTCGGGTCATTGGTAGCAGGAGTATCAGAACTCGCTCCTATCCCACCGTCACCACCAGTAAAACTTGCTTGACCACTACATGCGCCACTTTCTGCATCTTGACTTCCCCCTCCTCGACCACCGCCGCCTCCTCCGCCGCCACCACCCCCTCCAGCAATATTAGCTCCTGAAGCATTATTAATTATTCCAGTTAGATTACTCAATTCTATAGCGTTACCACCAGCCGCACCCGCGGCACCAGCCGCATTAGCACCACCACCAGCACCTAGTGCTCCACCATGAGCAGCTATAGTTCCTGAGTTATTTATAGTTAGATTACTACCGGATACTAATGTGGCTGCAATAGCAGGTGTAGAGGCTACAGATGCTCTAATGTTTACACCTGAATTAATATTGAGTATAACATCAATAGCAGTAGACCCATCCCAACTATAATTATTTGTAAGGTCACTAGCTAAATTATAATTAGTTGTATTAGAAGAAAGTGTAATAACAGTTCCGCTAGAAAATACTGTAGTACCACCTTGAACTATAGGTAGTGGAAAAGTCATGTTACTGTAATGCCTTTACGGTTAGCATTGAAAATGTAGTTGAACCATCATTTATTCTTGTAATATAGAAAAAGAACTCATGTCCATTTGTAGTTGTTAAACTATCTCCATCTGTAACAGTATAACCAGAAGTAGTTATAGTTCCTGCACTTGCATTATTTTTATATAAAATTACCATCGTACAGTTTTTAGCAGGAACAGCTAATGTATGTGCGCCACCATTAATTGCATGTTGGAAGTTTCCGTCGTCAACATCAGGTGTATAGGTGCCGCTAGACTTTGTACCCGCACTATGAGCAGCAGCGCTAAAGCCAGCGGTTAATTCATCCGCCACATCTGCTTTTAGAGTGTCGGCGTCGTAGGCTTGAACGGAAACGCCAATGTCAGCAGTATCAAGGATCGTAGTCCCCTCCACTGCAATGACCCCAGCGGATACCCGCGTGATCGAGGTGTCGGAAGCGTGGCCCAGTTCCAAAGACGCGACAGTCGCAGACCCGACAATCGATACATTGGTAGTCCCGGTGGGTATCTCTAAAACGTCTGCGTCTGCGTCGTTCTTAATGGTCACGTCGTTCGTAGAGCCTTGCCCCGTAAGGATAAGACCTTCCGCAGCAGTGTACCCGATAGCGGCATCGTCTCCAGTAGCGGTATCACCTGTAACATTTAAAGTTCCCGCCGACGTAAGATCCCCCGCGACTGTAACGTTAACTGTACCTGTAGGGATCTCTAAAACATCCGCATCGGCGTCGTTTTTAATAGTAACGTCGTTCGTAGAACCTTGCCCCGTAAGGATAAGACCTTCCGCAGAGGTGTATCCAATGGCTGCGGCGTCTGAAGCGGCAGTGTCACCCAGTGCATTTAAGGTTCCACTAACCGTAATATCACCAGAGGTGGTTAAGGTAGCAATTTCCAAGTCGGATAGCGCGTTTATAACAGCCGCACCGCCGCCTGCTCCATCCATATAGACGACAGCCGATTTTCCGTTAGTCACCGTAATGTTTGCGCCAGAACCTTGTGTAAGAATTACAGAATAAGGTCCACTAGATGCAGAATCCGTGGTTGCGTTGATAATTATAAAAAACGCTGCCGTTGTGTTCGGGGCTACCGTAACCGTGTTGTTTCCACCCAAAGCCCCTGTAAACTTAATAACTCGATACATTCCGTCCTGGAGATTTTCAGTTCCAGAACCTGGAGAAGCTTCCCTGACCGTAAGGGTGTGCGTAGTTCCAGAAAGAGCAACTGCTTTGTACGAAGCAATGCGATCTAAAATATCTATGTTGTGGTTAGTGGTATCTCCCCAAGCTCCAGATTGTTCTCCAGAGCCTATCTTCTCAATACCAAAACTAGTTGTATACGATGATGCCATGTTTCTATTCCTATGCCGCTATCTTAGTCCAATTTGGTGCCTGTGTGTAAGTTATTGGGTCCCACCCAGCGGTTTGACCAGGATTAATTTGTTCCCAAATATTAACCCGCCCTACAGCGGTTGCGGCCTCTACCCCTGTAACGGGGACCGTAAGGTCTACTTGTACACTACCAACCGCTGTAGCAGCAGAAACACCCGTAACCTCCGCAATCGCTTCTCCCGAAGCGGTAGGGGTTCCTGTTACAGCAGCAGCAGAAACACCCGTAACTGGGACCGTAATGTCTACTTGTACACTACCAACCGCCGTAGCAGCAGAAACACCCGTAACTGGGACCGTAATGTCTACTTGTACACTACCAACCGCAGCCGCCGCAGAAACACCCGTAACTAGAACGGTAGAGGGAGTGTCCCAGGAACCTGTGTTCCAAGCTTCCCTTCCCCATCCGCCAAGGTTAGGGTTGTCAGCCATTAAGCAATCCGAATCAATGCGTTGTTGGCGTCATTCGCAGGCATTGTAATAGTAAAATCACCCGCACTAGAAGACTTGTCCCCGCCAAAATTAATTACGCAAACAGAGGGTTTGGCTGCATGAGTGGTATCTCCAGCGGTTCCTGCATTAGCCAATGTAGAGTTATAAATCAAAGCCCCCCGAGCACTACTGATAGTGGACGTTGAAAAAGTAACGTCAGCCATATCAATAAAGGCAGTGGGAACAGAGCTACTGTTATCCCCAAGGCCAATCGTAGCACTCGCTATAGCAGCGCCTCCAGCCGTGTAGTTTGTACCACTAACCTCGTTACCTGTCGTATACCCTGTGGTGTCCGCGTCGATAGACGAACTATTGGTGAACATGGCCAGCTTAAATGTGTCCGCTGCTATTGAACTACCATCTCCACGAGAATGTGAGGTCCAAAAATGAATCCCAGCGTTTATTTCTTTTTTGTAAGTACCGCAAATACCAGATGTTCCTACAGCCATTACAGCCTCCTTATTATCTCTGCCATATCATCATGGCCCTGTTGTTTCATTAAAGACCAGATAGTCGTTCTCTCACTTTGACACATCTTACTCATATAAAATACTAACACTTCTTTCAAACGTTGTCTGTGGGCAAATGCTTGGTCTCGTATAACAGGCGGGGCTGTTTCTGAGACCGTCATTATTTTGTTCAACGCCATTTCGGCCATTTCTTCGGGGGAATGCCCCCTGTTATCCGACGTGAAAACAAGGGCCTTGCCCATTTCTCCTGAGCTTGACGTACTAGACATTAGACCCTAGACAACGTCCCTCCGTACCCGGTCATACCGATATTGGTCTCTTGTTTGTTTTCCCTCACCAAGATTCTTCAGCCACTGAATTGATTCTAAAAACCTATCCGTGTACTGCTTCAACAAGTCTGGCTCTCCCTTCAAGAAGGTGTATGCCTCGACCAGAGAACCGTACAGAAGAGCCAGTTCTGCGTTATCTCCTAACCACGTTGTTCCACTAGCGACAGTCGTTATAGAGTCGGGTCTATAGAAATAATGCAACTCCATCGTAAAGTTATCATTTGGTGTAGGGGCCAACAAAAAAGTAGCTTCGTCCCATGTTGCATAGTACTTAGGTACACCCGTTGTTGCAGGGTTGGCCGTAAAATCTTGTAACATGGTTGCTTGCTTATAAAGCAGAAACTCTTTGCTAGAAGAATTTATTACGCTTAATGAATTAGGAGACAAGAAATCTGCGGGTTTTTGCAGGTAAGCGTTTCCAGTGGAAGCCGTTCCTTGGGACGATTTACGAAAAACATCTAACTGACATTCTTTTAAAATTCTTTCTTCAGCATTAAGAATAAACCGAGGAAGCTGGCTAACAAAAGTCGTCTCTGTGCTTTGGACATAATCCTGTATGGCCGTCTTTAAAGTTGCGTAAGTGTATGCCATATAAAAAACTCATTTCGTAAGAGTAACGGGTCCCGCACTAGCGGATTCACCACCACCAGATACATTTCCTATTGTAGACGTTCCGCTGCTCGCAGAAAACGTATAAAAAAGAGACTGAAAATTAGTGCTAGACGTACCGGGTATTACGGTTATTGCATAGCCAGACGAAGATTCAAGAACGGTTTCTGTGAAACCGTCAAAACCCTCCACTTCTCTGAACCGGACAACATCACCTGTAGCTCTGCTGTGGCCGGGTTCCCGGACCTTAATAACAGCGGAACCGCTGGACGACGTTGTAAACCCGTTGCGAGGAAGAAGAACTTCCACAGAAGGCTCTACCCTATCCGGTCTAGGGTCTTTAATAGCCTGTGGATCCGAATGTGTCTTAAGGACCATCAATTGCGGTTGTTTGGCCTCCCACTCATCCTTACCGACAAGCATACCCGTCCATTCCTTACGCATATCCCGTTGTCTATACGCCGCACCGGAACGGTCCGAAATGCCCATGGCGTATTTATTTGAAGCATATTTAGTCATTACGAAAGAGCACTTAAATAATTATACGAAGGTACGACACTGAAGCTGGACCTATCTCGATCCTCCTCCGCAGCCCTAATAAACTCTTCTTCGTAGATGTTTTTCAGGAGGAGAGTTCTGTCCGGAGCTATCTTCAAGGACATATAGTAGGACAGACCCGCAGCTAGACAAGGGTAAAACCGAAAAGGTATTTCTACGGTGTTGCCGGAAGCATCCGCGTCGTCTATTCGCACAAGACGGTCGTATATTAGAATGTCCGTACTGTTTTCTGGGGTAGGCCAAACCTTAACAACCGGGTTTATCTGACGATCCACATAGTACTGGGTAGGCCTTCCGGTAGTCGTCTTAGATGGAATACTAAGAAAATCATCTCGGCTGACTCGAACGATAGAAATGTCGGATCCACTTCTTCTTACAACAGAAGACAAAATGTCTATGCTGCCACGCACGTCGGAAAGACTGGGGTCTGCGGATATGGTGGTGGTAATCCCAGATTCGTCACTGGCCGTGCTGGAAATAGTTTCTCCAGCGTTGAAAGAACCACTCGGGATACTTAACGTTATGGTTGTTGAACTTGGTTTTGTAAGGACAACAGCGCTGGATCCGCTAACGGCTCCAGTAATAGTGTTGCCAACAACCAGATCCGTTGAGGACCCCACAGTAGCAGTAATGGTTCCAACAGGGTATTCGGCCAAACCGGAGATGACCGTTTGGCTTACCTGATCTATAGTCCATCGGTTTAAGCCACGGTTAGCCCAATCAGCAAACAAAAAATTCAAGGAACGGCGAGCCGTCACCGCATCATACCCAGTACGGAACTCCGATCCACAGCGTTCAAACGCTTCCTCCACGTAATCCGCTACATTTGGCTCAAAGTCCTTAGTTCCAGAAACCGCCATAATATGAGAACCCTTTAATGTTAACCCCAAAGGGATAGTTTTACATCGACCCCTAAATACCCGGAAATCTTATGCGTAGAAGAAGGTCATAAGATCAATTGTAGCAACCGTATACTGAACCACTGCGCCATCCTTGAGCAGAACCCCCTCGCCGGGGATAAACGTGTCATTAATGAGCGTGTTGTCTGTGCCCAACGTCCGGATTTTGAATAGGATAGTCCCTGATTCAGGTGCCCCGTCGTATATATTGACAATACCCGCAGTTCCGCCGGAAACAACAAAGAAGCCCTTCAATCGGGTCCGTCCAGGGAAAATAGCCTGTGCAGCGGACGCAAGGCTCCCCACTGTGATGTTACCTGCGTACTGCTCGGAGCAGACCACTGAGGTAACCGTCTTGAAGTACTTGGTGCCGTTTACAGCCTCCGCCGATCCAGTCGAGGTAATAATCTCGCTGATGACCTCATCAAGTACACTAGTCCCTGTGATGGTTGTTGTCTTGCCGTTATCGCTCGTCCCTGCCGTTGTGACAGACAGAAGTCTACCGCCCCCAGAAGCAAACGAGCTGTTTGCTAGTGTAGCGGTTGTGTTTGGTCTTGCTGCGGTAACGATGAAATCGCCATCTGCGGCAACTTCATCGCTGATTGTGATGGCTTGTACGCTGACATCCGCCATGTCGAACTCCTCCTAAAGGGGTGGAAGCGACTAAA
>TARA_R110002124_G_scaffold24316_1_pt1 | contig 13432 bp, 14 predicted proteins | sample TARA_R110002124 | Tara Oceans TARA_R110002124 (sample SAMEA4397445) | marine metagenome | biome: Polar Biome; feature: [SRF] surface water layer (ENVO:00010504); material: water (ENVO:00002006), including particulate matter (ENVO:01000060) such as... | depth 5 m | reverse complement strand
ACCAGGCCGACACGCCCCTGCCGCACCTGCCCCAGCACCTGCAACAAATGCGCGCCAAACGACAACTCCCCCCACCAGCCATAGAAGCGTTCGTCGCGCCCCGGCGGGGCGCGGTAGATCAGCGTCACCGGCTGGATGGACAGGATTTCAGACAGGCCAGGCGCAAAGAAGGCCGCGAACAGGGTCGGTTTGAAGAGCAACACGCGCACCCCGTCCGAATTCGTGCCCTCGGGGAAGAAGCACAGGTGGTGGCCAACGCGCAGCCGCGCCTCGAAGATCTCTTTTTGCAGCCGTGCGTCACGGGCGTCGCGGCGGATGAACACCGTCCCCGTGGCACGCGCCAGCCAGCCGATCCCGGGCCATCCCGCAACCTCGGATTTCGACACGAAATAAAGTCGCTGCGGCGCGTTGAGCACGAAGATATCGAGCCAGCTCACGTGATTGGCCACCACCGCGCCGCGCTGCTTCATGGGTGTGCCCGTGACCTCCAGCCGGATCCCCATGATCCTCAGCGCGCCCTTGCACACCGCCTGGGTGATGAACGGCGTCAGCGGCCGGCGCAGGCCAAAGACCGGGCGCTCGATCAGGCGCAGGGAAAGATGGATCAACAGCCCGCCGAACACCCAGACGCCCAGCACCGGCAGACGCCAGGCGATCATCAGCCAGTTGGCCGGGCAAAGCGGAACCGGGGGCGCCTCGCCCTCGGGCGAGATCCAGGCCGGGTCAGGCGCGCGGGTTCTTTCTGGTGTAGAAGTCAACGGCTCTCTCGGACATGGTGGCGGTGTCCAGGATCAGACACACATCGATGGTATTGAAGTCGTGGTCGATATAGGCGCCATCGCCGACAAACCCGCCCAGTCGCAAATAGGCGCGGATCAGGGGTGGGATGGCGGACAGGGCCGCGGATCTGTCGATCTGCGCTGCGGGCAACAGATCCATGTCAAGCGCGCGCTCGGTGAGCGCCGTGACGCGCAAACCCGGTGGCGCGAGATGATGCGCGTGCAGCCAGCTGAGCGCCATGGCATGGGCCGACACATCGGTGCCGTGAAACGAGGCGACGCCGAACAGGATCTGCAAATCCCGCTCGATCACATAGCGCGCCAGCCCGTTCCACAGATGCAGCATCGCCGCGCCGCGCCGGTGGTCGCGATGGACGCAGGAGCGCCCCAGCTCCACCAGTCTGCGCCCTGAACGGCGCAGCGGCGACAGATCGAACTCGACATCCGAATAGAAGCTTCCCAGCGTATCCGCCCGGTCGTGCGGCAGCAACCGGTAGACACCGACCACGTGATCCTGATCCGCCGCGTTCCGGCGGCGGTCGATCAGCAAGAGGTGGTCAAAATACGGATCCAGATCATCGCGTTCAAGCCGGTTGTCATGGTCCACGCTCAGCCCGCGCGCGCCCAATTCCTCGACAAAGACACTGTAGCGCAGCCGCTGCGCCGCGATGCGATCATCCGCATCCTGCGCAAGCCGCACGCCATAGCCCGGATCAGAGCCAGAGCCTGTGCCAAAGTCAGGACCAGAGACGGCGGGTTTCATCGTGGACCGGTTCATCACTTGTTTACCATTGTCCTTCACATAGGGGGACAGCCCTGCCCCCGCAACGCCAATGATCTTGACTCGCGCACAGGTTGTTTACTACGCTTGGGCTCGCGCCTATTCGCCAATCACCCACTCCAGGTTGATCACCCGTGTATCCACCACCACCTTGCCTGCGTCCTCGAAATTGGCGGTCACCCGGTTGCCGACAACCGATTGCACCTGTCCCAGGCCCCAATCCGGCTGCTGGGGATGGCGCACGAACATTCCGGGCTGCAACAATGGGGCCATGTCCCCCTCCCTTCGGCATGTCGTCGCGATGAACGATCTGGATCTCTCCGCGATGATCGGCTCGCGCCTGTGTCATGATCTGGTCAGCCCGCTGGGGGCGATCGGCAACGGGCTGGAACTGCTGGCCATGACCCAACCCGCCAGCCCAGAGTTGGACATGGCGAGCGAGGCCGTCAAGGTCGCACAGGACCGGGTGCGCCTGTTTCGGCTGGCCTTCGGCAAGCCCGGCAGCGACCAGTCGGTCAGCCCGGCGGAACTGGAGGCCGCGTTGTCGGCGCTGGCCGCCAATGGCCGGCTGACCATGCATTGCGCGCTGCCCGGCCCCATGCCGCGCGACCGCGCCAAACGCCTGGCGCTGGGCGCGCTGTGCCTTGAGACGGCGATGCCCTGGGGCGGCGATATCGAGGTGACACAGGACGCCGTTCGCGGCACGGCAGAGCGCCTGAAGATCGACGAAGCGACCTGGGGGGCGTTGCAAACCGGCCACGACGCCACCCCTGCTACCCCGGCTCTGATCCATTTCGCCGTCTTGGCGCAGACCGGCCTTGCCGAGGTCACAATCAGCGCCACCAGCCTTCGTCTCAGCGTCTGATCGTGCCGTCGCCGGTGACCTGATACTTGAAACTGGTCAGCTGCTCGGCCCCGACCGGACCACGGGCATGCATCTTGCCCGTGGCGATGCCGATCTCGGCGCCCATGCCGAACTCGCCGCCATCGGCAAACTGGGTCGAAGCGTTGAGCATCACGATCGCGCTGTCCACCCGGTCGAAGAACCGCTGCGCGGTCCGCGGGTTTTCGGTCAGGATCGCATCGGTATGCTGGCTGCCATAGTGGCGGATATGGTCGATGGCCGCGTCAACCCCGTCCACCAGCCTGGCGGCGATAATCATGTCCAGAAATTCGCGCCCGAAATCATCGTCTTGCGCGGCGGTGACACCGGAAACGGAGCGCAGGCTGGCATCAGCCCGCACCTCGACCCCGGCGTCCAGCAGGGCCCGGATCAACCCATCGCCATGGCGCTCATAATAGGCGCGGTCGATCAGCAGGCATTCCGCCGACCCGCAAATCCCCGTGCGCCGTGTCTTGGCATTCAGCACCACCGACAACGCCTTGCCCGGGTCGGCATCGGCATCGACATAAACGTGGCAGATCCCTTCGAGATGGGCGAACACCGGCACGCGCGCCTCGGCCTGCACCAGGCCGACAAGCCCCTTGCCGCCCCGCGGCACGATCACATCGATGAACGCGGTCATGCGCAGCATTTCAGCCACGGCGGCGCGGTCCCGGGTCGGCACCATCTGGATGGCGGATTCCGGCAGGCCCGCGGCGCGCAACCCGTCCACCATGCAGGCATGCAGCGCGCCCGAGGAATGATAACTTTCCGAGCCGCCGCGCAGGATCACCGCGTTGCCGGATTTCAGGCACAGCGCGGCCGCGTCGGCGGTCACGTTCGGGCGGCTTTCATAGATCACGCCGACCACCCCAAGGGGGGTGCGCACACGCTTGATATGCAGCCCGCTGGGCCGGTCCCATTCGCTGATGACGGCGCCCACGGGATCGTCCTGCGCGGCAATCGCGCGCAGACCGTCCACGATGTCCGAAATCCGCCCTTCATCCAGCGCCAGCCGGTCCATCATCGCCGGGGACAGCCCCTTGTTGCGGCCAAATTCCAGATCGCGGGCATTGGCCGCCAGGATATCCGCGCGCCGCGCCCAGACGGCATCGGCGGCGGCGGTCAGCGCGGTGGTCTTGGCCTCTGGCGTGGCGAAGGCCAGCACTGCCGCGGCGTCGCGGGCCGATTTTCCGATCCCAGCCATCACCTGTGCGATATTCATGTCGTCCATGAAACCCTCCTGCCTAAATTGCCATGTCGTCGCGGTGGATCAGCGCCGCGCGCCCCGGATAGCCCAGCGTCTGCGCAATCTTGTCCGAATGGCGCCCCATGATCTGCCGCGCCTCGGCGGCGGTGTAGCGCACCAGCCCCTGCCCCAGCACCTGCCCGTCCGGCCCCTCGATCACCACGGCCTCGCCGCGTCCGAACCCGTCGCGCACGGCGATGACGCCGGCGGGCAACAGGGATTTCCCGGCCTGCAAAGCACGCATCGCGCCCGCGTCAATCCGCAAGGCCCCGCGCGGTTTCATCGCGCCGATCCAGCGTTTGCGCGCGGCTTGCGGATCACCCTGCGCCGCGAACCAGGTGCAGGGTGCCCCGCCTTCGATGGCGCTGAGCGGGCGCAGCGCCGCGCCCGCGGCGATGACCATCGCACAGCCGCCCGCCGTGGCGGTGCGCGCCGCGCTGATCTTGGTTTTCATCCCGCCCTTGGACAGACCGGAAACGGGATCGCCCGCCATGGCCTCGATCTCGGGGGTGACCGCGGGCACGAATTCCAGCCGCCGGGCCGTGGCATCGGTGTGAGGGTTGCCGGTGTAAAGCCCGTCCACATCCGACAGCAAAACCAGCTGATCCGCGCCGATGGTCACCGCGACCTGCGCGGCCAGGCGATCATTGTCGCCAAAGCGGATTTCGTCGGTGGCGACGGTGTCGTTCTCGTTCACGATCGGCACACAGCCCAGCCCCAGCAGCGTTTCCATGGTGGCGCGGGTGTTCAGATAACGGCGGCGGTCCTCGGTGTCTTCCAGCGTCACAAGGATCTGCGCGGTGGTGATGCCATGCGGCGCCAGCGCCTCTTCATAGGCGCGGGCCAACTGGATCTGACCGACCGCCGCCGCCGCCTGCGACTGTTCCAGCGGCAGGGTGCCGGCGGGCAGGTTCAACACCCGCCGACCCAGCGCAATCGAGCCCGAGGACACCAGCACCACATCCGCCCCGCGCCCGCGCGCCTGCGCCACGTCCTGCGCCAGGGCCTTGAGCCAGTCGGATTTCACGCTCCCCGATGCCGCATCGACCAGCAGCGCCGAGCCGATCTTGACGACCAGCCGGCGCGCCTGGGCCAGGGCGGGATGCCGCGCGAGTGCGTTCAGGGTTGCCAAGGCGCGGTCTCCTCCTCGGCCTCCGCTTCGGCGCGCTGTGCGGAAATCTCGGTCCAGATGGCGCGCAGGACCTGCGTGACGCCCTTGCCGGTGACGGCGGATAGCGGATAGACCCGCACGCCGCTGGCGTCCTCCAGCGCCGCCTGCCGCGCGGCCAGTTCTTCGTCGGTCAGTGCATCGATCTTGTTCAGGCCAACCAGGCGGGGCTTGGCGTAGACGACTTCGGAATAGAGCTTCAATTCCCGGTCGATGACGCGAAAATCCCCCGCCACGTCCTCGGATGTGCCGTCCACCAGATGCAGCAAGACCGCGCAACGCTCAATATGCCCCAGAAACTGATCGCCCAGCCCGCGCCCCTCGGAGGCGCCTTCGATCAGGCCGGGAATGTCGGCCATGACGAATTCGCGCCCGTCCACGCCGACGACACCCAGATTGGGGTGCAGCGTGGTAAACGGGTAATCGGCGATCTTCGGACGTGCGTTCGACGTGGCGGCCAAGAAGGTCGATTTGCCCGCATTGGGCAGGCCCGCCAACCCCGCATCGGCAATCAACTTCAGGCGCAGCCACACCATACGCTCCACCCCGTCCTGCCCGGGATTGGCGCGGCGCGGCGCCTGATTGGTCGAGGACTTGAAACGCAGGTTGCCCCAGCCGCCATTGCCGCCCTTGGCCAGCAATACGCGCTGCCCGACCTCGGTCAGATCGGCGAGCACGGTTTCGCCGTCCTCCTCCAGGATTTCGGTCCCGGCGGGCACCTTGAGGGTGATGTCGTCGCCATCCTTGCCGGTGCGCTGCTTGCCCATGCCCGGGCGCCCGTTGCCGGCGAAGAAATGCTGCTGATAGCGAAAGTCGATCAGCGTGTTCAGCGCGGGCACGCATTCGGCCCAGACATCGCCGCCGCCGCCGCCGTCGCCGCCATCCGGCCCGCCGTATTCGATGAACTTCTCATGACGGAAGCTGATGCAGCCATTGCCGCCCGAGCCCGAGCGAATTGTGACCTTGGCGAGATCGAGGAATTTCATGACGCGGTTCCGGTTTGGTGCAGGCGCAAGCGATAACGCCCGCCGGGCGGGGTTTCAAGGGTAGAGCCCGGGGATGGGGGCGCCGCCGGGCCGGCGTCAGCCCATGCGGCGCAGATAGGTCCAGGTGGGCACGGCTTCGTTGCGGGCCAGCGAAAACGCCTCGGCATCGCTGATATATTCGAACCCTGCCTGGGTCAGCACCCGCGCCGAAGCCGGGTTGTCCTGAAACACCTCGGCGAAGATCGTGCGGTTGGCGTGCGGGTTCTCGGACAGGATCATCCGCACGGCGTTCGAAGCAATGCCCGCCGACCAGAAATCGGGCGCCACCCAGTAGCCGATCTGGCTTTGGTTGCGGTCCAGCGCCTTGAGCGACACCACACCCAGAAGCGAGGGCTGGCCAGCCGGTGTGCCGTCGATGGCCCAGACATCTTCCTCGCGGTCCGGGGCCCGGGCGGCGCGCAGAAAGGCGTCGATCGCCCCGGCGGGAAGCGGATGCGCGATGGACCGCGTTCCACGGGCCACCCGGATATCACCCGCATGGCGCGCCAGAAGCCCCGCATCCTGATCGGACAGCGGACGCAGAACCAGTCGGTCCGATACGATCCGTGGCTGGACCCTGGTCGAGGCGGGCGACAGGCGCGACGAGACGTTCATGACATGTCCTTGCGTAAAAGGCAGGTGTGACCCAGGGCAACGCGGGCAACAAGCGGAACGGAGACCTTCAGGTCACCGCCGACCCGCATCGAAAACAATCGGGGCCGGCAGTTTCCTGTCCGGCCCCGGGGTAACTGAGAGATGTGAAGATCTCGTGTTACTCGGCGGCCTCGCTCACCGGGGTGATGGAAACGAAGCTGCGGCCCTTCAGACCCTTGGTGAAGGTCACCAGACCGTCGTTGAGCGCGAACAGCGTGTGGTCACGCCCCATGCCGACACCGGTGCCCGGCCAATGCTTGGTGCCGCGCTGACGCACGATGATGTTGCCGGCGGCGACGCTCTGGCCACCGTAGATTTTCACGCCCAGACGACGACCGGCCGAATCGCGGCCGTTGCGGGACGAACCACCTGCTTTTTTGTGTGCCATGAGGGGTTACTCCTGTTCGGCGGCAAATGCGGCCGCCTGTTCGATCCAGTTGTCGCGGGCGATGCGACCCTTGAACGACAATTGCTCATCCATATAAGCGATTTCCGCGTCATTCCAAGCGGCAATCTGGTCGAAGTGGAACACGCCGTTGTCGTGCAGCACCCCTTCCAGCTTCGGACCCACGCCGGAAATGCGCTTCAGGTCGTCGGCCTGGCCGCCACGGGCTTCGGTCAGCAGGTTGGCGGGGCGTTCGGCTTCGACAGCTTCTGCGGTGCTGGGGGCAGCTGCAGCGGCCTTTTTGGCGGGTTTCGCGGCTTTGGTTGCAACCGCTGCGGCGGCACCGGCAACCAGCGCGGCGCCCGACACAGAACCCGAGCCAATCGCGGCTTTCACGCCCGTCGCATCCGCGCCCGAGGCCAGGATGTCCGTCACCCGCACCAGCGTCAGCTTCTGGCGGTGGCCCTTGGTGCGCTGCGAGCTGTGCTTGCGGCGCCGCTTGACGAAGTGGATGACCTTGTCACCCTTGATCTGGTCGATGACCTGGGCCTGGACGGCGGCGCCGTCCACCAGCGGGGTGCCGACCACGGTCGACTCGCCGCCGACCATCAGAATCTCGTTGAATTGCACGGTTTCGCCGGCATCAGCTGCCAGACGCTCGACCCGCAGAACGTCGCCCGACTGGACGCGATACTGCTTGCCACCGGTTTTGAGGACTGCAAACATCGTCCTGTATTCCTTTGTCTTTTGCCGCGTCCTGTGGCCCCCGTTGCCGGGTGTTGCTGGCATCTGCCGCCGTCGAACAGCGCCCCCCGCGATCGGGGAGAGGGTGATAAAAACACAGGCCCCGCATAGATCATGCAGGGCGTGTGCGCGCTCTATCGGTCATGGGCCCGGTGAAGTCAAGCAATTGCGTACGAAACCTGAGGCTCGACCGTTCCGGCGCAGCGTTTTGTTCAGGTCGGTCTCAACCGCCCGCCATGCAATTTGCACAGCTGTGCCAGTTGCTATATTTTGTGGCCGTTCTCCGGGGCATAAACTCAGGCTCTTGCAATGCTCATCAACATTGGGCCAGAGATCTGGCTGGCAGACGGGCCGCGCGTCACAGCGGCGCTGGGGTTTTGTTACCCGACGCGCATGGCCATCCTGCGCCTGCCCGGCCGTCGGTTGTTTATCTGGTCCCCCGTTGCGTTGACCGACGCCACCCGCGTCGCATTGGCCGGGTTGGGAACGGTCAGCCATGTGATTGCCCCCAACTCCCTGCACGACAGTTTTCTGTCCGAATGGCACACCGCCTACCCCGAAGCGGCCTTCCACGCGGCGCCCAATCTGTCTGCGGCGCGGCCCGATATTGCCTTCAACACCGAGCTGACCGCCCTGCCCGATCCCGGCTGGCAGGGGCACATCGAACAGGTCGTCGTGCCCGGCAATGTCATCACGACAGAGGTGGTCTTTTTCCACCGCGCCAGCGGCACGATCCTGTTTACGGACCTGCTGCAACATCTTCCCGGCGGCTGGTTCACCGGGTGGCGCGGCCTGGTCGCCAAGCTGGATTTTCTGACCCAATCCGAGCCCGCTGTGCCGCGCAAATTTCGTCTGGCATTTCGTGACAGGCGGGCGGCACGGGTGGCCATCGCCCAGGTTCTGAACTGGCCCGTTCGTCAGGTCGTCATGGCACATGGCGAACCTGTGACACGGGACGCCGCCGGTTACTTGCGGCGGGCGTTCGCGTGGCTTCGGCCAGGGAAATAGAATGGGGAAATGGAATGGGGGTTTGTGCCTTGGGCCGCCTTATTCGGGGAACAAGCCAGCTGCACACAAGAAAACGGCCCGGACATCCCGGGCCGTTTCGCGTTCAGGTCGAACGGGTTACGGAAGAAGCGGGCAGGACGCGTTGCCGTGCAGGGCGCGCGCCTGGTTACAGGCCATGTTGAACAGTCCCGCCGCATTGTTCGAGTTGTTCGGCCCGCTGATCGGCGAGGCCCCGCCGATCTTGATCCTTTGATCGGTAAAGCCCCACGAGGTCACCGCCATGATGACATTCCGTGTCCGGTTGAACCCCAGAAAGCTGGAGCTGTCGTTGATCCAGCCGATATTCTGAATGTGCGGGCCGCCGGACGAGCCGCCGCGCATCCCGGTGCCGTAAATGTAGTCGGGCCCGCCCGAAACCGCCGTTTCCTCCAGATGCTGGCTGACGGTCATCAGGCCGCCGCCATAGTAGTTCGCCGGATACCCCAGCTGCGTCATGAAATTGTAGGGCCGGGTGCAATTGTTGTAGCAAAACCCGAACCAACCCAGCTGAACGCCCGGCTGCCGCCCGTTTGCCACGTTCCACAAGGCCCCCGACAGGGTCGAACAGACCCCCATGGCCACATCGTCGCCCTGCCGCAGGGCGTTGTCGGCGGCCCAGCCCGAGGTGGTCACGACATAGGACACCTCGCACGAGCCAAAGCGCTGCTGTGTGCCCTGGGTATAGGCCGGAACAAAGGTGGCGTTGGTGACATAGCCGTTGTTGCCATTGCTGGACGCGGAGTTGTCCAGCACACAATGCCCGGCGGTCACGATGATCGCGCGGCTGATCAGCGCCGCGGTGCAGGTGCCATAGGTGGTTCCGCCGTCAAACGACAAGAGCAGCCGCCCGACCTGGCGCCACGGCGCGTAGGTCACCGGGAACGGAACCTGAAGGTAGTCATTGTAGTGGTAGATGGTATTGTAGTTGCCGCTGCCATAGGCGAAGGACTCGACCTCGCCCGATTGTTGCATGGCGCCGCGCTGCCAGGCGGGATAACCGAAATCCGCCATGCGGCGCCGCGCGCGCTCACGCGGGCCAACCGCACCGGGCGACACCGACGGAACGCCCAGTTGCATTGCCTGCATCTCCGACATCGGCGTGCCACGGGGCATTTCGTCCAGCAGCTGCTCCATCGGCACTGCCGTTTCGATGATCCGGGCCAGCGCGCCCGGTCCCATCGACGACAGGCTGTTGATGTTCGGCACGGCAGAACCGACCTGCGCCAAGGCCGCACCCGACATCAATCCCAGCACCAGGCCTGCGGCAACAAGTGCCCGACGCCAAGACTCCGCGAAATGAAATTTCATAATAGCTCCCTTCCCCATCAATATAGACACGACCCTGAATTTCCGCCCGAAAATCCAAGCAACTACCGATTTGTAACTAGGAAAATCCCGTGCTGGCAACACTTTTGGGCCGTATCAGGCCCTCAATCGCTGGATTTCTGCCCCCTTTGGCCCCAGGGCCGCTGGCATGGCGATTTGCGGATTTCAATTTACCCTTAACAGCGGCTGGGTTAACCCTGTGCCCTGTGTCGCCTTTCGTTGTCAGGAATGTTTCCCATGTCCTCAGCCCCCGCCGCTCGGCCCCGCGTCGGTATCGTTGTCCGAACCCGGGACCGGCCCTTGTTTGTCGCCCGCGCCCTGCAAGCGGTGCTGGATCAGACAAGCACGGATTGGGCCCTGGCATTGGTCAATGACGGCGGCGACGCGAAACCCCTGAACGCCGCCATCGAAGACGCCGGGCTTCAGGGTGCGTTCGATGACGGCCGCATGACCCTGATGTCCCTGCCGCGGTCGATCGGCCGGTCGGCGGCGTTCAACCATGGGGCCCGGGCGCTGGACACGCAATTTGTCTGCTGCCTGGACGATGACGACACCTGGGATCCCGGTTTTGTCGAAAACCTGCTGGCGTTCCACGACCAGACGCGCCCCCTGGCCCCGGATCTGGGCGGCGTGGCATGCCTGGTCACCGCGATCCGCGAGGATATCATCACCCAAGCCGACGGCACGCAGGCGATCGTCGTGCAGGGCACCGATACCCTGCCCCATGCCTTCCGGCGCGATGACTTCTTTCTGAACCCGATCGCCTATGCCACCTATCGCCATGACCTGTATCCGGTGCAATGGATGCTCGACCGCGAGGCCGTGCTGAAGGCTGGCGGCTTTCCGGTCGATTTTTCGGTGATGGAGGACCGCGCCTTCATGGCGCGCTTCCTGCAAACCTGGCGAGTGGCGATCCTGGACCAGCACCTGGCCTTTCACCACCGCCGTGTCAGGCGCAGCGGCGACACCACGCAGACCGTGGACATGAACACGCTGGACAACCCCAGCTATGACTGGCGGCTGTATTCGGATCTGGCCCGGATCGCGGTCAACACCCCGCCCCAGGGGCCAGGAGATCAACCGATCTCGGCGGCGCTGGCGGGTGATCTGATCCGCGCCTCGGCGACGACCATCGTCAAGGAGTTGAACGACGAGACCAGCGCGCTGTGGCACAAGCTCAACGGCGAGGCGATGAGCCTGCGCGCGCGCATCGATACGCTGGATGCCCGTCTTGGCGCGGTGGACCCGGTCGAGGACATCCAGACCGCCCCCGACGACCGCGAATGGTCGCTTTGGGACCAGGTCGGAGAGCGCGATCAGGGTTTTCCGCTGTCGGTCAAATCCCCGTTTCTGGACCGCTTCACCCTGTCCATGGCCCAGGATCAGGACGGGCTGCTGTTTCATGCCTCGGTGTCGCAACGCCGGGCGGTCGTGCAGATCCCGGCGACCCATAATTTCGCGGCGCTGGAGTTTTCGCTGGCCGGGCTGGCCGACCGGCACGGCGGCCTGAAGGTGGAATTCATCATCGGCGCGGCGGACGGGTTCCTGTTTCAAACCGCGCTGTCGCTGTGGGTGCGCGACCTGCTGGGCCGCAAGTCGCATGTTTTCGAGCAGTCGCATGTGCATTCCTGCCAGCCCGGCGGCGCCATCCGGATCCAGCGGATTTTTCCGGCGGATCTGCTGGCGCGCACGGATGCGCCCAAACTGTCGATCATCCTGCCCCGCCAGGCCCGCAATTTTCGCCTGCGCTGCCACGATCTTGTGGTCAGCCGGTTCTGACAACGGAAAGGACCCGCATGTTTGACACGGAACAGACGGATTTCGCGGTTGGCGGGGATCGTGGTTTCGACCTGTTCACGCGGGTCCATGACAGCGGCCAGAAACGCGCGCGATTCCGCTGTTTCGCCATGGTGTCCGGGTCCGACCGGCGTATCACCGGGTTCGAGCCGCTGGCAAGGCGCGACCCCGATACGTTGCTCGGGCTGGTTGACGCGGCCCAAGGCGACCCGCTTCTGAATTGCAAGCTTGCGTTTGGCGACACACGCGGCTGGCCGCGCGCCGAGGCCGGGCAATCGCCCCTGCGCCTGCTGCTGTATCTGGATTTCTTCCGCGCCTGGCAGGTGGCGGACATGGCGGCGGCGCGGCTGGCCGCCCAAATGCGGACCGCCCCCGACAGTCTGCCCGCCCTGCCCGCGCAGCTTGCCGGGGCGGTGGCGCCGGTTTACGCGTTCAACCGCCTTGATCGCGGCGTCGGACTGGCCCGGCTGATGGAGCCGATCCTGCGGCGCCGGATCGAAACGCCGGGCTTTGCCGACGATCCACCCGGCAGCACCGGCTATGCGCTGCGCATGTTGGGCGACCTGTGTCTGCGGGCCGGTGAACCGGCACAAGCCCTGGCGTGCTTTGAAACCGCCGTCGCGGCGGGCGACAATCCCCATCGGCGGCGCAAGGCGATCGAGGCCGCCCATGCCGCCGGCCTGCAAGACCGCGTTCAGGCCCATGCCGCCGCCTATGCGCCGCACGGGCGACTGCCCGATGATCTTGCGGCCCTGACCGAAAGCGCCCGCCAATGAGCCGCGCGAATGTCACCGACATCCTGTGCATCGGCGCGCAGCGCGCGATGACCAGCTGGCTGCATCATGTGCTGGCCGCGCATCCCGACACATCGCCCTTTGCCGATTTCAATCCGGTGACCTCGACATCGAAAGAGGCGCATTTCTGGGACTGGAACCGTCATCGTGGTCTGGACTGGTATCGCCGGCTCATGCGCCCGTGGAACGACGCCCACAAAACCCTTGATTTCACACCGGAATACGCCTTTCTGAATACCCAGCAGATCGCCGAATGCAAGGCCCTGAACCCCAGCGCGACGGTGATCTACATTTTGCGCGATCCGCTGGCGCGGGCGATGTCGGCGCTGCGGATGCACACGCTTTGGGCGGTCGGCGCGGAGGCCCCCCATACGCGGAAAATCACCTTTGACGCCGCCTTCACCGAACGCTGCCGCCAGGCAAAGCTGTGGCAGCACGCCGCCTATGGCGAGAATATCGCGCGCTGGCGAAGCGCCTATCCCGACATGCTGATCCTGAACTTCGAGGATCTGCGCGCCGATCCGCTGGGCGGGGCCAGGCGCGTGCTGGACGCGTGCGGGCTTGGCTTCGATACGCTGGACGATGACATCAGGGCCACCATGAGCGACCGCGCCGCCAGGACCGTCTGGCGCACGCCGGCCTATCCGTTTCACGCCGATTGCTTGGATTTTCTGCGGGGCCTGACCTGGGCGGAAACCACCCGGATCACGCAAGAGCTGGGCCTGCGCTTCACCGAATCCGCGCATCTGCTGGAAGCCGCTGCGTAATGGGTAAGTCAAGCAGCATTCCGCTCTGGATCG
>TARA_R110002124_G_scaffold44422_9_pt1 | contig 13438 bp, 13 predicted proteins | sample TARA_R110002124 | Tara Oceans TARA_R110002124 (sample SAMEA4397445) | marine metagenome | biome: Polar Biome; feature: [SRF] surface water layer (ENVO:00010504); material: water (ENVO:00002006), including particulate matter (ENVO:01000060) such as... | depth 5 m | reverse complement strand
CTTCACCTCTCCCTTTGGGGGAGAGGTCGGCGGCGCAGCCGACGGGTGAGGGGGCCTTCCCCCAGACCTCCGCCGACCTCATCACCGCCCTCCAATCCGGCCCGACCAACGCCGACCCGGCCCGCGGCCAGTCTCCCGCGACACTGACCCTTGCGCGATATGCCGAACTCTTCGACACGCTTCCGGCCACGCTCTGCCACCAGATCACCAGCCGCTGGGGCGACCCCTCTACCGACCCCTTCGTGCGCGGCGACGTCTTTCACCTGCCGGCACTGATCTTTGGCAATGTCGCCATCCTGCTGCAGCCCGCCCGCGGTTATCAGCTCGACGAAACCGCCAGCTACCACGACCCCGCGCTGGTGCCGCCGCATGCCTATGTTGCCGCCTATCTCTGGCTGCGCCACGAGTTCGGCGCTCATGCCCTGATCCATAATGGCAAGCACGGCACGCTCGAATGGCTGCCCGGCAAGGCCTCCGCGCTTGACGATCTGAGCTATCCCGACGCCCTCTGGGGCCAGCTGCCACACCTTTATCCCTTCATCGTCAACGATCCGGGCGAGGGCACCCAGGCCAAGCGGCGCACCGGCGCGGTGATCATCGATCATCTGGTGCCGCCGCTCACCCGCGCCGAAACCTACGGACCGCTCAAGGATCTCGAGGCCCTGCTCGACGAATACTATGCCGCTGCCGGCATGGATCGCCGCCGCCTTGCCGATCTCAAGCGCCGCATCCTCGATTTCACCCGCGACAGCCGGCTCGATCGCGACATCGGCCTGCCCGAGAACGAGACCGAGGCGCTGATCAGGATCGACAACTTCCTCTGCGATCTCAAGGAAGCCCAGATCCGTGATGGCCTGCATATTTTCGGCCAGTCGCCGCAGGGCGATCTCGAACGCGATCTCATCGTTGCGCTCGCCAGAGTACCACGTGGCGATGGGGCCGGGGATAACTCTTTGATCCGGGCCCTCGCCGACGATCTCAAGCTGGGCTTTGATCCGCTTTCCGCCAGGCTCGGCGAACCCTGGCATGGGCCGTTTATCGATCAGTCATCCGCAGTTCATCCCGGTGGCAATACTGTGGCGCGGAACGTCGGTGATATGGTCGAGCAGCTCGAAGCCATCGCCGCCGCTCTGGTCACCGGCGCCCGCACGCTGGACCCCACCTGGACCGCCACCGCCGCCGTACTGCACACGGTCGAATCCGTCATCCGTCCCCGTCTCGCCGCCTCCGGTCCCGCCGAAATCCAGGCTCTGCTCGATGGTCTGGACGGCAAGTTCATTGTCCCCGGTCCCTCCGGTGCCCCCTCGCGCGGCCGTCTTGACGTGCTGCCCACGGGGCGCAATTTTTTCTCGGTCGACAACCGCGCCGTGCCCACCCCGACGGCCTGGCAGCTCGGCCAGAAATCCGCCGAAAGCCTGGTTTTGCGCCACCTGCAGGACCATGGCCATCACCTGCGCTCGGTCGCGCTGTCGGTCTGGGGCACGGCCAATATGCGCACCGGCGGCGACGACATCGCCCAGGCCATGGCCCTGATTGGTGCCAAGCCGCTCTGGGATTCCGCCTCGCTCCGGGTCTCCGGCTACGAGATCATTCCACTGCCCAAACTGGGCCGTCCGCGGGTCGATGTCACCCTGCGCATCTCCGGCTTTTTCCGCGACGCTTTCCCGGCCCAAATCGCGCTGTTTGACCGCGCCATCCGGGCCATCGGGGCACTCGACGAACCGACCGATGATAACCCCATCGCCGCCCGCATGCGCACCGATACGCTCGGTCTGATGGCGCAGGGCCAGAGTCAGGCCAACGCGGGCCTTGCCGCCGGTCACCGGATTTTTGGCTCAAAGCCCGGCACCTATGGCGCCGGCCTCAATGCGCTGATTGACAGCGGCACCTGGTCCACCAAGGCCGATCTGGCCAAACAGGCGCTCGACTGGGGTCAATATGCGTATGGCGCCCAGGCCGCGGGCACACCGGAACGCGACCGCTTTGCCGCCCGGCTGTCTGACATCGATGCGGTGGTCCACAATCAGGACAATCGCGAGCACGATCTGCTCGACAGTGACAATTACTATCAGTTCGAGGGCGGCCTTTCTGCCGCCGCCGAAACCCTCACCGGCCTCAAGCCCGCCGCCTACCACAATGATCACTCCCGCCCCGAGCGCCCCCTCATCCGCACGCTCGAGGAAGAGATCAGCCATGTCATGCGCAGCCGCGTCGTCAATCCGAAATGGCTCAACGGCGTCAAGCGCCACGGCTATCGCGGCGCTTTCGAGATCATCGCCACAGTCGATTTCATGTTCGCCTTCGCGGCGACCACCGGCGCGGTCAAGACGCACCATTTCGACCTCGCCTTCGAGGCCTTCATCGAGGATGATGCGACCCGCGACTTCATCCAGAGCGCCAACCGCTACGGCTATGACGAGCTGATCGCCAAATTCAACGACGCCCGCCAGCGCGGCCTGTGGACCCCGCGCTCGAACTCGGCCTACGCTCTGCTCGAGGGGGAAGCATGAACAACACAATCGTCTATCTGATCGGCCACTATGGCGTCGGCAAGCTGACGATCGCCAGGGCGCTCTGCGCGGCGACCGACGCCAGGCTGTTCGACAACCATCTGGCGAACAATGTGATTTTTTCGCTGATCCGTGCCGACGGCAAGACGCCGTTGCCTGAAAGCGTCTGGGGCATGATCGACATCATTCGCGGCCAGGCTTTCCGGGCAATCGAGGAACTGACGCCTGCCGACACCAGCTTCGTCCTGACCAACTGCCTGTTCGAAAGCGAGCCAGGCGACCGCGCCGCCTACGAGCAGGTCCAGGCCGTCGCAATGCGGCGCGGCAATGTGTTCCTGCCCGTCTTGTTGACAGCCTCCGATGCGGCTCATGCTGCCCGGATAGGCTCATCCGAACGCGCTGAACGTCTCAAACATACCGACGTCGAGAGCGCTGCGGAAAAACGTCGCGCGGAAGAACTGCTGCACATCGACCACCCCAACAGGCTCGACCTCGACACTACCGAATTGCCGCCAGCCGAAGCGGTACGCCTCATCATCGCCCACGCGGAGCGCCTGGCATGACCAACTCCTGCCACGCTCCGCCACCCCAACCAACAGCAGGCTGAACAATGGTTGAAGCTGTCAATCTCGCAGAAAAGCTCAAGCTCCTTACCGAGCACTGGAGCCCGAAAATTGTCTCGGAATACAATGGCAATGAGGTCATGGTTGTGAAGTTCCAGGGCGCCTATGCCTGGCACAAGCACGACGATACCGACGATTTTTTCTATGTCCTGAAAGGCCATATCAGGCTGGAGACAGAGCACGGCAACGTCGAAATGGATGCCGGCGATCTCTACGTCGTGCCCAGGGGTGTCATGCACCGGCCGGTTGCCGACGAGGAGGCGCACGTCATGCTGATCGAACCGCGTGGCGAACCCAATTCCGGCGATCCGGCTACCGCCGCAACCAAGGTATGGATCTGATGACCGACACCCCCATCAAGCCCGTCAAGAAAACCGACCTGATGACCGAGGCCGAGCGCGACGCTTATCACGCTGAAAAAATGAAGAAAAAACGCGAGGCCCGCAACAAGATCCTGGCCACCAAGACCCAGGAAAAGGGCCTGCTGATTGTCCATACCGGCAAGGGCAAGGGCAAGTCGACGGCGGCCTTTGGCATGGTGTTCCGCGCCCTGGGCCATGGTTTCAAGGTCGGCGTGGTGCAGTTCGTCAAGGGCGTCTGGGAGACTGGCGAGCGTGATGTGCTGCTCAAATTTCCCGAGCTGGTGACCATCAACGCCATGGGCGAGGGCTTCACCTGGGATGTTGCCGACCGCCAGCGCGACCTGGCCGCCGCCCGCAAGGCCTGGGAGCACGCCAAGACGCTGATCCTGGACCCCAGCTACAAGATGGTGCTGCTCGATGAGCTCAACATCTGCCTGCGCTACGACTATCTGCCGATCGAGGAAGTGGTTGATTTTCTCAAGAACAAGCCCGCCGACACCCATGTCATCGTCACCGGCCGCAATGCCAAGGACGAGCTGATCGAGATCGCCGACCTGGTCACCGAAATGACCGAGATCAAGCACCACTTCCGCTCAGGCGTCAAAGCCCAGGTTGGTATCGAGTTCTAGCAGGCGCTTCCGCGCAGGCTTGCAACCAGCCGCTCAACGACCGGGTCCATCTCGACCCGGTCGCGCGTACCGTATTCGGCCCGGAACGCGGCAAAGCTCTGGCCGTCGCAGAGCGCGATCATGCGCTGGTAGACAATCTGCCCGCCGGCGGTGGCAGACCAGCTGGCCCAGCGCGGCGTGACCGCCTGATAGGTCTGGTTCCAGCCAGCTGCGCTGTCCTGCGCCATGCGGTTGGCGACTTCGCTGTCGAAATCACGCGTCCATCCGCCCCAGACCTCCAGTTCGATGGCGCGCCCCGGCAGCACAAACCGTTGCCCGTCGCCATTGTCGCTTTCGCCCTGGCTCACAAACCCGGCCGGAACGTCGATGCTGTAGCCAAAGCGCGCATTGCTATATTGCTCGCCGCCATGCGCGAAGGCGGGGGAGATGAGGAACGCGAGGGCGATGAGGAAGATGAAGCGCATGGCGCCGAATCTGCCTGCCTCGCGTTCCGTGCGCAAGTCACATCAACTCGATAGTCTCAGGGGCGGTCGCGGATTTCCTTGAGCACGTCATAGATCGAGAACAGCACCATCCAGAGTTCGACGGCAATGCGCCACACAATGACGGCCAGCGCGCCGCCGATCAGGGCCATGATGAGCCCCATGAACCCGGCGCCTGCCGAACCATAGGGACTGTTGGCCATGGCCAGTGCGCCGAACATGGCTGCGAGCGTGCCCAGTACAATCAGCACCAGCCCGATCCAGTAGATGACCTTGCTGATCTTTGGCAGAATAAAGCTGTCGAATGACAGAAATGATTTCAACATGACGCCCCCAATTTTTCTTGAACAGTCAAACTGTGCACTGATTCCCTCATCAATACATCCTGACAGTCAACATCGGGAGTTCAGAGCACAACGATACCGGCGTGCTTGGCCTTGTCTTCGGGTTCGACATGAATGGTGATCTGCACGTCGCGCACGGCTTCACGCAGCTTGGCTTCGATAGTGTCGCAGATGGCGTGTGCCGCATCCACGCTCATCGCGCCGGGCACGACGAGGTGGAAGTCGATGAAGGTCATCTTGCCCGCCTGCCGCGTGCGGATGTCATGGGCCTCGATGGCGCCTTCGGCGTTGATGGCGATCACCTCGCGGATCGTGTGCTGGATTTCCTTGGGGACGGCGACGTCCATCAATCCGCCCACGCTGTCGCGAATGACACCCCAGCCTGACCACAGGATATTGAGCGCCACCAGCGCCGCCAGGATGGAATCGAGCGGCGCCCAGCCGAAGAGATAAACCAGCGCCAGACCGGCCAGCACGCCAATGCTGGACACCACGTCGGTCATCAAATGCTTGCCATCGGCCTGCAGCGCCGGCGACCCGACCGACCGGCCATGGCGGATCAGCACATAGGCCCACACCACGTTGAGAACCGTTGCCACCATGCTGATTGCCAGGCCCTCCATGGGCGCCTCCGGCAGGCTTGGCGACATGAAGCCCAGAACCGCCTCGCGCACGATCAGGATCGCCGCAACGATGATCATCACGCCCACGATCACCGCCGAGAAATACTCCGCCTTGTGATAGCCATAGGGCAGGGCGGCGTCGGCCGGCTTCTGCGCCAGCCACACCGCGATCAGCGCCACGATGGCTGTGACGACGTTGACGATTGATTCGAGTGCATCCGAATAGAGCGCGATCGAGCCGGTTACCCGCCAGGCGAGGAATTTCAGGCCCAGCACCATCAGCCCGATCAACAGGCTTGCCGCGGCAATGGTCAGCGTCCGTCTGGCGGTCAGGGTCACGGTGCAGCCTCTTTCGGTGTTGGAGATGGGCCATAACCGGCCAGGCCGGATGAGGCAAGCCGTTGAATTTGCAAATCATTTTCAGAAGCATTCTTATCTGGATCAAGGTCGTGCCAAGCCATTGATTGACCAAGGGCTTCTGCCCGCCTAGAACGGAATTGTGCGCAGAGTTCCCCTGAAGGAACTGAAACAGAATTCGGTGCGGTCGACCCAAATCGGGGACCAACCCCGAAGCTGCAACGGTCTTGAGTGAACCTGCCTCTTGCTTTGAGAGGCGATGATGACGACCATTTTCGGGGCAATTGCCCTACCAGACAGATACGTCGTCGGCATGGGTTTTGCCTCGGCCGCCACCGCCGATGAGATCATCGCGCTGCTTGAGTCGTGCCTGGCCGTCTGCACTGTCGACGGCCGGCAGCTGGTCGCCATCGGCACCCACATGCGCAAGCTGGGCAGTCCCTTGCTGCTGTCTGTTGCCCTGCATTTCGGCGTGCCGCTTCGCCTGTTTGACCAGGATGACTTGCGCGATGCCGGTCCCGGCGTTGCAGATGCCGTGGCAAGCCTGGCGGGCCCCTTGCAGTTGCGCAAGCAGAAGTCGGATTTTGCGACCTGCGCCATTGCGCGCTGTGCACCCGGCTTCAGCCTGGCAGGTTTTGGTCAGCCCTATAGCGCCAGTGCGACGATGGCTTCCTCGACGCTGCTGACCTCGATTGCCGGACCATAGGCGGGACGCGCGATCATGATCACTTTGACCCCCAGGCGCTGGGCTGCTTCCAGTTTGGCCGCCGTCTGCCCGCCACCCGAATTCTTGGTGACCAGATGAGTGATCCGGTTGCGCTCGATCAACGCCATTTCGTCTTCCAGACTATAGGGCGGGCGGCTTTGCAAAATCCTGGCATGGGGCGGTATCGGGAGTTCCGGCGCCTCGATCAGCCGCACCACAAAATGGCAATCGCTGCGACCGAGGAACTCGGCCAGGCCCGTATGCCCGGTGGTCAGCAAGACATCGGCCCCGGCCGGCAAGGCCGCCGCTGCCTCGGCGGCGGTTTCGACAACTGTCCAGTTGGCGCCCTCGGGCTGGGTCCAGGCCGGGCGCATCAGTCGCACCAAAGGGACGCCGCTGGTCTGCGCCGCAACGACGGCATTGCGCGAAATCGTTGCAGCATAAGGATGGGTGGCATCCACCAGTCGCACGATACCGGCACTGCGCAGATAGGCCGAAAGACCGCCAGCGCCGCCAAACCCGCCCAGGCGCACGGCCCCTTCCGGCAGAATGGGCGCCTGCGTGCGCCCGGCCAGCGAACTGGTGACTTCATGGCCAATTCGCACCAGTCGTGCTGCCAGATCGCGCGCTTCTGCCGTGCCGCCCAGGATCAGAATCTTCATGCCACTCGCCATTCGGTTCGCTGCCACTGTGCCTATTCGCACAGTCGGGCTCAAGGGTTGACGCGCTGATGTTCGGCTGGATCCGCAAACCCCGTCGCCGCGCGCATTTCGCCGCGCTCGACACCGCCGATTTTCCGCCGCTTGAGCCCGGCACGGTCTGGCTGGTCGGCGCCGGCCCCGGCGGGCCCGGCCTCGTTTCGCTATTGGCCTACCATGCCCTGGGCCAGGCCGACGTGATCGTCCACGACGCCCTTGTCTCCCCGGATCTGCTGGCGATGGCTCCGCGCCATGTCGAGCGCATCTTTGCCGGCAAGCGCGGTGGCAAGCCATCCCCCAAGCAGGCCGATATCTCGCTTCAGCTGATCGCCCTGGCGAAGGCCGGCAGGCGGGTGCTGCGGCTCAAGGGTGGCGATCCCTATATGTTTGGCCGCGGCGGCGAAGAGGCGGGCACGCTGGCCGGAGCCGGCATCCCCTTCCGCATCGTGCCCGGCATTTCCTCCGGCCTGGGTGGCCTGGCCTATGCCGGCATTCCGGTGACCCACCGGGACACCAATCAGGCCGTCATGTTTCTCACCGGTCACGACGAGAACGGCGCCGTGCCCCATGGCGTCGATTGGCCCGCCGTGGCCAGGGCTGCGCCGGTCATCGTCATGTTCATGTCGGTCAAGCATCTCGGCTCGATTGCCGAAAAGCTCCTGGCCGCAGGCCGTGACGGTGGTGATCGCATGGCGATCGTCTCGCACGCCGCCACGCCGCAGCAGAGCGTTATCGAAACCACGCTGGCCGAGGCCGGCGGCCTGCTTGATGTTCCGACCCCGGCCATCGTCGTGCTCGGTCCGGTCAGCCAGTACCGCGACACCCTCGACTGGTATGTCGGCCAGATGCGGGGACACATCTTTGGCTAAGGGGCTCGTCATCGCCGCACCGCGCTCGGGTTCGGGCAAGACCGTGATCACGCTGGGCCTGCTGGCGGCGCTGCGCCGACAGGGTGTCGTGGTCGCCCCGGCCAAAACGGGGCCGGACTACATCGATCCCACTTTTCTGGGCCGCGCGGCCCTGCGCGATGCGGTCAATCTCGACCCCTGGTCCATGGCGCCCCATCGCATCAAGCAGCTGGCCGCCACCCAGGCCACCGGCGCCGATCTGCTGCTGGTCGAAGGCGTCATGGGCCTTTTTGACGGCGCCGCCGACGGGTATGGCTCGACGGCCGATCTGGCCGAGCTGCTGGAACTCCCCGTGGTACTGGTTGTCGATGCCGACCGGCAGAGCCAGTCCGTCGCCCCCTTGGTGGCCGGCTTCGCCAACTGGCGCGTTGGCGTGCGGGTGGCGGGCGTCATTCTCAACCGTGTCGCATCGATGAAACATGAGCGCATGCTGGTCGATGCGCTTGCCGCCACCGGCATCCCCTGCCTGGGCGCCATTCCGCGCAACCCGACCCTCGTGCTCCCCGAACGCCATCTCGGCCTGGTGCTGCCCGGCGAAGTCAGCGCCTTTGCCGGCTTTCTCGATGAGGCGGCCGCCGCCATGGGCGACTATGTCGACCTCGAAAAATTCAGGGCCATTGCCGCGCCGCTGGCCGAGGCTGACCACGGCACCCCGCGCCTGGTACCGCTGGGCCAACACATCGCCATCGCCCGCGACGATGCCTTTGCCTTTGCCTATCCCCATCTGCTCGATGGCTGGCGGGCGCTGGGGGCCGAGCTGAGCTTTTTCTCGCCGCTGGCCGATGAAGGTCCTGCCGCCGATGCCGACGCCGTATTCCTGCCCGGCGGCTATCCCGAGCTGCATGGCGCGACCCTGGCAGCCGCCAGCGCCTTCAGGGCAGGGCTTGTCGCGGCACAGTCCCGCAATGCCCTGATCTATGGCGAGTGCGGGGGCTTCATGGTGCTGGGCGAGGCGCTGGTCGATAAATCGGGCGTCAGCCACGCCATGGCTGGGCTCCTGCCGCTGACCACCCGCATCGATCGCCCCAAGCGCATCCTGGGTTACCGACGCCTGGTGCAGTCGGGGGATCTGCCCTGGCCCGGCCAGCTCAATGGCCACGAATTTCACTATTCATCGGCGCGGCAATCGCGCCTGCCGCCGCTGTTTGCCGCCACCGACGCGCGGGGGGATGCCCTGCCGCCAATGGGCGCGGTGATCGGCCGGGTCATGGGGTCTTACGCCCACGTGATTGATGCGGCATAAGGCTGGCCATGGCTAAGGCATTGATGTTCATGGGTACCGGTTCGGATGTCGGCAAGTCGCTGATCGTGGCGGGGCTGTGCCGGGTGCTGGCCAATCGCGGCCTCAAGGTCGCGCCGTTCAAGCCGCAGAACATGAGCAACAATGCCGCCGTCACCGCCGATGGCGGCGAGATCGGCCGGGCGCAGGCGCTGCAGGCGCGGGCCAGCCGGCGAGCGTCCGTCACGGCGATGAACCCGGTTCTGCTCAAACCTGAACTGGAAACCGGTTCACAGGTCGTGGTGCGCGGCAAAAGGCGGGCGTCGATGACCGCGCGCGCCTACTGGGCCGAGCGCGGCAAGCTGCTGCCAGAAGTGCTGTCGGCGTTCCACGAACTGGCGTCCGAAGTCGATTTCGTGATTGTCGAAGGGGCGGGAAGCGCCTCCGAGGTCAATCTGCGCGGCAACGACATTGCCAATTTCGGATTCGCCCAAGCTGCTGATATTCCAGTTGTTTTGGTCGGCGATATCCATCGCGGCGGCGTCATTGCCTCGGTCGTGGGCACCTTTGCAGTGATCGATCCGGCCGACGCCGGACGCATCCGAGCCAGCCTGATTAACAAGTTTCAGGGTGATCCTGCCCTGTTCGCCGATGGCATCACCTTTCTGGCCGGGCGAACCGGGGTTCCCTGCCTTGGCCCGGTGCCCTGGTTTGCCGATGCGGCAAAGCTGCCCGCCGAGGACGTCATGGCCCTGGCCGACTATACCGGCAATGCCGCCGGTCAGTTCACCATCGCCGTGCCGCAACTGCCGCGTATCGCCAATTTCGACGATCTCGATCCGCTGCGGGCCGAGCCCAATGTCAATCTCGTGCTGGTGCAGCCGGGGCAGGCCATCCCCCGCAATGCCGATCTCATCATCCTTCCCGGCTCAAAGGCCACGCGCAGCGATCTGGCCGCCCTGCGCGCCAATGGCTGGGACACCGATATTATCGCCCATCACCGGGCCGGGGATAAAATTCTGGGCATTTGTGGCGGCTACCAGATGCTGGGGCGCTCCATCGCCGATCCCGACGGCATCGAGGGAACGCCCGGAACCAGCGCGGGACTGGGGCTTCTCGATGTCGAAACAGTGCTCTCGCCGGTCAAGCAGCTGCGGGTGGAAGAGGCCGTGCACCTGGCCTCGGGCGCTGCTATTGCGGGCTATCACATGCATATGGGCATTAGCATGGGCTTCGATGTGTCACGACCTTTTGCCCGGATAGGTGAACATGATGAGGGTGCGGTCAGTGCCGACGGGCGCGTGCAGGGAACCTACCTGCACGGCCTGTTTGCCGCCGACGGTTTCCGCCGGGCGATACTGGGCAATCTTGCCAGTCCCGATTTCGCCTATGAGGCGAGCATCGAGCAGACGCTCGATGCCCTGGCGGCCCATCTCGAACGACATCTCGACATCGATGCCCTGCTGGGCCTCGCCGAAACGATTGGGCAGAACTGATGCATGCACTGATTGCGCCCCTGACGCTGCTGCTCGAGCGCTGGCAGGGCTATCCCCAGGCTGTCCTTGACCGGATCGGCCATCCGGTAATGTGGATGGGGGCGTTGCTGAGCTGGCTCGAGGGGCGGTTGTACCGGCCCGGCCAGTCCGCTGTCGTGCGCAAGACCCGTGGAATCGTTACCATGGTGCTGCTCCTGGCCGTCACCCTTCTGGTGACTGTCCCCATCCAGCAGATCCTGCGCCAGATCCCGCTTGGCTGGCTGCTCGAGATCGTGCTGGCGGCCCCCTTTCTCGCGCAAAAGGAGCTCGGTCGCGCCGTCCAGGCCGTGGCCGGTGCGCTGCTGACCTCGCTGGAGGCGGGGCGCGAGGCGGTGAGCCAGATCGTTGGACGCGATCCGCAGCAGCTCGATACCGCCGGCGTTTCGCGTGCCGCCGTCGAGACATTGGCCGAAAGCACCTCGGACGGCGTGGTTGCCCCGTGGTTCTGGCTGGTGCTGCTCGGCCTGCCGGGGGTCGCGCTCTACAAGGCCATCAATACCGCCGACTCCATGATCGGTCACCACAATGAGCGCTATCGCGACTTTGGCTGGGGCGCCGCGCGGCTCGACGACCTGGTCAATCTCATCCCTGCGCGCTTGACCGCTGTACTGGTGACCATTGCCTGCTTCTTCGTGTCCGACGCCAGCCCCTCCATGGCCTGGCGGGCCGCTACGCGCGACGCCAACAAGCACCGCTCGCCCAATTCGGGCTGGCCCGAGGCGGCCTTTGCCGGTGCGCTGGGCTTTTCGCTAGGCGGGCCGCGCAGCTATGATGGCGAAGTGGTCGATCTGCCAACCATGGGGGAGGGTACCACAAGGCTTGGTCCCTACCATATCACCCGGGCGCTTGGCCTGTATCGCGTGACGCTGAACGTGCTGCTTGTGGCCAGCGTGCTGCTGGCATTGAGCGTTGCGTTGGCGTGAACGCTGGTGGGGGGCGTCAAGACTTCCGCGCCTGTCCCACCCCACCCTTGATCCCTCCCTACAAGGGGGAGGGGGATGATGAACATCGACATCGCTGCTGTGACCGGCTTCGAGACGCCTATTTTGAAGCGCGGCCGGCAGGTTTGGCGAGGTTTGCTGATGCTGATGGGAGGGTCTCCCTCTCCCTGTGGGGAGGAAGAGGATGAACATCGTCTATTGCGGCAGGCCCATGGTGGGGGTCGGCGGCTCGCCCTTGAGGGTCATGGGCAGGCCGGCAATGATGAAATAGACGTCATCGCATATCTCGGCGAGGCGCTGGTGCGCGCTGCCGGCCAGGTCGCGGAAGGTGCGGGCCATGGCATTGTCCGGCACGATGCCCAGCCCTACTTCATTGCTCACCAGGATGATTCGCGTGGCGTCCAGTTGACCCAGCGTCTGGCCCAGCCTGTCGACCTGGGCCGAAACATTCTCTCCCGCGATCAGCAGATTGGTGATCCACAGCGTCAGGCAGTCGACCAGAATGACGTCGTGCGTCCTGGCCGCCTTGATCAGCGATGTCGAGAGCGCCAGCGGCTCCTCTATGGTGGCGAAATGTCCGGCCCGTCCCGCCTGGTGAGTGGCGACACGATCGCGCATCTCGCCATCGAGCACTTCGGCGGTCGCCAGATAGGCAGGCGTGCTGCCACTGCGCATGGCCAGGGTTTCGGCAAAAGCGGTCTTGCCCGATCGGGCGCCGCCCAGCACCAGCACATGTCGTGTCATGTCGTCGGTCTCCATCTGATCACCGGACCGATAGTGCACTAAAATTGGCCAAAAAAACGCTTTGTGTCGCACACGCAGGCAAGCCATGCGGCAGCAGCGCTTGGCAGAGATTTTTTGTGCCTTATCCTACTTTCGTCTTATCAGCTTTCGCACTATGGTCCGCGCCGAAACGACCCCCTAGAATCCCTCTTTGATTTCGGAGAATCCTAGCGTGACCAGATATTATCTAGGCGTTGATGGCGGCGGCACCAATTGCCGCGTGCGTCTGGCCGATGAGAATCTGCAAACCCTGGCCGAGGTCAAGAATGGCCGCTCCAACCTGCAGATCGATGATGGCGAACCCGCCTACCGGGCTATTCAGGACGGCACCCGCGATGTGTTCGAGGCGGCCGGGCTCGATTACGCCCTGACCGCCAGCACCTATGCCTGCTTTGGCATGGCGGGCGGGCGCATGGACTCCGCGCGCGATGAATTTGCCGCGCGTCAATGGCCCTTTGCCGGGGTAAAGGTCTATGACGATATCGACATCGCCCATGCCGGCGCGCTGGATGGCCAGGAAGGCGCAGTGATCATCGTTGGCACCGGCTCGGCGGCCCTGGCCGTGGTCGATGGTCAGCGCTTCCAGGCGGGTGGCTGGGGCTTTCAGATCGGCGACCAGATGAGCGGCGCCATACTGGGCCGCGAACTGGTGCGCTATGCCGTGGAAGCCGAAGACGGGCTGGTCGAGGCCTCGCCCCTGACCAAGGCGGTGACCGCA
>TARA_R110002124_G_scaffold169108_1_pt1 | contig 13441 bp, 12 predicted proteins | sample TARA_R110002124 | Tara Oceans TARA_R110002124 (sample SAMEA4397445) | marine metagenome | biome: Polar Biome; feature: [SRF] surface water layer (ENVO:00010504); material: water (ENVO:00002006), including particulate matter (ENVO:01000060) such as... | depth 5 m | reverse complement strand
GCGGACTGGCGGACGGGGGTTCAAATCCCCCCGGCTCCACCAAATGCAAGTTTTCACATGTACCCACATGGCTGAAAACACCCCTGAAAGCCCGCCTCGTGCGGGCTTTCTTGTATCTATATGTCCCCCAGCAAATCCATACACCATTGCGCTTCGTGTATCCCCGCATGTATCCTTTATGAAAATTTGAACTGCGGGGATACACGCATGAAGCGCAGCGAAATAAAACGGCGCCCCCTAGCCGATACCGTACTCGCGAGCCTCCAGCCGGAAACGAAGGAATACCGCGAGCTGGATGGCGACGGACTGTATTTCCGCGTCAAGCCAGACGGATCTAAGTCTTGGCAGCTGCGCTACAAGAAAGCGGACGGCAAGTGGTCATGGCTGGGGTTAGGCGGCTACGGTATTGGCAGCCACCAACTGACCGGCGAGCAAGCACGCCGAAAAGTCCGCGAGCTGCGCGACAACACCGCGAAGGATGGCAGCATCATGGCCACCAAACGCGCCAAGAAAGCGGCAGAGGTCGAAGCGGAAAATAACACGTTCGAGCACCTCGCCCGCGAATGGTACGCAACCAAGTGTAAAACCTGGAGCGAGGGAACCGCTGTTCGCACCATAGGCGCGCTGGAGAAGCACGTTTTCCCAGTGTTCGGTAAGCGACACTACACCGGAATCCTGCCAATGGAGTGGATGGAACTTCTTCGCGCCATGGAGCAGACCGGAATCGTAGAGCAGACAAGCCGCGTGCGCGGCATGTGTCGGGAGATATATGACCTGGCTCGCGTTACCGGCAGGGCTACACACAACCCACTCGAAGGCCTGCATAAGTTCCTACTGACCAAGCCAGTGCAGAACTTTGCGCATGTGCCCATCGAGGAGTTTCCTGCCCTGCTAAGAGCCATTCGCTCCTACCCGCACGCCCCCGATGTCCGTATTGGCCTGCAACTTTTGACAATGCTTGTCTGCCGGCCATCCGAGTTACGCGAAGCACGCTGGGCAGAGTTCAATCTCGACGCTGGTATCTGGCTGATTCCGGCCGAGCGAATGAAGCGTCGTCGCGAACATCTGGTGCCACTGCAAACGCAAGCCGTTGCCCTGCTGCGTGAACTGGAAAACATAACAGGCAACTATCCTCTTCTCTTTCCGGGCAAAGGCCGAAGCTCCAAGCCACGCAGCAACACCGTTTTCTTAATGGCACTGCGCCGACTTGGCTACGAAGGACGGCAGACCGGCCACGGGTTCCGCCATCTGGCCAGCACCATGCTCAACGAAAACGGCTTTGACTCACAGCATGTCGAAGCGCAGCTCTCCCACGTCAAAGAAGGTGTCCGGGGCGTCTATGACAAGAGCACCTACCTGAAGCAGCGCAAGGTGATGATGCAATGGTATGCCGATCATATGGACAAGCTGGCTAAAGGCAATGTGGCGGAATTTAAACGGGCATAACAGCGCATAGACCATTCTAGGGCCGCACCTGAAAGCGGCCACACTACCCAACTCCTTAAGGGCTAGTAGGCTTGGAGAGCAAAGAGATGGACCAGTTAATCAACTCCTTGGAGTACATAGATCTCGATACGGCGTGCGGATGGTTACGGCAGTTGACCGAACTTTCTTTTCCTCTGACCGGCAGAGCACTTATGGAGTTGTGTGAACGTTATTCAACACCTGTTTACATCGACTGCAATGCGCTCGAAGGCGCCACTGTACAGAACTTTGGAAGTAGATCGGTTGTGCGCAAAGTCATAGGCATAGAGTTTTGCCGAGTCGACTCCCCTGTCAGTGCATTCGAAGCCTTTCAACCGCAAAAAAGCGCTGGAATACAAGTAACTGGGATCGCTGTTGAGTTCTCAGGCCAGGATGAGCCGGAGCTATCACACGCTTTCAATTGGACGCTGACAAACCCGGAGGATAGACCATTCCTTTTCACGCCGGACGACATAAAGCTATTGGCATCCCTCCTCAAACCTGGTCAGAACGAAGAAACAGATCAACGGCAAGGGACAGACAAACATATCGTGTCGATAAAGCGTTCGATAAGTGACGAAAGACTGAAACTTATTTTTCGCTGGTTTAGAGAGCAGCGAACATACGACGCGGCTCAGTTATCTAGGCCAACAGCAGGCTTACCAGGAGCTAGAGATGCTTGCTGGCAATGGCTCACGAAATTAGGGCTAACAGCGCGAGGAGCGCTTTTTCATGGCACAGCGCAAAAAAATAGTAGCAAAAGCAAGAAGTTCATCAGCGCATGGAACGCTTTTCTCAAAGAAGTAATGTCGGACTAGACCTAGAAATTAGGTCTGGTGGTCTAGTTGATTTGGGTCTAGTCAGTTATCTGATAGTGCACCCCGGTACCCATACGGAGGCGCTCAAATGCACCCATTCAACTCGACGATCGACCAAGCTCTTATTCCGCAGACCGAAGTATGCAAAGCCATCGGCCAAACACGCTCAGGTCTGGACAAGCTGCGCAAGAAAGACCCAACCTTCCCCAAACCAATCAAGTTCGGCACCAGCCGCCAGGCGGCCGTCTACTACGTCATTGCAGAGCTGAATGCCTGGCTAGCGGCCAAGATCAAAGAACGCGACGCAGAGTAACCCCACGCCACCCACAAGATAATATCAGGGGGCCGCGCATGGCCACTATTGTCGCGAAACTACTCTGCCGGGGCGATGAGGTATCGATAGAGCATGGACGACTCGTTATTCGCCCCGCCAGTGGTAAAACCGTTCCGCAAGGTTGGTACAAGGAGAACGCGCCGATCATCATTCGGGAGATTCTCAGAACCCTCAGCATCGAGGCCTACCAATACCGCAGTTACAAAACTGGCTACTACCAAAAAGGCAGGCTGCCTGGGGTTCACTTGCACTTTTGCGGCGTGATCTCTGGCAACAGCGCTTATAGCATTTTCAATGCGGAGTTGACTCGAAGAAGGTCCACCAAAACTGGCAAGGCAGGCACCGCTCTACCCGATGGACGCTTTAGCGTCGGCGAGCTCAGCCATTTTTACAAGCTCTGGATAGCAGCAGGACTGAAACCTCCAAGAAGGCTCTCTGCGTTCCATGACTACATGGGAAAGTTAGGCGAAATTCTCTTTTACGCAGAGGTAACACCGAACCGGCCCGGTCGCCTGCAGTCTGGATCGTTCCGCCCGGCATCCCTTTCGGCCGCACAGACCCTCGCTGCCTTTTTTCCGGACAACCCGCGGACAAACCCCGGACAACATACGGACAAGCGCCGGACAACAATTCCGGACAACCATTCTGCTCTAAGCCAAGCAGATCAAGGCTTTCAGCGATTATCAACTACGTGTCAGAAACACTACGAAAACACGGTAATCAGCAACCACGAAGACACGACATCAGCAATACCTCCCACCACAAGCCATGATCCTCGAACGCAGACAACCCAAGAATGGCTTGACGACCGCTTCTCAGCAGACGGGTACTCCGAAACGTATCCTCTAGGTTACTTGCACTGATATGGATTGGCTTGGAGAAGTCGCACTAACGTCGCCGGGTATCAGAGCCGCGTGGGCCGAAGCGGGTGTGAGCAGTCAGCTTCAACAATGTTTCTATCTGGCCAGCGGCCCGCATGATCTGATAGACGTCGATGTCATCAACCGTAGTGTGCTGCGTGACGTAGTTGGCCAAGTAGATTTTGGAGTTACAATCCACTCCACTCCTTCCGCATGCCAGGTATGCGACCGACTCAGCCTCCAGTTCCTTTTGTGCATGACTGAGATTGGGTCTTTCAGGGATGTTCAAAGATTTATCGGGACCCAAATGCCCAAGGAAAAGATGGCCAAGCTCATGCGCCAAGGTGCTGAACTGCACGACAGTCGAATGATTTCGATTGAGCCTGACGAGATACTGAGTTCTTTGTTCAGGAGAGATGGGCTTGCCTTTTTTCACCGGAGTACGCCAAGTGAACTCTATAGAACCGGCTGCTCCGTCACCCCCGTCGAAATATGAGGAATGGACATTCTTCTTCCTCATCAAGGTGAGAAAACCGTCCATCCGCTCTTTCGCTATATCTCCGATGGCCTGGAAAGACCTGACATCTGAAGGTAAGGCGGCGCCCTCAGTATCCAGTTCGTCGTAGACCAGCATAACCGGGGCAAAAGGCCAAAGGATCAACAGTGGGCGCGCGTCACGCTTGGGTTTTCGGTCGAACTTCTCACGCCATTCATAGGCCGAAGCCGCGTACTGCAAACCTGGCTTCTGGATCTGCAACAACATGGCATTGAAGGGTGCAAAGTTTCTGAGCTTGATCGTGAAGTCCAATAGCTCCCGGTATCCTTCGCTGGTGTGATAGAGACGCGAATCAGCAAGCAACTGATCTAGCACCGAGCGAGCGGCCTCAGACTCGAACAAATCTGGCTGACTGGCGGACATCACCACCTCCTTGTTAACGACCGTTCAGATGTTTCATGTCCCGTGATCGGACCACGGAGCAATTGGACTCCCGGCCAGCATCTTCAAAATCACCAACGCAAACGCGCGGCTCTTGGTTTCGTTATCCAGCACTTCCAGCGACAGTTTCTCGTGGTCGGTCATGGCGTCGAGCACAGTATCTAGCACGCGCTTGGGGAACAGGCCGTGCATCACTTGCTCCACCGAGTGGTTGTCCACCTGGGCCATCACATCTTGCTGACGGCTGATGCGCTGGGCGATGCCGGTGAGGAACTGGAGCTGGTCGTCGTCGCTCACCTCGGCACCGAAGATATCGTTCAGTGCTTCGATGATTTCCGACAGGCGCTTTTTTTCCGGGTCATGCGGCTTACCGCTGCCAACATCGCTGCCGGGCTTGAGGGTGTATTCGCCGCCGTCTTCGCTTAAACGCAAGCGGTGTTCGGCTTGCTTGCTGAGGCGATAGTGGGTCAGTTGCAACTCGCCAACGTCCACGTCCTTTTGCTGCAAGCGATCGTAGCGAAGCAACGGGTACAAGTTTTTTGCATATACGCAGAGCTGCTCCAGCTCGCGGTCTTCGTAAGGCACAATCTGCGAGAGAAACTCGTACAGACGCACAAAGCTCTGCAGGTTCTTGCGGAACAGGTCGAGCTGGTCCACCTGCTCGCCGGCCTCTTTCAGCGCGTGTTCGGCTTTTTTCAGGCCAGCGCTGTCGCCATTGGCTTCCGCTGTACGTTTGAAATGCAGCGCTTGTTCGCGCGATTCCAGCGAGAAGGCATAACGCTTGGCAAAGCGTTCCTTGGCCGGAGTGCAGTAATAGGTAAGCTTGCTGGCCGCTGCTTTAGGGTTGAAGAAGGCCATGGCGAACGCCTCGACCTCCTGCCAGTAATAGATTCCCTCGGCGTCCAGTTTCTTCTGCAGGTCATAAATGATCTGCGGGTCGGTCACGTCGGTCAGCTCGGCCTTGGTGTAGTACGGCAAGAAAGCGTCGAGAATATCCTGCGACTCGTTGAAGAAATCGAGGATGAAGGTGTCCTTGCTGTCACCGAAGGTGCGGTTCAATCGCGACAGGGTTTGCACGCAGTCCACACCCTGCAGTTTCTTATCCACGTACATAGCGCACAGCTTTGGCTGATCGAAGCCGGTCTGGTACTTATTGGCGGCGATCATCACGTTGAAGTCCTGGGTGTCGAACGCTTGCGCCAAATCGCGGCCATTCAGACCGGCGTTAAGCAGGCTGCTGCTTTCCGTCACCTCTTCGGGGAACACCTCATCCGCCAACACGCTGCCGGAGAACGCCACCAGAGGGTGCACATCGCTGTAACCCATCTGCTGCACATAGGCCTTCAGCGCCAACTGATAACGCACTGCTTCCTGGCGGCTGCTGGTGACGACCATGGCTTTGGCCTGGCCATTCAGTAGGCCACGGATATTGGCGCGGAAGTGCTCAACGATGACCTCGACCTTCTGGCTGATGTTGTACGGGTGCAGGCGCACCCAACGGGCCAGCTTGATGCGCGCCTTTTTGCTGTCCACCTCGTCGTCTTCGCCATCCGGGTGGGCGATCTTCCAGGCGGTGCTGTAGGTGGTGTAGTTGCGCAGCACGTCGAGGATAAAACCCTCTTCGATGGCCTGGCGCATGGAGTACAGGTGAAACGCCTCCGGCTTGTTGCTGGAGCTGGCCGGCAGCGTCGGGTCGGCTGGGCGACCGAACAGCTCCAAGGTTTTGGCCTTGGGCGTGGCGGTAAAGGCGTAGTAGCTGATGCGCTCATTCGGTTGGCGCGCCTGCACGGCGGCGTCCAGCAGCTCTTCGGCGCTGACTTCTTCCCCTTCCAGGGCATCACTGCCGAGAATCTGTTTCAGCTTGCTGGCCGATGAGCCGGTTTGCGAGGAGTGCGCCTCGTCGGCGATCACCGCATAGCGCCCGCTGGCCAGCTTGGGGTACTTATCCAGGGCATCGAACAGCGCCGGAAAAGTCTGGATGGTGACGATGATAATGCGCGTCTGCTCAGCCAGCGCCTCAGCCAACTGCTCGGATTTGCTCTGGCTGCTGGTTTCACGGTTGATCTGCTTGACCACGCCCTGGGCATGCTCGAACTGGTAGATGGTGTCCTGCAGCTGCTTGTCCAACACCGTGCGGTCGGTAATCACGATCACCGAGTTGAACAGCCGTTGGCCGGCCTCGTCGTACAGCGATGCCAGTTGATGTGCCGTCCAGGCGATGGAGTTGGACTTGCCGGAGCCAGCGCTGTGCTGGATCAAATAGCGCTTGCCCGGCCCTTCAACGCGGGTGGTGTTGATCAGCTGGTTGACCACTTCCCACTGGTGGTAACGCGGGAAGATCATGGTCTCCTTGGTCACCGGCGTGCCGTCAAAGCCTTCACTGGCTTTCTTCTCTAGGTGCAAAAAGCGCCCCAGCACCTTGAGCCAGGCATCCGGCTGCAGCAGGCGCTGCCACAGGTAGCCGGTGGCGTATTGGCTGTCATCTTCCGGTATCGGGTTGCCCGCGCCGCCTTCCGCGCTGCCGAGGTTGAACGGCAGGAAGAAGGTGTCTTTACCCGCCAACTTGGTCGTCATCGCCACTTCGTTCTGGCCCACGGCAAAGTGCACCAGCGCGCCACGTTTGAAGGTCAGCAGCGGCTCGGGCTTGCGCGTCAGTGGGTCTTTGACTGGGCGGTCGTTACGGTACTGGCGCTTGGCGTTTTCCACCGACTGCTTGAACTCGCTTTTCAGCTCCAGCGTGGCGGTGGGGATGCCGTTGACGAACAGCACCAGATCCAACCGTGGGTTGTAACTCTGGCCGCTGCTAGCCGCATCACGCGCATGGGGTGAGTAAGACACCTCCGGCACCACGCGCAGTCGGTTGCACTGGTAGCGCTTGAGGGTATCCGGGTTCATGCCGTGGTCGGGCTGGAGGCTGCACGCCTCAATCTTCACCCCCGGCAACTTAAAGCCGTGGCGCAACACATCCAGGGTGCCGTTCTGTTCCAGCTCGCGCACCAGCTTCTGCACCAGCACGCCATCCGGGTCACTCGGGTTGGCCTTGGCGAACTTCTCCCAACGCTCCGGCCAGGCGCCCTTGAAGTAACCGAGAAAATCCTCGGTATACAGCGCCGTGCGCCGGTCGTAGCCGCTGGCTGGGCCAGTGAGCCAGCCCTGGGCGGTCATGGCGGTAATGATGTCCTGTTGGAACTGTAATTCGCGGCTATCCGCCATGCACTACTCCCTGAATGCTGCGTTGAGCATACTTAATAGTTATTCTTCAACGGCCTGAGCGGATTGATGGAACACCGGCCTGAAGCCAGCCGCCAGCGCGGCGACTGTCGCCCGAGGCGTCACCACTGTTACCTCGCCCATCTGCATGTCATTTACAGGCTTGCCATAGCCATCCAGACTCCATGGCAGAAGGCCGTGTGTATGCACGGCGTAAAAACTGTCATCGCATTCAATTATTGTCCCTACGGGCAAGTCGGTGAGATCTGCTTGCCAGTTTGCGTTGCTGCCGTCAGGTGGCATGCGCTGAACATGCAATAAGCTGTCGATCTCAGCTACCTTGATCTTTCTATCGCCAGATTGTGAACGCGCTGCCTGCCAGGCCTGCTTGAACTCATTAAAACGCTCACGACGGCATTCCGCACAAGGTCGATGACCGGCAGCTAGTGCTGTGACCTCATCGAGAAAAAACAGCTCGGTATACATCCCTGGAGCCATGAGCTGACGCTTGCGACCTTTGAACGTAAGCTCACATGTGACCCACGCCTTGAGACGAAAAGATCTGGTTAGCTCTCTAAGGTCGTTGTGGAGCAGCCCACGATTGCCCATAAGCGTGCCGCGGGAACTGCTAGCGACAATGTTACCGTTTGGTAGTACTCGATTCTGTAGGGGCATCGGGTCTCCTGTTTGAAATGTACGGCTAAATCAGCAGGCTAATGCCGTCTCTCCCGGCAAAAAAGTCTGAGCTACCTCGGTCTTTGCAATCAGATGCGCCAGATCCCCTCGGCGATTACCGCTAGCCTTTCCTGACGTTCATCGATCTGCTCAAGCCCCCAGCACTCTTCAGTACCCAGCTCGTGCGCCAAGGCAATTTTCGACTGCTGATAAATCGGGACTTTGCTGACAAATGGCAGGTTCGAGGCGCCGATATTCAGCTTGCCGCCAAGCAGTGTGAGGTTGCCCCAGCGATTGATGTATAGCGCGTGCTGGTCAGCATCCTCACCCAAGGCATCTCGCCAGGCAGGCGATAAGGTCTGGGGCATAATGTGCTCGATGTGCACACCCGTGGTGTTCTGCAGCGTCTTTTCTTCCGGTGAAAGATGGTTCTCGATACCCCGAAAGATGTAGTTAACGATGTAATGCCGTCCCATCGACTGATTACGAAACGCTAGAACGAACTCCGCACTGCTGGGCGACGCCGCTTCGAGAATCTTGCTTGCCTCAACTAGGCCTGCGGCACCTTGACTCGCCAGCACTTTAGCTGCCTGGTGGTAAACCTTTTCCAATTCCTTGGAATCCTTGCTGCAAATGGTGCTGTAGCGGAAAGTCAGCACTTCACACAAGCGGGCAAAGTCACGCAAAGCCTCGTTATTCAATACGGCAGAGCCAGCCAGGAGTGCGGAATAGCACATACTGGCTCGCAGGGTGTTGAGATTCTGGTACACCTCGCGCACGGCGTTGTCGCTTACCAACTCAGGTTTGATGAACTGGCCGTAGAAACGCGACATCTGCTTTAGATCTTTAATCAGCTGTTTGACGCCCCGGCTGCTGACCTCCTTCTTGAATAGGGCAAAGACGTCGTCCTTCTGCACCTGAGCATGCTGGGTCAGCAGGTAGTGGCGCAGAAAGCGGGTAATATCTCCGCCTTCCAGGTTGTCGATGATCTTGTCCCAGTCCTCGGCCAGGGCCTCGACCGACTCATTGGTCTTGGCTGCAGCGGCCAACAGGTGATTTTTCAGCAAATCACCCGCCGACAGCGCCAAGCCACGATCATTCAGGGTTTCGAAAATAATGAAGGCATTGGCGATATCCGGCACGTCTATGACCACGAACTCCAGCCCAGTCATGATCTTGCGCTCGATCTGCTCAAGCGCCTTCAAAGGGTTGTCGCTGGCCGCTAGTAGCTGGTTCAGATAGCCAGCCAAACGCTCGGTATTTTCGATCATGCGCTTGTTACGGTTCAGCTCATGGCTGTCGAGCTGGCGTACGGTTGTCCAATCACGGCGCGAAGAGTCTTCAGGCCCACAGAGAATAAAATCCGTGAACACCTTGGCGTTGGCATTACCCGGGCGAAACTTGAAGCGCAGATCAGGCTCGGCGTAGGCGTTCTCCAGGAACTGCTGTACCCGCCCAACCAAGTCGGGTTTCAAGTGCTGATACTGGTCGCGAATCAAGCCAAGCAACAAAATGATGGTGGTCAAGCGTTGCTGGCCATCGATGACCTCTGGCCGAGCCTGGTCAGGTGAGCACAACACCACAGAGCCCATAAAATGATTACTACCCAGGGTTTCGACGATGTCATGCCACAGCTCATCAACCTGCTCAAACTCCCACGCATAGGGACGCTGATAGGCCGGAATGGTCAGCTGACGATTGGGCACGCCCAGTAATTTGTTCAGGTTGGTTTTATCGACATTTATGATCATGCTGCTTCCTTGGTGATCGCTAGCGCCCCTTGGGCGGTCATACTTGTGTCGAAGTGCTGGCTGGCTCGGTTCGCTCTAAACCATAACGCACACTCATATATGATTTCGAGAGGCCTGCAGGGTCGTTCTCGAGTCGCTTATCAACTCATCGACCAAATCAAACCACTCCGAAATATCATCGAATTGAAAAGTAAGAATGGGATTGAATCGTTTGGCAATGGTTGAAAAATGATTGGAGCCATTCTCAGGCGAATACTGCCTGCGCAAGTCATCAAGCAAGAGGCCATCGCAGTCGATGCTAAGGTCCGCAGCAATACTCTCGAAATCACCATCGCCTCTCACCTCGAACCCCAGACTTAAGGTCACAACTATTTCAGGGCAGTGGTCCGGGTCTTCGCAGACTTCATCTATGGCTTCAAGCACCTCCCCCAAACCGATCAAGGCATTAGCGCTCAATGCTTTGTTCCGCCAAGACAGCAAGGTTGCTCGCAACCGCAGCAAATCAGCACTCATAAGAGAGCACCTCAGTATCAAGTCCAGCGCGTCGGTCATAGCCGCTGGCGGTGCCGACCAACCAGCCTTGGGCGGCCAGCGCGTCGATGATGTCCTGCTGAAACTGCGCTTCCTTGCTGTCCGCCATTACACGGCCTCTTGTACTAATTCGGGGGATGGCGCACTGGCCGGTGGCCGCCAGCCGCGTACATCGATTTTGCCCGTGACGGCGGCGGAGATTAGGGCGGAGCGGCGTTCTTGGAGCAACCTAATGCCCTCTACGGCTTCTTTGCTCAAAAAATTGAACTGTGCTCTTAGCTTTTTTACTGCGGCGACAATTTCAGCCACCTCGTTGCTTGGGGGTATAGGCACATCAATTGATTTGACGATGTCAGTGTTCAAGTTCGGCTGCCCCGAGCCAGCAGCCCTATCTCTAAGCCCCTCAGTCAGGGTTGCCAGATAGAGATATGAATACTCTTTATCCAAGGAGAGGTTTTCGAAGCCAACAACTCCGTCATTAGCATTTGCGTTAATCATCAGTATTTTCGGGACCCCTAAGGTCGCCCCGCTATTTGAAAGTAGCAAAGTGCCCTTAGAAAAAATTCGGCATTGATCGCTGCCTTTCTTTGTCAGAAACGTCTCTGTTTCATCCAGATAAATTTCATCGTCTTTCGTTATTTCTGCAACTGTTACCCAAGGCGAATAATCACCATTGAAAAGTTCTGGGTCACCGGCTGGTCGCGGTGAGCCACCTCTAACAACAGAAGATATATAACCAAACTTGCTTGCCACCCAATGCGCCGGCACCTCACCTAACCACTCCACGCCGGAGTCTTTCATCGGCACCGTGGGGTCGAGGCCTTTGGTGACAGCATGGGAGATCACGGCCTGGCGCTTTTCCTTGAGCAGTTCGATCAGGCGCTGCTGCTCTTCGATCAGCGCGTCAATGCGGGCGGTTTCATGGTCGAGGAAGCGGGCGATTTGGGTTTGTTCTTGGACGGCGGGTAATGGAATTCTGAGTTTTGGAATATCCTTCATTCCGATATTGAGTTGAGTATTGCTATTTGACGCCAGCAAAACTTGATGCTGAAGCTCTGATGATTTTAAGCAAAACTCCAGGAACTCCGGACTGCACTGCCCCTCATTGACCCTAATAAGCGCTAGCGGGGACCAAATACTAAACTCAATATTTTCTGTAACCCTTGCTATTTTCCCGATTGATGCGGCTTTACCCATCAGTAGATCGTTATATTTGGGGGCTGCTTTCTTACTGAACTCTTTATGATCTTCAAAAGAAACGTAGCGACACCCTTCAAAATAGAGTTTTCCATCTTGAATGCCATCGACTGAAAGAAACGGGACTCCATCATCTAAAAATTCTGGCGTAGTGTGTGGGCCATCGGTAACAGGTGCTGCAAGCACTCGGGATAGTGCAAGCGCCTGCCAATGCTCCGGCACTTTTCCCAACCACTCATCTCCAGACTCCTTGTACTCCGGATACGCTGGAAAGCTCATGCCGAAAGTCCTTCTATCATCTGTTTGATACGGTCGGTGCAGGCTTTCAAGTCGCTGTCGATTTCAGCCAGCGGGCGTGATGGCTGGAATACGTAGAAGTGGCGGCTAAAGGGAATCTCGAAACCGACGATGCCGACCTCGCCGTCCTGTGCGTCAGTTTTGCTTTCGTCGATCCAGGCATCCGGCACATGGGGGATGACTTCGCGCTGGAAGTAGTCGTACACCGATTCGCCCAGCGGCACGTTCTCGTTATCACGCAGGCCGGCGTCCGCTTCCGGCTGGCCTTTAGTCATGCAGATATCCGCCTCGATGTCGCGCTCACTCAGGGCATTGAGCAGGGATTTTAGCTCCGGCGTGCTGAGGCTGACGCTGTTCGCAGTGAGGGCTTTTTTCAGCAGCTTGCTGAACTCCTCGCGGTTGCGGTGCATCACGCTGGCGTCCATGGAATGCAGGACGGCTAGCAGTTGCTGCTGGGCGGCGCTGTCGAGCTTCTTCAGGGCTTTTTCTTCCAGCACTTTAGCGAGGCGTTCGGCGCTGGTCTGAAAGTTCAGGCGCAGCGGGCGTTCGACAGTGATGCGGCGGTAGCCGAAGGCGTCGATGGGGAATATTTTGCTCTGCGCGGTTTGCTCGAAACCGCCATACAGGCGCACCAGCTCGCTGATTTGTTCCTCGGTGATGTACTGGCGCTTGCTGCCCAGCGACTTACGCATTTTGGCGGAGTGCTCGCTGCCGTCGATCAACTGCACTTTGCCCTGGCGCGCAGAGGCTTTGTGGTTATTGAGTATCCATACATAGGTAGCGATACCGGTGTTGTAGAACATGTCGGTGGGCAACGCGACTATGGCTTCGACCAGATCGTTCTGCAGCAGGTAGCGACGAATCTCCGACTCACCCGAACCCGCGCCGCCGGTAAACAGTGGCGATCCGTTGAGGATGATGCCGATGCGTGAGCCGCCTTCACGCGGGTCACGCATCTTGCTGACCAAGTGCAGCAGAAACAGCAGCGAACCGTCGGAAACTCGTGGCAGACCGGGGCCGAAGCGGCCGTCGAAGCCCTTGTGGCTGTGCTCGTCGGCAATCTGCTTCTGTACCTTCTTCCATTCCACGCCGAACGGCGGGTTACTGAGCATAAAGTCGAAGTGGTGCTCGGGGCCAGCCAGTTGGTCGTTGGACAGGGTATTGCCCAGCTTGATGCTGGTGACGTCCTGGCCCTTGATCAGCATATCTGCCTTGCAGATAGCGTAGGACTCGGGGTTCAGCTCCTGGCCGTGCAGAGATACGGTGACCTTGTCGCTGATGGATTGGATGTACTCATCACCCTCGGATAGGAAGCCACCTGTGCCACATCACCCGTAACATTCACCACTGGTGACAACGGCTGTAGG
>TARA_R110002124_G_scaffold129114_4_pt1 | contig 13453 bp, 12 predicted proteins | sample TARA_R110002124 | Tara Oceans TARA_R110002124 (sample SAMEA4397445) | marine metagenome | biome: Polar Biome; feature: [SRF] surface water layer (ENVO:00010504); material: water (ENVO:00002006), including particulate matter (ENVO:01000060) such as... | depth 5 m | reverse complement strand
TCGTTGAACCATTTCACTTTGCCAGTTGCCATTACTTGAATTCCTTCGCGTTTAACAAAAACGTCCAGGCCCGGAGATGAGTCTGATCCGCCTATCGAAACGGGTAGGAAGAAAGTCATGGCCGTCGGTCTGACGGGGTCTTGATATTCAGACCGACCGAATTCGATGGCGATATGAAACACACAAGTGCGACATTTCGTCAAGTATTTCGGCGGCTCGTTATTGTACGCGGAAATCGTACCAGACGGGTTCACAATCGCCCAACCGCTTGGCTTCATAGCGTGTCGGAACATGGTCTTCCGGGGGCGTGCGCCAGTCATCGGCGCACTCTGCCAGCCAGGCAAAGCCGCCATGGGCGATGAAGCGCGCGAGGGCCTCGTCGGCATAGCTCGCGACATCGGTCGCGAAGCGTACCCGCGCACCGGTTGACAGGATTCGGTGAAGTTCGTTCAGGAAGTCTGGCTGGATCAGCCGCCGCTTCTGTTGCTTTTTCTTGGGCCATGGGTCTGGGAACAGGATGTAGGCCTGACCCACGGACTTGTCGGCGAGCCCATCCATCAACACGCGCGCGTCATCCATCCAAAGGCGGACATTGCTTAGGCCGTGCGCCTCGACACCTGTGAGGGCCTTGGCCATGCCTTCGGTAAAGGGTTCGCAGCCAATGAAGCCGGTATCAGGCGCGCGGCGGGCCTGTTCAATCAGATGTTCGGCTCCGCCGAACCCGATTTCGAGGCAGACCGGGCCCGTCCGCGTAAACAAGGTGTGCGGGTCAATGGTGCCATCCTCACCTACAGGCACGGTCAGGCCGGGCAGCATGTTATCGATGAGCGCCTGCTGGCGCGCAGAAAGCGCGCGTCCGCCCGTCCGCCCGAATGTGCGTATGGCGCGAAGGGGTGTGTCTTGGGGGCGGGAGGTCATGGGGCCGCGTCTTGCATCAGCAGGCGCTGGTAATCAATCCTGTTGTTTCGGATCGAATGCGGATGCTGCAGCACGAACAGTGTTGAGCAAAGATTTGCGCAGGGAGACGTCTTCAATTTTCTGGAAGGCGGAAATCAATTCCAGCGTTTCCGTATTCATGACGGGGGCGTGAGCATCATCGTCTTCGGCGAGTTGGGCATTCTCATGGTCGACGAAGTCTTCCGCGCCCTCGTAAAAGTACGTGATCGGAACTCCGAGCACGGAGGCGATTTCGAAAAGGCGTCCGGCAGACACCCGGTTCACGCCTTTTTCGTATTTCTGGACTTGCTGGAATGTCAGGCTCAACAGCTCGCCAAGCCGTTCCTGCGTGAGCTTAAGTTCGCGGCGGCGCCAACGCACGCGCTGGCCGACAACGCGGTCTATACCACTCGGCAGTTTGTTCTCTGACATATCCCACCCGGCGCACGTTTTGCTTGTATTTATTGGCCATATTAGCGCCGCCAGCTTGCGAAAGCTAGGCCTGCAAACACGCACAGGGTGAGCCAGAACAAAACGATGCCGATCCGGTGTTGGTAAATCGTCTCGGCTGCCGGTGCCGGAAGGCGGCCCCGCGCATAGGCTGCGTTCCATCCTTCTGGTGCGTCCGCGACAGGCGCGGCACGCAGGACTTCGCGTCCGTATCCGTCGACGATTGCAGAGGTTCCGCGGCTGGCAGCGCGCGCCATGGGCAAGCCGGTCTCGATCGAACGGTATCTGTTCTGGGCATAGTGCTGGGCTGGACCCATGCCGCCGCCAAACCAGGCGTCGTTGGAAATCACGGCAAGCCAGTCGGCGCGTCCATTCAGGTTCGCGTCGCGTGGGATCGACGAATAGAGGCCTTCATAGCAGATCATCGCGACAAAAGGTGGGACATTGTCCGCATAGATAACGGCCGGTCCGGGGCCGGGCTTGAAGCCTTCGGTCGCCAATTGCTGCATCGCCCCGGGCAGGATGCCTGAAATATACTGGCCGAAGGGCACGATTTCAGCGGCGGACAATTCGCCAAACGGGACAAGGCGGTGCTTGTCGTAGAGCGCAATCGGGCCCGAGCGGGCCGCACTCTGGTCCACCACGGTCAGGCTGTTGAAATAGTCGCGCGTATTGTCGCCTGTGATCTCGTAACGGGAGGTGCCTGCGATCAGGACGCGCGGGCCGAGATAGGCGTCGATGATGTCGATGGCGTTGGGATCCTGCAACAGGTTTACCGGGACAGCGCCCTCTGGCCAGAGGATCACGTCACCGGGCGCGCCTTCCTCGGTGGACATCATCCGCGTGTATTCGCCGAGGATTGCGTCGGGACCGACTTCCCATTTCTTGTCCTGCGGCACACCCGAATCCATGAGCACGATGACCGTATCGGTCAGGGACGATGGCTCGGCGATACGCTGGGCGCCCCAGGCCCAGCCTAGGGCGACGAGGATGCCGGACGCGAATATCGGCATCATCCGGACAGCGAGGCCGCGCATGTCGCGTGTATCGACCAGGGCGGCAGGTGAGGCGACGACGAACACGGTGAGCAATGTCAGCCAGTAAACACCGCCAATGGAGGCTGTCTGGGACAGCGCGCCGCCCGGAACCCACGTCGTACCCGGCAGGTTCCACGGAAAGCCGCCAAACAGGTGGCCACGCGCATATTCGGCTAACGCAAAGAACAGCGCGAACACGAACACGCGTGATGGCGAAGCCGACCAGAAGGCCCCGGCCATCGCGCCTGCCGCGCCCCAGATCAGGGCCATGCCGGCGGGCAGCAGGATGAGCGGCATCCAGAGGAAGATCGCATATTTCTCCGGCTCAACGAGAAAGGGTGAAGCCGTCCAGTGCATGCTGATGAGGAAGAACCCGACGCCAAAGGCCCAGGTCCGCATGAATACAGCCTTGCCCCAGCGGCGGTGGCCGCGCGCCCCGTCCAGCATCCAGACCAGACCGGTGAAGGAAATCACCAGAACGGCGCTGAAATGGAACGGGGCAAAGGCGACAGCCGAAAAGGCACCCAGCAGGAAGGCGGTGCCGGCTGCGGCCCAGCCTGTCAGACGCGCGAACGCCTCGTGCAGGGGACCAAGGGCGGTGAACCCGTGGCTGCGCACTCCGTCTGTCATGATTTACTCCTGGGGTTGCGGCGCGGAGCCGACCTCCGGTGTGCGCAGGCGCAAGCGGCGAATGCGCCGCGCATCTGCATCCATGACCTCGATCTCGACGCCGGACGGATGGCGCAGGACTTCGCCGCGGACAGGCACTTTGCCGGCCAGCGCGAAGACGACACCACCAAGTGTTTCGATGTCAGAATCCATTTCGGCGAGTTCAAGATCAATTCCGGTTTCCTCTGCGAAATCGTCGATTTCGGTTCTTGCATCCGCTTCCCAGACACGCTGGCTGCGTCGCACGAACATCGGCTCCTCATCGTCGTGTTCGTCTTCGATGTCACCGACGATTTCTTCGACAAGGTCTTCGAGCGAAACGAGCCCGTCTGTGCCGCCATATTCATCGACCACGAGGGCAAGATGTATGCGCGTTGACTGCATCTTCACAAGCAGATCTGTCAGCTTCATCGATGGCGGAACATAGAGCACTTCCCGGTGCAGCCGTTCCAGCGGGCGTTTGGCGACTTCGCCGCCTGTCGAGAGTTCTTTCACGACGTCCTTGATGTGGACGAAGCCGATCGGATCATCGAGGGACTCGCGAAATACCGGCAGGCGCGAATGCGTGACTTCGGCAAAGTATTTCAGCAGGTCCGGGAATTCGGTGCCGACCTCGACCGCTTTGACTTCTGCCCGGGCGACCATGACGTCCTCGACGCGCATTTGCTCGAATTCCTCGATACGCAGACGCATTTCATGGGGGCTGACAGCTGGCTCGCCTTCGGCTGAATCCGTTGGAAGATCAGCGGCGGTGTCCTTGCGGCCGAAGCCGAACATCTTGCGTAATCGCCCACTTGGGGCCGGTTCAGAAGGGTCAGGGTCGCTCATTTGTCTGGTGCTTTATTCTGAATCATAGGGATTGGCTATGCCAAGTGAGGCGAGCGCAGCGATTTCCAGCGCTTCCATCACTTCGGCTTCATCCGGCTGCATGTGATCATGGCCGAGCAGGTGCAGGTAACCATGAACGAGGAGGTGCGTCAGGTGGTTGGGCAGTGTCTTGCCCTGCGCCGCCGCATCGCGCTCGCAGATACCCAACCCCACGGCAATATCGCCGAGCAGGGGCCGGTCCATTTCCAATGCCGGGAATGACAGGACATCCGTTGCCTTGTCGATGCCGCGAAAATCCTTGTTAAGCTGGCGAAGCACTGTCTCGTCCGTCAGCAGGAGCGACACCGTGCCATCATCGCGCGCGACGCTGCGCGCCGCCTCGAAGGCGCGGCGACTGAGGGCTTCCAGATCTCCGAGAGCTTCCCAGCGCTCCTCTTCCACAATCAGGTCAACGTCGATCATGGACGCGTTCAGCCCTCTCCGGCAGCGGCATAGGCTTCGATGATGCGGCTGACGAGGCCGTGGCGGACCACGTCGGCGGCGGTCAGGTAATGGGCATGCACCCCATCGACGCCGTCAAGGATTTTGAGGGCGTGTTTCATGCCCGACGGCTGGCTGCCCGGCAGGTCAACTTGCCCCGGATCGCCGGTGACCACCATGCGGCTGTCCCGGCCAAGGCGAGTCAGAACCATTTTCATTTGTGCGACCGAGGTGTTTTGAGCCTCGTCGACGATCACGAACGCGTTTTTCAGGGTGCGACCGCGCATGAAGGCGAGGGGGGCAACTTCGATCTCGCCGCGCGCCATGCGCCGCTCCATCTGTTCCTGTCCCATCAATTCGCGCAGGGAATCCCAGATCGGCAGCATGTAGGGATCAACTTTTTCCTCCAGCGTACCGGGTAGGAAGCCCAGTTTTTCGCCAGCTTCGACGGCAGGCCGGGTCACGACCAGGCGCTGGCGCAGGCCGGAAGTCAGTTCGGCAACGCCCGCCGCGACAGCAAGGAACGTCTTGCCAGTACCGGCCGGGCCGACTCCAAAGACGAGCGCATTGTCGGCATTGGCGAGGAGATCGAGATATTTCGACTGTCCGCGCGTTTGCGGTTTGATCGGCTTTTTCAGGCCCGCGAGCCCGCCAAAGGTCTGGGCCGGAGTCTGGGCGGCCTCGAGCGCGCCCTCAAGCTCCATTTCATTGGCCTGCGTGCCGCTGCGAATGCGGCGTTCCAGCTCGGCCAACGCCGCTTCGGCGATGGACACGCCTTCAGCGGTTCCGACCAGAAGAATCCCGCCGCCCTGGCTTTCGGCCCGCAGGCCGAATTCGGCGAGCTTGGTCTCGAGCAATTGCAGATGACGATGATGCGGGCCACAAAGGTCCTGCAACCGTTCGGCATTGCGGACTTCGTAGATGCGGCTGATCGGCGCCTCGGGCGAGGCGGGCTTACGACGCTTGACAGTCACGCAGCGACCTCGCGGGCCGTTTTCAACTCGCCTGTCAGCGAATTCATGCTCGATCCGGCAATGCGCACAGAGGCGATCTTGCCGATCAATTCAGATGGTCCATTAAAGTGCACGGCCTGCATGTAGGGCGAGCGTCCGTGTACCTGTCCAGGCATGCGGCCTTTTCCGGTGACCAGAATATCAAGTGTCTGGCCAATCTGCGACGCGTTGAACGCGGTCTGCTGATCACGCAACAGGGCCTGGAGTGCCTGCAGACGCGCGTCTTTTACGTCTTCAGGAACCTGGCCGAACATTTCCGCAGCAGGTGTGCCGGGACGCTTGGAGTATTTGAAGGAATAGGCGGTCGCGAACCCGGTCTTGCGTATCAGGTCCATTGTGGCCTCGAAATCATCGTCCGATTCACCGGGGAAGCCGACGATGAAGTCCGAGGCAATTGCGATGCCCGGACGTGCGGCGCGCATCTTGGAGATGATGTCGTGGAATTCCGCCGCTGTGTGTCCGCGGTTCATGGCCTTGAGAATGCGGTCCGAGCCGGACTGAACTGGCAGGTGGAGGAACGGCATCATTGCGGGTGTATCGCCATGCGCGGCAATAAGGTCGTCATCCATGTCGCGCGGGTGGCTGGTGGTGTAGCGAATACGCTCGATCCCGCCAATTTTCGCGACATGGCGGCAGAGCTGTCCAAGTGTCCAGTCCGGGCCGCCGTCAATGGCGGGCGCCGCGCCGTGGAAAGCGTTGACGTTCTGGCCGAGCAGCGAGATTTCGCGCACACCTTGGGACGCCAGGCTGCGTGCTTCAACGACGATATCATCGACGCTGCGGGACAATTCTGCGCCGCGCGTATAGGGCACGACACAGAAGGTGCAGAACTTGTCGCAACCTTCCTGGACCGAGAGGAACGCCGCCGGGCCGTCAACATCGCGGGTCTTGGGCAGCGCATCGAATTTTTCCAGCGTGTCGAATTCGGTCTCCAGCCGGTCGCCGACTGCGCGGCTGACGCGGGCGATCATTTCCGGCAGCTTGTGATAGGCTTGCGGGCCAAGCACGAGGTCGACGGCGGGCTGGCGGCGGATCAGTTCTTCGCCTTCAGCCTGGGCCACGCAGCCAGCGACAGCGATGGTCATGCGCCCGCCGGAAGCTTCCTTCATCTTCTTCAACTGGCCGAGCTCGGAATACACCTTCTCGGTCGCCTTTTCGCGGATGTGGCATGTGTTGATGACGACGAGGTCGGCGTGCTCCGGACCATCCACTGGCGCATAGCCAAGGGGGCGCAGCACATCGCGCATGCGCTCGGAATCATAGACGTTCATCTGGCAGCCATAGGTCCTGATGAACAGGCCTTTGGGCGTCTTGGCGGTGTCGGTAGAATTCATCCGCGGGCTTATGCCTGAAAACCGCCCGTCCTGCCAGAACCTTGTGCGGCTCCAGGTGATTGGAGGTGCGGACCCGAAACAGTCTGTGACAAGTGCTTCACATGAGGTGAAAGCGGGCTAGTGTGCCCGCAAGTCAATTGAAGGAGCCGGGGAGGCCCATGGAAATTTTCGTAAACCTTATCCAGAATATCAGCGGATTCATTTGGGGAGGGGCATGGAACGGCGCGTCCATCCTCCCGATGGGCCCCTTGGCGTTCGTGTTGCTCGGAACCGGGCTATTCTTCATGTTTCGCTTGGGCGGTCGTCCGCTGCGGCGTTTCTTTCCTGCGCTGAAGGAGGTTTGGGATGGCCGCAAGGCGCAGGGCGAAGATGGCGCGATCACGCCCTGGCAAGCCCTGTCGACAGCCCTTTCGGGCCAGGTTGGCACCGGTAACCTTGCAGGGGTTGCAACTGCGATCACCCTGGGGGGTGCGGGAGCGATCTTCTGGATGTGGGTGACAGCCATTTTCGGCATGGCGCTGGCATTCTCTGAAAGCTCGCTGGCCGTGAAGTATCGCGAGACCGACGAGTATGGCCGCATCAATGGCGGCCCGATGTATTACATCAAGAATGGCCTTGGTAAGAACTGGGGCTGGCTGGCTGTCATCTTTTGTATCGGTACGCTGTTCTCGGCAATGGCAACCGGCTCAATGATCCAGGCGAACTCGATTGCCCAGACAGCCGTTGAAACGGCCCGGTCAACCTTTGGCGTCTCGATCCCGCCATGGACCATCGGTCTCGTTCTGGCCGGGATGGTGTTTGCTGTCATCATCGGCGGCATCAAGTCGATCGGGTCGGTTGCCGGCAAGGTCGTTCCGGTCATGGCAGCGGCTTATGTGCTTTGCGCGCTGGTCGTGCTGATCATGAACGCGTCCGAAATTCCGCATGCCTTCGGGGCGATTTTTGCCTCAGCCTTTGGCTTGCAGGAAGCGGTCGGCGGTGCGGCAGGTTACACCATGGCGGCGGCTGTCCGCGCGGGGGTGGCACGTGGCCTGTTCTCGAACGAAGCCGGTCAGGGCTCTGCCCCGATCGCCCACGCGGCGGCGCAGACCAAGAACCCCACACAACAGGGCGAAATTGCCATGATCGGCGTGTTCATCGACACGGTTGTGATCTGCACCATGACGGCGCTCGTCATCCTGACAGTGTCAGGTGACTTCAAGCGCAGTCCTGCCCTGATCGCGGCAGAGCAATGTGTTGCCTCCAATGCGGCGATCTTGCCGGAGGGCGTATCCGTCGGCGACCTGTTCCCGTCTGCCTATCAGGATGGCCGTGAAGGTGTGATTGCCGCGCGCGGCGCCGAGGCGGCCGGGTTCCTGCAGTCTTGCCGTGAGGGTGGCCTGAACCTGGCGATCGACCTGCCGCGTTCGGCAACCGAAGCAGATGAAGAAGCGTACTTTGCCAAAGCGCTGGCATCGGCGGCTGATCCAGCTGTGCTGAACGATGTGCGCTACGTGTATGAAACAGACGCGGAATCATCCGGCATCACCGCGCGTGCCTATGGTGCAGCCCTGCCTTATGGCGAATGGGTTGTGACGATTGCGCTGTTTTTCTTCGCGTTCACCACGATCATTGGCTGGACCTATTATGGCGAACAGGCGGTGACCTACCTGGTCGGCGAATGGGCGACCCATCCGTTCCGGTATCTCTGGGTGCTGGTCGTATTCGGTGGCACACTGGTGACCAACACCGATGCGCTGTGGTTGCTGGGCGATATCGCCAACGCCTCCATGGCATTCCCGAACCTGATTGCACTGTTGGCACTGTCGGGAGTTGTTTATGCGATGCACAAGCGCAATGGCGATCCGGATGAGGGACATCCGGTGTCGGACGCGCGGGAAACGCACGACACGCCGGCCGAATAGGCCCTGCGCCTGTCCAACCTGAAAGCCCCGCTCCCGCGTTGCCGGGGGCGGGGCTTTTTCATGGGCGCACTCCCGCGAAAGGCGATTGACGGGTTCCGCTTGAGGCGATTTTCTGGCTTAATGTCTCGGTAACGTGTGGGGACACAGAGCATGAAACTGATACGCACCTTCAGCCTGCTCGCCAGCGCCCTCTGCCTGGCCAGTACAGCTTTCGCGCAGACGCGCATCGCTCTGGTGATCGGAAATTCCGATTATAACCAGTCAGGATGGGAGCTGCCGAACCCGGTCAAGGACGCAGACCTGATCTCCGATACGCTGAAAGGCATCGGGTTCGAGGTGACGCTGGTCAAGAATGCCACCGAAGACGAGATGGAAGTCGCCTTCCAGGATCATGGTGCGCGCCTCCAGGCTGCCGGCACGGATGCCATCGGTGTTTTCTACTATGCCGGCCATGGCGTGCAGTCCGAGGGGCTGAATTATCTGGTGCCGGTGGACGCGAATGCCCGTACCGAACAGGATTTGTGGCGTCAGGCGCCGCGTCTGGGCGATGCGCTGCAATATATAAATCGTGCCGGTAACTCGGTGAATTTCGTCATTCTGGATGCCTGCCGCAACAATCCCTTGCCCAGTGCAACCCGCGATGTGTCGGGCGGACTGGCCCCTGTCGGGCGGGCACGTGGTCTGTTGATTTCCTACGCAACCGAGCCGGGGTTTACCGCCTTTGATGGCGAGAACGAACATAGCCCGTTCACAGAGGCGCTGGCCGCCGTACTGCCCGTGGACGGCCTCATTGCGGAACAGGTTTTCAAGCGTGTGGCCGACCGCGTCAACGAGGCCACAGAAGGCGCGCAGACGCCTTTCTACAATAGCGGCCTGACGGGGGAGGACATCTGTTTCGCCGAATGCATGGCTGAAGGTGGCATTTCCAGCGCGCAACAGACCGTGTTCGACCTGGCCGAAAGCCCTTGCGAATACGCGGCCTTCCTTGACCAGTATCCGACCAGCCCGCTGGCGACACTGGCCCGGACACGGGCCGAGGGTTGTAATGGGAACGCAGGCGGAGACGGCCGGGATGTCGCGTCGCTTTCAGACGAGATAGACGGTGCACCTGCTGATACCGCGCCGTGGGTGCCGACCGTGGTCGAGTCCGGATCAGATATCAGCGCGTCGCTTTCGTGCATTGCCGACCACGCCAAGATGGACATGTGCAAGCCAGATGACTGGAGTCTGGTCTATGAGAACTGCAAGACCTATGAGCACGCGCTGCTGGATGATGGCAGCCTTCTGTCAGAGGTCAGCGACGGGATGTGCACGGCGCAGGCATGGCCAGCCGTGATGAAACGCTACACATGGGAAGCGCAAAACGAGCAGGCCTTCCGCGAAAAATATGCCGCGCAGCCAAATGATTTCCGTTCGGCGATGACGTGCCTTGATGCCTATGCCCGGACGGACCGGTGCACCGAGCGTCGCTGGAGCGAGGTTGCCGAGACCTGCCGCACGCAAGAGCATGAACGCCTGAATGACGGTACCCTGCAAGCAGCCGTGAAGGCGGGCCAGTGTTCCGCGAAAGGCTGGGGCACGCTGCAGATCCGATTGGGGGCTGTCAGCGGCTATCTGGAGCAGAAGTCTGTCGTGCCGTATGTGCAGGAGCAGATGAAGAGCAAGATGCCGATCCAGCAGCAGCTCGCGCCCAATCTGGGCGAATTGCTCGAAGAGCCGGATTACACCCAGAAGCGGGTCAAGAAATACTGATTTCCAGCCAGCTGTGAGCCGGTTGATCGGCGTTGCAGGGCGTTCCGGTGTCAACGCCTGCGCCTCATCTGTAGAAAATATTACAGGAAACGCCTGTCAGGCGGGAATTGCGTGTGGAGCGGGCTTAAGCCATCCGGACTGTCGGGCGCCTTAGGGGAACGATGCGTACCACTATTGATATCAGACCATCCGGGCCTGATATCCTGCCTTCGGGCCTGTCTGACAGGCTTATGGCATTGCGGGGCAAACCTGCCGTTTAAGCGCGTGCGGCGAGGGGTGGGCAGTGGGGGTGATCGGTGTGGGACGCATGTGGTGCATGGGCGATTCAAGGCTGGCGATGCGGTGGGGACAGTGTGGGGTGTGCCAACCCGGGCCCCAGAATGAGAAAAACCCCGGCCATAAGGCCGGGGCGTTCCCACTCTACGCATCATGGAGAACCCGTCGGTCCTACACGAAGCCTTTGAACTTGTCTTTGAAGCGCGACACGCGGCCACCGCGGTCGAGCATCTTGCCGTCGCCGCCAGTCCATGCCGGATGCGACTTGGAGTCAATATCCAGAACCAGCTTGTCGCCTTCGGCGCCATAGGTGGAGCGTGTCTGGTACTCGGTCCCGTCAGTCATCACCACTGTGACGAAGTGATAATCGGGATGCCCTTCTTTTTTCATAGCCTGGGCCTCTCTATGTAGCCTGGTGTAACGGGTTGAATTCGCACGAGGTGCGCTGGCATGTCTCAGCCATTTTTCGAAGCCCGGCGTGTAACTGAAACATCGGCGTCCTGCAAGAGGGCGCTTGCATTGAATTGATGCGTGCGCGCAGAAAGAACACCCATGGCCGATACAGAAACCAGCCTCGTTGAGGATCGCCGCACCACACTTCCAGAGGGCGGAGAGGGCATGGCGCGGCCGAAGGGACGCAGCCTGAAGCCGCTGACCCTGATCCTGCCTTACGTCTACAAGCACTGGCTGACGGTTGGAATTGCGTTGATTTTCCTCATCATGGCGGCGGCTGCGAGTCTCGTCATCCCCATCCTGCTGGGCCAGGCTGCCGATGCAGGGCGTTCGGCGCAGGGAAACACCGAACTGTTGTTGAGCCAGATCAACGAGTCATTCCTGCTGGTGCTGATGGCGGCAATTGCGGCGGGCCTGCTGGGCGCGGTGCGCTTCTATTTCGTGTCGCGCTTTGGCGAACGGGTGGCGGCGGACCTGCGCCGGGACCTGTATGCCCACCTGCTGAAACTGTCGCCTGCCTATCATTCGAAAATGCGATCCGGCGAGGCCGTGTCGCGCCTGACGGCGGATATCACTTTGATCGAGACGTTTCTCGGAACGTCGGCGTCCCTGGCCGCGCGGACGCTGCTGACCACAACCGGCGCGCTGACCATGATGCTGGTGGTCAACTGGAAGCTGGGCCTGACCCTGCTGGCCATGCTGCCGGTGGCGATCCTGCCGGTGATGGGCATTGGCCGGATCATCCGAAAGATGTCGAACCGAGCGCAGTCTAGCCTGTCGGATGCGGGCGCAGAGGCGGCGGAAGCGCTGGATGCGATCGAACTGGTGCAGGCCTATGGCCGAGAAGAGGGGCGGCTGGCGTCTTTTACAACGGCGATCGAGGCGACCTTCGCTGCAGCGATGAAGCGGATCGGCGCGCGCGCCGTGATGATCGTCATGGTGTCGGTATTGCTGTTCGGTGGCTTTGTCGGCGTGCTGTGGCTGGGGGCGCGCGGTGTGGCGACCGGTGAGATGACATTCGGCAATCTCGCTTCCATGGTCATGTATGCGCTGTATGCGGGATCGGGTTTCGGCATGCTGGCGGAAGTATATGGCGAGGTGATGCGCGCGGCGGGCGCTGCGGACCGCGCCGCCGAAGTGATGAACACTGAAATCGAGATTGATGCGCCTGAGCATCCCGTGGCGCTGCCAGCCAAGGTGACCGGCGCTCTGACATTCGACCACGTGAATTTCCGCTATGGCAGCGAGACATTGTCTGCGCTTGAAGATTTCTCGCTGACCGTGAAGCCCGGTGAATTCGTGGCGCTGGTCGGGCCGAGCGGCGCAGGCAAGACAACCGTGTTCCGCCTGGCGCTGCGCCTGTTTGATCCTCAAGCCGGCAAGGTGATGCTGGACGGTGTGTCTTCGGTGACGGCCTCGCCATCTGACTGGCGCCGACAGTTTGCCTACGCGCCGCAGGAATCGGCGCTGTTCACGGGGACAGCCGCAGAAAACATTGCCTTCGGTACGGACAATCCGGATGAGAAACTGCTGGAGCATGCGGCACGCATGGCCGAGGCGATGGACTTCCTTACCGAAAAGGACGGCCTGGCGACAGACCTTGGCCAGAAGGGACGCAGCCTGTCAGGCGGCCAACGCCAGCGCGTGGCGCTCGCGCGGGCTTTGGTGAGGGATGCGCCGGTTCTGTTGCTGGACGAGGCGACGAGCGCGCTCGATTCCGAGAGCGAGGCGGCTGTGCGCCGCGCGATCTCGAATGCCGCGGAAGGACGCACGACGCTTGTCATCGCGCACCGCCTGTCGACCGTGCGGCGCGCCAACCGGATCGTGGTCATGGAGCAGGGCCGGATCGTGGAAGAAGGCACGCATGACGAACTGGTCGCCAAGGGGGGCCTTTATGCCCGCCTCGCCGAATTGCAGTTTGCGACCGAACAGGCCTAGGATTTGCGGATCTTCTTGACCTTGCCGTCAATCGTGAAGGCAAAAGCGAGTGACAGGATCAGGGGCACCCAGATGGGAAGTTCGCCGACGCCGGGCGCGTTGAACGCCGCTGCAAGGTGATCGTCCACGCACCACCACAAAAGCCATAACCACATGATATTTCTCCGCTAACTCAAACACCTCACAGGGTTGAGATAGCGAAGGATGGCCTGGATTGACAGGGGCAGGGCCCTATTCGGCCGCCTGGAGGATGACGGCGGGTTCAGGGTCGGCCGAGAAGGTCAGCACGCCGTCTTCGATGGGCGCCTTGCGGAGGTTCTTCATGTCCTCGCGATAGTTCATGTTGAGCTTCCACGGCTTTTCCTTGTGCTGGCGAGGAAGCG
>TARA_R110002124_G_scaffold275561_1_pt1 | contig 13454 bp, 8 predicted proteins | sample TARA_R110002124 | Tara Oceans TARA_R110002124 (sample SAMEA4397445) | marine metagenome | biome: Polar Biome; feature: [SRF] surface water layer (ENVO:00010504); material: water (ENVO:00002006), including particulate matter (ENVO:01000060) such as... | depth 5 m | reverse complement strand
GTTATATTATTTGAGGGCGGACTTACCCTTAAACGTTCCGAGGTAACTAGAGTGGGCCCGGTTATTACCAAGTTGATTACCTTGGGTAGTGCAGTTACCTTTTTTTTAGCAGGTACAGCAGCACATTTTATTTTTGATTTACCTTGGCAAATCTCCTTTTTGTTCTCGGCACTCATAATTGTTACAGGCCCAACTGTAATTACCCCTATCCTTAGAAATATTCCTTTGAAAAAAGATCTGTCCGCGGTTTTGAAATGGGAGGGTATTTTGATCGACCCCATTGGTGCCCTTGTAGCGGTATTGGTCTTTGAGTTTATAAGTATCGGGGAAGGTCAAGGATATACACAGACCGGCCTTTTGGAATTTGTAAAGGTACTATTATTAGGTTTCAGCTTTGGTTTCTCTTTTGCACATGCTTTGACCTTGGCTATAAAAAAGAATTACGTACCTCATTATTTGTTAAATGTGGTATCCTTATCCGTAGTACTTTCGGTTTTTGTTATTTCTGAACTTTTTGCACATGAATCGGGGCTACTTGCCGTTGTAGTTATGGGAATGGTTATGGGAAATACCCAACTGCCCAATATTAAGGAGTTGCTCTATTTTAAGGAGTCCCTTAGTATACTTTTAATATCTATGCTTTTCATTTTGCTTTCGGCAAGTATGAATTTACCCGAGCTGGAATTGTTGTACAGCCCCAATACACTAATACTTTTTGCTATTGTGGTTTTTGTGGTAAGACCTATGGGGGTATTTTTGAGTACCATGGGGTCCAATCTTAATTTTAGGGAAAAATTGTTTATCAGCTGGGTTGGTCCCAGGGGGATCGTTGCTGCAGGGATTGCCTCACTATTTGGTTCCAAATTAATTTTGCGCGGGGAACCGGGAGCGGAATATATTACACCATTGGTCTTTATGATCGTTTTGGGAACCGTACTCCTCAATGCATCCACCGCCAGGTTTATGGCCAAATTGCTTGGGGTATTCTTGGAAAAGTCCGAAGGTATTCTAATTATAGGTGCCTCCAAGGTGCCCAGGCTCATAGCCAGTTATCTCAAGAAGAATAATAGACACGTGGTATTGATAGACAATAACCAAAACAATATAGAAAAGGCCAAAAATATTGGTCTGGAAGCCTTTGTAGCCAACATTTATTCCGATGCCCTGACAGATAATATTGAATTGAACGATGTAGGATATTTAATGGCATTGACCGGTAATTCGGATATCAACGAATACGCCATAGAAACTTTCAAGAAACAGTTTGGGGAACAAGGTTCATTTAGACTGGTAAATTCGGATGAGATGAGCGACCCGGAAAATAACCCAATGGAAGGTCTTTTTTCCCATACAGATGATTTTATTACCCTGACAGAAGCCGCTAGGAGTAATCCTGTAATTCATGAAATAGAATTAAAGGGCAAGGAACATTATGAGGGCCTCATAGAAATTACTAAAGCGGATAAGGATATTGTTCCAATTTTTATAAAGACCTTGGACGGGGACCTAAAAATTATTTCTTCGTTTAGCAAAAATTTTGAAGATATTAAAGAAGGCTGTAAGTTGGTGTACCTTGGAAAGTTATTGGAGGCTGACAAGCCTGTTAAAAAACAGAAAATTTAAGTGGCCAGGTGGCAATACTTGGGCATGTAGCCAAAATGGCCCATCAATAATCAAAAGTTAAATAGTACCAATAGAAAGAATACTTTAAGTTATAATTTAATCCATCTGTATTGAATCCACTTCTAGTTTTAGCGATCATTTCCATTTATTTTGTTTTGTTAATGACCATTTCGTATTTCACTTCAAGAAATAGAAGTGACGAGTCTTATTTTACAGGGGACCGGCAATCGCCCTGGTTTTTGGTGGCCTTTGGAATGGTGGGCGCCGGACTTTCAGGAGTAACCTTTGTATCGCTTCCTGGAATGGTAGGCAATAACAATTTCTATTTCTACCAATTTATTCTAGGGAATGTCGTAGGCTATCTCTTCATTACTTTTGTCCTGATTCCGTTGTACTATAGATTAAGGTTGGTTTCCATTTATGGCTATTTGGATCAACGTTATGGCGTAAAAACTTATAAGACGGGGTCGTTGTTCTTTTTGGTTTCACAATCCTTTGGAGCTGCACTTAGGCTATTGTTGGCCTCAAAAATTCTTCAATTTGCATTATTTGACAAGCTGAATATTCCATTTCCCATAACGGTTATCATCATCTTGCTGTTGGTTTGGCTGTATACCAATAAGTCCGGAATAAAGACCATTGTTTGGACAGATACCTTGCAAACGACCTTCTTGGTCCTTGGTGCCATAATTACGATCTATACCATCACTACCTCCTTAAATCTGTCGTTTTCAGGGGCCATACAACAGGTTACGGAACATAAGTATTTTGAAGTGTTTAATTGGGAAAACAAATCGAGCAATAATTTTTTCAAACAGTTTATTGCCGGTATTCTTGTGGCCATTGCCATGATAGGTTTGGATCAGAACATGATGCAAAAAACATTGACCTGTAAGAATCAATGGGATGCACAAAAGAACACTTTGACCTACAGTTTAATTTTGGCCATAACCCAATTCCTGTTTTTGGGATTGGGAATCCTATTATATATTTATGCGGAGAATAATGGTATTGCTTTGGCCGTTGGCGAAAACGGTGCACTTTTGGATACGGACAACCTGTTTCCCGATCTAGCATTGAACCATCTTGGTGTTTTTGCGGGAATCAGTTTTTTATTGGGAATAATAGCCGCGTCATTTTCCAGTGTGGATTCTTCCCTGACCGCCCTAACCACTTCTTTTACCTATGATTTTTTGGATATTTCACATAAATCCAGTGCTGATAAAAAAAGGCTTAAGAACTGGGTCCTACTCGGTTTTTCAGGGGTGCTATTTCTAATAATTATGTTATTCGCCAACAGTAGGGGAGATGTGGTATCGCTTATATTCAAAGTAGCTGGGTATACCTATGGCCCGCTACTTGGTCTTTATATGTTGGGGATGTTTACCAAGATTGCAGTTAAGGACAAATGGGTGCCCCTTATATGTGTTATGGCTCCAGTACTTACCTATTTATTGAGTGTCTACTTTGCCCAATCCTTTAATTTCGACTTTGGATTCATCAATATAGCCGTCAATGCCGGGCTTACTATTTTAGGATTGTTATTGGTAAGACGGAAGAGGGAAACCGCTGGATAGTCCTAGCCTGTTGTGAAGGGCTTTGGATAACTAATTGTAGCGGTGATCCAAGGTACTACACCCTCTTTATACACCCTGTTTTAGACGTTAAGGACGTTCCTTTTTTTAATCGTTCAGCTTAAGAACAGCCATAAATGCCTGCTGGGGTATTTCTACGTTTCCAACCTGACGCATACGTTTTTTACCCTTCTTTTGCTTTTCCAACAATTTTCTCTTTCGAGAGATATCACCTCCATAACATTTGGCGGTTACATCCTTTCTTAAGGCTTTAATAGTTTCCCTGGAAATAATTTTGGCCCCTATTGCGGCTTGGATAGGAATATCAAATTGTTGCCTTGGGATCAGTTCGCGAAGCTTCTCGCACATTTTTTTTCCAATGTTGGCAGCGTTGTCTGCATGTATTAAGGCGGACAGGGCATCTACAGGTTGTGCGTTGAGCAATATGTCTACCCTTACCAATTTGGAGGTGCGCATACCAATTGGTGCATAATCAAAGGAGGCATATCCTTTGGAAACTGTTTTTAGCTTATCATAAAAATCGAATACAATTTCTGCTAAGGGCATATCAAAATTCAACTCTACCCTTTCTGTAGTCAAATAGGTTTGATTGGTAATCTGTCCTCTTTTATCAATACATAAGGACATAACATTCCCAACAAAATCGGCTTTGGTGATAATCGTTGCCTTTATGTACGGTTCTTCTACGTGATCTAAGGTAGATGGATCCGGTAGATCGGATGGATTATTCACTATAATGGGCTCTTCAGGATTCTTACGGGTAAACGCATGGTAGCTTACGTTGGGTACGGTGGTGATCACCGTCATGTCGAACTCCCGTTCCAAACGTTCTTGGATGATTTCCATGTGCAGCATTCCCAAGAAACCACAACGAAAACCAAACCCAAGGGCTGCACTGCTTTCCGGTGTAAATACCAAAGAAGCATCATTTAATTGCAATTTTTCCATGGAGGAGCGCAGTTCTTCATAATCTTCCGTATCTACGGGATAGATACCGGCGAATACCATGGGCTTAACATCTTCAAAACCACCAATAGGGTTCTTGGTAGGGCTCGCAGCATCTGTTATGGTGTCCCCTACTTTTACTTCCCTGGCATCCTTTATACCAGTAATGAGATAGCCAACATCTCCGGCCTTTATACTTTGTTTGGGATGTTGTACCAGTTTTAGGGTACCCACCTCATCAGCGTAATAGTTTTTATCGGTGGCGACGAATTTTATTTTTTGACCCTTTTTTATTTCCCCGTTAATAACCCTGAAATAGGTTTCTACCCCCCTGAACGGATTGTATACGGAGTCGAATACCAAAGCCTGTAGGGATTCATCGGGATTGCCCTTGGGAGCAGGTATACGTTCTATAATGGCAGTCAAAATTTCTTGGATCCCTAGGCCCGATTTAGCACTTGCCGGGATAACGTCCTCTGGTTTACAACCCAATAGATCAACAATATCATCGGTAACTTCTTCGGGGTTCGCACTGGGAAGGTCTACTTTGTTCAATACAGGAATAATTTCCAGATCGTTCTCCAAAGCCAAGTAAAGATTTGAAATGGTCTGTGCCTGTATGCTCTGCGCTGCGTCCACTACCAATAAGGCACCTTCACAGGCCGCTATGGAACGCGATACTTCATAGGAAAAATCCACGTGTCCCGGGGTATCTATAAGATTGAGTACATATTTTTCGCCCTCGTGCTCATAATCCATTTGTATGGCATGGCTCTTAATGGTGATCCCTCGCTCTCGTTCAAGATCCATACTATCCAATAGCTGGTCCTGCTTTTCCCGTTCCGTTACCGAACCAGTAAAGTCTAACAACCTATCGGCCAAGGTACTCTTGCCGTGATCAATATGTGCAATAATGCAGAAATTCCGTATGTTTTTCATGTATGCCTAATTTACTGGTACTGAATTGGCCCTATAAAAATGCATTTCAGTATCCCTTTTCCCGTGATCGGCATTTCATCGTAATCTAATGCTGATCAAAGCAACTGCAAAGATAGGCTTTATCCATGATTTTTAAAGTAAAAATCTCCAGAGTGGTTTTTATACTTCTACAGGGATATAATTTGGTAGATGATATTGAGGAATTTCTAGTGATAAATGGACGGTTTGTAGATTTTTACTACAAATTTTGGAGAAACCATTGTGGGTTGTTAAGAAAAAGTTAACTTTAAAAATTTTTATAACGGATATGCCACTGTTTGTGACAATGTTAAAGGTTTCGCCCCTATTCTTTCTACTAGTTTGCATCCCGTTGGTGGGGCAGGAATACAAGGTTTCAGGCCATGTTAAGCAAACAGATGGTACCGAGTTAGCTTTTGCAAATATACTACTTTATAAAGTATCCGATACCAGTTTTTTTAAAGGTGCTGCATCCGATGAAAAAGGCTTTTTTTCTTTTGATAATATAATCGGCAACCAATATTTAATGCGTGCCAGTTATATAGGAAGCTATTCCAATTATAAATTGGTAGAGGTAAATTCCGATTTGGACATAGGGCCTCTCTTTATAGATGATAAAGGCCAAGAATTGAATGAGGTAGTCGTAGTCTCCCAAAAACCAACATTGGAACAAAAGGTAGATCGCTTGGTCTTTAATATTGAGAACACGGCGCTTTCAGATTCGGACTTATGGGATGTTCTCAAAAGGACTCCTACCGTATTTGTTATGAACGATGAGATTAAGGTGAAAGGGGAGAGCGGGGTTCAAATAATGATCAACGATAAGAAAGTGAACCTTCCACCGGAAGATATTCTTAATTTATTAAGTGGTACTTCGGCAAAAGGTGTACAGTCTATTGAGGTGATAACAACACCCCCAGCGAAATATGATGCCGAAGGTGGGACCTTGATCAACATTAAAATGAAAAAGAATTTAATTGCGGGCTACAACGGAGCCGTATATAATAAATACAGTCAAGCAGTATTTCCAAGGCAAATGTTTGGTACTGGACATTTTTTTAAGAGCAAGCAATTGGAAGCCTCTTTTAATTATAGTTATTCTCAAAACAAGATTTTAACAAATTATACGGATATCACCAATTTTATTGAGGATGGCCAGATTAGGGATACCTGGACTTCAGATCTGGAGGTCATCTATAGAAGTAAAAAACACAATACCAGTGCCTTTGTGGATTATGCTTTTGACGACAATAATACCATCAGTTTTTCTTCCATTGCCACATTAACACCCTCTTATTTGACAAGGGATTTGTCCGACACTCAAATTTTGGACGCCAATGATGGCAGTACTTCAGGTTTTTACACCTTGAACAATGGCAAATTTGAATCGATCAACGCTGCCTTCTATTTGGATTATAAACACAACTTTAACGACCAAGGCTCCAAACTGGCGGTGAATGTCCATTACACCCATTATGATTATGATAAAGACCAGGAATTGGAAACCGATTTTTACGATGGTAACCGGGCCATAGTTGGGGAGAACAATTTTAATACCTTCAATAGGCAGAACACTGATTTGTACAGTGCGCAGGCAGATTTTGTCTCTCCCGTTGGGGAGGGTGCCAATTTTGAATCGGGAATAAAGTATGCCCTAATAGATTCTGAAAGTTATATTGCCCAAGAAGGATTTGACCGGGATCAGGAAGGCATTGAGTCTACGGAAGAGGGAACATTTTTTTACGATGAAGCAATTGTTGCGGGCTACGCCAGTTTCGATGCAAAATGGAATAATTGGACGTTAAAATCTGGGCTAAGAGCGGAATATACGGATACAAAAGGAGATTTTAGTTTAAGCACGGACAAGATTAAAAATCATTATTTGGAATTATTCCCTACACTATTTTTACAATTTAACCCCAATGTAAAACATAGATTCGGGGCCAGTTACAAAAGAAGCATCATTAGGCCCAGCTATAATAAGATTAATCCTTTTCAGGTATTTCAAAGTAATAATTCCGTGGTGGAGGGCAATGTAAATCTGCAGCCTTCCTTTAAGAATTCAGTGATTTTATCATATACCTATGATAGGGATTACACCTTTGAGCTTTTTTATAGATATCACAGGAATATTATGCGTTTGTTGACCTTTCAGGACAATGAAAGCAATCTGTTAAGATTTATTACGGATAATGTTGATAGGGAGTTGGCCTATGGATTGGATTTCATTTATAGGAAGGAGATATCCAATTTCTGGGACACTTATTTCCTATCTTCCTATTACTATGGGGCGGAGCGTTTTACCGATATTTTATCGCAACAAAGCTTGGACCAGGGACAGTGGACGCTCTTGGTTCAATTGAATAACAACTTTACCCTGCTGAAAGACCGATCTTTAACGGCCAGCCTTAATTACAGTTATGTTTCCCCTATCGTGATCGGGAATTCGAGACAGGAATACTACAATGAATGGGGGATCTCCGTGAAAAAGAATATTTGGGGCAAAAAAGGAACCATAACTATGGGCCTTTCCGATATTCTCAAGCAGTTTAAACTAACAAACACCCGTAAATACGGTAATCAGGATAATACATCTATTTATAAACCGGACGGGAGGGTATTTTCACTTGGGTTTAGGTACAACTTTGGCAATATGAAGATAAGGGACAACTACAAATCCAAAGATACGGATGAAAGGGACAGGCTCTAAAAACCTCCTATTAGTGCTCCACAAACACCTAGACTTATCAACATATACACTCCTGCCAGTATAAATAAAACCTTGCCGGCCTTTCTTTTTTGTTTGGTCCTCAATATAAATCCTATCACCATCAATAAGATTGCAGGGCCAAACATGATCAGTAACAAGATCACGAAAAGGCCATTCAAATTGCCTACTTCTAAAGGAAGGGATAAATTATACATAGCTAAAATCGAAGATTAAATATACCATAATATTCAATGGGGTTTTAATATTTTAGGCTTAAATAACAAGACAGTTTCTAGTTGTTTTCCACTTCCGCCTTTAGTTTGTTCAGACGTTCTATTTTATCATCCCGGTAGAAGAGGTTCATAGTTTCGAAGGGTATGATTTTGTAATCTTTGTTCACGATATGCACGCAAGACTTTTTAATTGCCCTTACGTCAAAATTATAGGCATCTATAAATTGCATAATTATGATTCTGAACAAATTGTCGTAGCCCATATTGGGGGCATCGATCTCTGGAAGGCAACACATGATGGATTTTAAATTTTCCGAAGCTTTTTCAACCGAGTTTCCCGAGCTGAAAAGCTGTATCATTTTTTCATGTAGTTGTTCGTCCTGCTCGTAGATAATGGTATTCTTACCACTATTAAGCAGATCGTCCGGATTTATATACCTAGTTAATGGTGTTACTTCCTTCCCCATTTTTAGGGCATATCCCATGACCAGAGCATCAGGATTGCAGGGAACGGGAATAAGATCGTCCGGTTCAAAAATTGGGGATTGCTCCAAAATTTTACGTCTAACCTCGGTTAGGGTAATCCTATTTTCATCAACCTGAAAATTTTCCAACCTTCCTGCAATTTGGGTGGGCTGAAAAGTAACTCCCCGAACGCATTTTTGTTTTAGGGCAAAATCAATAGTGGTGCCCATTTCATGGTCGTTAAGACCTTTTTGCAAGGTAACCACCAAAGTTGTGGAAAGGTTAAAGGCATTAAGATGTTCTAAAGCCTTTAACCTTGTTTGTTTTAAATCTGCACCTCGCAGCGTACGTAAAACCTGTTCATCCAGGGAGTCGAACTGTAGATAAATTTCAAAATCGGGGGCGTAAGTGGCCAACCTTTCCGCAAAGGCAAAATCCTTGGCAATTTCAATGCCGTTGGTATTCACCATTAAGTGCCTAATGGGTAGCGATTTGGCATAATCCAATATTTCAAAAAATTGTGGATGTATGGTAGGCTCACCGCCACTGATCTGGACTACATCGGGCTCGCCTTCGTTTTTTACGATAACATCCAACATCTTTTTTATTTCTTCCAGGGTTCTATGTCTTCCATAGTGGGGCGAGGAGGAAGCATAGCAGGTAGGGCAGCTAAGGTTGCATCGGTCAGTAACTTCAACTACCGTAAGACAGGAGTGCTGCTCATGGTCAGGACACAGTCCGCAATCATATGGGCAGCCATAATGGGTTTTGGTGTTAAAGGTCTTAGGGTATTCGGAAGCCTTGTTGTAGTTGCGTATATTTTTGTAGTACTCAATATCGTCGGCAATAATTACTTTTGATTTTCCATGCTCCCTGCAATTTTTGAGCATATAAACCTTTTCATCTTCGAAGACGATCTTTGCATCTACCCGCCTTAGGCATTCGGGACAAAGACTTAAGGTAAAATCATAGTAGGTATAGTTTCTTGTAGGCATATTTAATCGCTTCTCCGACGGATTTATAATAATACAACAAACAAAGTAAGCATAAATATTGAATGCTGCTCAGACCAAATAGGAAATACGTATTCGGCTTTAAAAATTCCATCATAAACCTAAATGAAAAGTAGCTTATCATAAAAAATTTGAAATAGCTACCATTTTCAAGGGGCTGTGTAGATTTTTGAAGTTGTGTGATTAGAAAGAACAGGCCAATTAAAAAATTATTTCATAAAGCGCAATGGGATGCCTGGAAAGTCCGTCGCCTAAATCCATACCAAAATAAAAAGTAGTTTTTTTCCCGTAGGTAAATTCCTTTGTTCCTGCCAAAAAGCAGCCCAACCTACCTATGGCGATCCCCAGAATTATGGGTAGGGTGAACAGATCTCCGGAAGACTGCTTTTCCCCAATTACTTTTTTTACCAACTCCACGCCCAATAATCCGCCAAAGAGTCCGCCCATAATGGTTTTGTTATTAAGGAATGATATTATGCCCTGGGAGTAGTGTAGGGGCGGATTTTCTAAAAAGGCAATTAATCGGGAAAAAAAAAGGGCACCAAAAACTGCTCCAATAATTATGGACAAACGGTTATTGGTAGAGATGGTGTCCGTGGTTCGTTTTCTTAAATAGAGATAATATTGAAACCCTACAAAAAAGGCCAAATATTCCAGCACTATATGTGCATTGACTTTTGTTCCAAACAGAATTGGTTCGTATGGCAAAGAGATAAGAGATAACATAGGGGCTAATGTACTTTATAATTAAATTTCCCAATGCAATATTAAGATCGAAATATATCTAAAATTGAATTTTGTTATTGGTTTCGTTTAGCTGTTATACTATTCTTATCACTTGAAATTTAGGATTATAGAATTTTTCAGTAATTTTGCAGTCCCAAAATTTAAAGGATATATACTGTGCCTAAAATAGGAGACATTCAATTACCGGATTTCCCATTGCTGCTTGCACCAATGGAAGATGTTAGTGACCCACCTTTCCGCGCCTTGTGCAAGGAGCAAGGAGCTGATGTGGTATATACCGAATTTATTTCCTCGGAAGGACTAATTCGCGATGCCGCCAAAAGCGTCATGAAGTTGGATATTTATGAAAAGGAACGTCCTGTGGGGATACAGATTTTTGGGGCCAATTTGGACTCCATGCTTCAATCTGTAGAGATAGTGGAAAAGTCCGGGCCGGATATTATTGATATCAACTTTGGCTGTCCCGTCAAAAAAGTAGTAAGTAAAGGTGCAGGTGCCGGAATCCTTAAGGATATAGACCTAATGGTTTCTTTGACCAAGGCTATGGTAGAGCATACCAAACTACCCATTACGGTAAAAACGCGTTTGGGTTGGGATTCTGATTCCATCAAAATAGTTGAGGTGGCGGAGCGTCTACAAGATGTAGGTTGCAAGGCCATTTCCATTCATGGCAGAACCCGGGTACAGATGTACAAGGGAGAGGCCGATTGGAGACCTATTGCGGAGGTAAAGAACAATCAGCGGATGCATATTCCGGTTTTTGGGAATGGTGACGTGGACAGCCCTGAAATGGCTATGAAAATGAGGGACGAATATGGCTTGGACGGTGCCATGATAGGCCGTGCCAGTATAGGCTATCCTTGGTTCTTTAAGGAAGTGAAGCACTTTTTTAAAACAGGCACCCATGCCGCACCACCAACTATGGAGGAGCGCGTTAATGCTGCACGCCGTCATTTACAAATGGCCATAGACTGGAAAGGGGAACAGCTGGGGGTTTTTGAGACCCGTAGGCACTATACCAATTATTTTAAGGGTATACCCAATTTTAAGGAGTACCGAATGAAGATGGTCACCAGTGACCATTCTGTAGATGTTTTTGAGGCTTTTGATGAGGTAATGGAAAAATTCGGGGATTTCGAATTCGTAGGTTAATGTGCTATTAATTTTTTATTGATCCTACTGCTGGCAATCAAGGAGGCAATAATGCCCAGTACAATAATGGTGGCCAATACGATTAGAACATTGATCAAGTTGTACTCCACTGGATAGGACAGGCTAGGAGTTATTTTTAACCAACCAAAGGCCAATTGGGACCATATTAACAAGGAACCCAAAAACACGCCGATCAAACCGCCCATTCCTGTTACCAATATACCCTGAACAAAGTATATTTTACGAAGCGCCTTAATGGTCGTGCCCAAGTTGTACAAGGTCTTGGAATTCTGCTGTTTGTCCAGAATCATCATGATAATGGCACCTACCACATTAAAAAGGGCAATGATAAGTACTAGGGTAAAAATAAGATATGTTGCCAGGTTCTCCGTGTTTAGCATTCTATACAGGGTACTGTTCAATTCCCTGCGGTCCTTTAAAACGACCTGAGTTGGAAAAATAGCTTCAATTTTTTGCCGCAGATTGGCAATATTGGCGCCTTCCTTGAATTTAAAATTTATTCCCGAAAACTGGGTACTGTCCTTTTCCAGTAGGGCCTGTACCATGGGTAGATCGGCAAAAATATATTTTCTATCCAACTCCTCTTCAATTTGGTAGATTCCACTAATGACCAAGTTGGTCTCATTATAGCTGTCCTTTAACAAGCGTTGGCCCAATAGGCCCTTGCCCGGTTTGGGGACACGAATCACCAACGGACTCCTAAAATTGTTGATGCTCAATCCCAATAGACTTACAATTCCCTGTCCAGCAACCCCTTGTAGTCCGTTTATGGCCCAGTCGCCATAAAAATAAAGGCTACTATCTATGGGGGTAGTTTGCAAAAAGGTAGAATCTATTCCTTTTATATAGGCAATATGCGCTTTTTGGTCATGGGTCAGATAGACTTTTTCCTCAATTTCCTTGGAATAGGCTGCTACGTCCTGCAGTTGTTGAAGTGCTTGGTCCTGGGATTCCGATACGCTAAAGAATTTCCCCGTTAGTGGCAAGGCCTTAAGATCGGGGTCCACCATATTGGTATAGGAAAGGCTAAAGGTTTTTAGTCCGGCAAAACCGGAAAGTACAATAAAGAGTGCTGCCGATCCAATAACGATGACCAGAAAAGTAATAAAATTGATAATGTTTACCGCATTTTGGCTACTCTTGGAACGCAAGTACCGCTTTGCTATGTATAAAGGGAAGTTCAATCTTATGATTTTTTCCTTTTTTCCAGTAGATCAGGATTCTTAACAGGATTTTCCTCGCCCTTAAGCGATTTTTCAATGCCGTCTATATACTCCAAGGAATCGTCCAGGAAGAATAAAAGTTCAGGAACCCTTCTTAACTGATGCCTAGTACGCTGTGCCAGTTCATGTTTTATCATGGGCTGATTGGATTTAATACCTTCCAATAATTCCTTGCCCTTGGTGGCCGGAAAAATGCTTACATATATTTTGGCGATGGAAAGGTCTGTAGTGACCGACACTTTGGATACCGAAATTAGCGTACCTTTTAGTCCGCCGTCGGTAGCAGCACGTTGTAAAATATCCGCGATATCCTTTTGTATGACCCCGCCTATTTTCTTCTGTCTTTGTGTCTCCATGGCACAAAAATACGATATATTTATATAGATTCTATGATTGGGCAAGGATTAGCCTTAGATAATGTGGAATATGATATTTTTGATATAAGGGAGCTGAGGGCATAAGGGAATACAATAAATCTGGGACAGAATAATTAGGGTGAATATGAAGAAAATTGAACATTTGGGTATAGCGGTACATGATTTGGAGGTCTCCAATGCCTTGTTCGAAAAAATATTGGGGGTGCCCCATTATAAGATCGAGGAAGTAGCATCGGAAGGAGTAAAGACCTCTTTTTTTAAAGCGGGTCCCAATAAGATTGAGTTATTGCAGGCTTTGGATGACAATAGCCCTGTTGCCAAATTTCTGGCGAAGAGGGGAGAGGGGGTACATCATATTGCCTTTGCGGTGGATGATATAGTGGCTGAAATAGA
>TARA_R110002124_G_scaffold60925_8_pt1 | contig 13465 bp, 7 predicted proteins | sample TARA_R110002124 | Tara Oceans TARA_R110002124 (sample SAMEA4397445) | marine metagenome | biome: Polar Biome; feature: [SRF] surface water layer (ENVO:00010504); material: water (ENVO:00002006), including particulate matter (ENVO:01000060) such as... | depth 5 m | reverse complement strand
GAACAAAAATTTCGGATTCATGACAAAGATCAACTCATCGACCAGTTGGCACAGCTGGGGGCCACGTCTGGTGAACCGATCGAACAGCATGACTACTATTTTGCGCATCCCGTACGGAACTTCGCGGAAACCGATGAAGCACTCCGCATCCGCCGCAATGGCACCGATAACCGGATTACCTATAAAGGTCCGAAACGGGCCACCGTCAGTAAGGTTCGAAAAGAGATTGAACTCGGTTTTGAGTCGGGAGAATCCGCGTTCGAACAACTGGCCGAAACGCTGGAACTGCTGGGATTCGAACAGGTCCGTACGGTCAAAAAACGACGCACCCCTTATGCTTATGCTCACAATCAGCAAACTTTCGAAATCACGATCGACGAAGTTCAGGAACTGGGGACATTTGCTGAAATCGAACTGCTTGCTGAAGAAGATCAACTCGCAGCAGCGGAAGCCGCGATCATCGAACTGGCAAAATCTCTCGGTCTTTCCAATCAAATCCGACTCTCCTATCTGGGGATGCTGATGGATCGGGAAGCGGAAGTGTCCTCAGAATAAGCTTCTTCAAATTTTCGAATCTTTCCCCGCTTTTATTCCTTTTCAGACTGGTGAGATTCTGAAATAATTGCCGACAGCTATAAATGTCTCATGTTTTCTATTGTGACAAGAGAGTATTTATTTTAATATACCTTTGATCACAATAGACATTTCTTTTAAAAACCATGGGTCGAGACGGCGTTCAGTAGTAGCGTCCCCGCAATTCTCGATAAATTAGGCAGTTGCTCCGCCTGACGAACTCGAACTCATTGCGGGGCAAGTGCATATTATTGAAGGAAGACCTTAATGGCCGCAAAAGCAAGATCAAAAAGAGCAACTCCTGCCCCGAGCACAAATGGCACGAATGATTCGGAAGGGATGCTGAAAAACGCCCTGGGACAAATTGAACAGGCCTTTGGCAGAGGCGCAATCATGAAACTGACGGGCGCAAATGCCCGGTCTGTTCCCTCAATTGCCAGTGGTGCACTTTCACTCGACCTGGCACTGGGTGGTGCCGGATTTCCGCGAGGTCGTATCATCGAACTTTACGGGCCTGAATCGAGTGGTAAAACCACGCTCGCACTGCACGTGATTGCCAATGCTCAGAAAGAGGGAGGCATTGCCGCGTTCATCGACGCCGAACACGCACTCGATCCGGTCTGGGCAAAAAAACTGGGGGTCAACATTTCCGAACTGCTCGTCAGTCAGCCAACCTATGGCGAAGAAGGCCTGCAGATTGCCGAAATGCTGATCAAATCGAACTCGGTAGATGTCATCGTAGTCGATTCCGTCGCCGCCCTGGTTCCCAAAGCGGAACTGGACGGGGAAATTGGGGACACGCACGTGGGTCTGCAGGCCCGCATGATGAGCCAGGCCATGCGAAAACTGACTGGCGCCATTTCCAAATCGAAAACAACTGTGATTTTCATTAACCAGATCCGTGAAAAGATCGGCGTCATGTTCGGCAGCCCCGAAACGACCCCCGGCGGTCGCGCACTGAAATTCTATAGTTCGGTACGTGTGGATGTCCGCCGGATTGCCACGCTGAAAGACGGGGATACTGTGACCGGTATTCGCATGAAAGCCAAGATTGTCAAAAACAAAATCGCGCCCCCCTTCCGGATCGCGGAATTTGACATGCTCACAACAGGCGGAATTAATTACGAGCTGGATCTGCTGGACCTGGCAGTCGAAAACAAAATCGTCAAGAAGAGTGGCAGCTGGTTCAGCTACGGCGAATTACGACTGGGACAAGGGCGTGACAAATCCAAAGTCGTGCTCGAAGAAAATCCGGATATCTGTGAGGAAATTAAACAGAAAGTTCTGGCGGCACAAGGAGTCGTCCCCACTCCCGAAGAAGAGTCCGAACCGGAAACAGAGGCTGTCGAAGCCTGACCTGATGCCGGGCTGCCCGGCTGAAAACAACCTGAATGACAGAACGACCTTGATGCCCGACCGGTATTCAAGGTCGTTTTGCATTGGGTTCTCCCTGTAAAAACAGTAAAATGTTACCGGGACGATCAAAGCGGGAAGCAGAAGCCTCTTTCCGCTCAAAAAACACTTCTGTTTCATTACAAGGCCCTGCATGTTTGATGCTCAACCAACAATATCTGCCCCTGGTCGACCATGTTTAGTGAGAAAACTGTTCGCTGGATGTCTGTTACTCCCGCTCCTCTCTGGTTTACCACTCAAGGCGCAATCACCGGATGCCACCACAGTCGCATTGGCGGTTCAACAGCAGATTGTGAAAGCCATTGAACAGACGGAATCCTCCGTGGTGGCGATCTCAAAGATCAAAATCCCCAAGCAGAAATTTCAGTCACGCATCCCTGCCCCCTTCGGCATCGATCCCAATCAGGGTTTCAGTATCTCTCAGGATCCCCAGGATCTGAATTTTATCCCCAATGAATTTGGTTCAGGAATTCTGATTCCAGACCCGACAAAACAGAATCGGATACTGGTGCTGACGAATTTCCATCTTACAGAAGGGGGACCGATTGCAGAGCAGACCTCCATCCCGGAGAGCCGAATTTACGTGCATACTGCGAACCGGCAGGGGTTTTATGCAGAGATTATCGCCGCAGATCCTCGCAGCGATCTGGCCGTTCTCACCCCCGTGCAGCCTGTGTCTCCGGAATACGCACGCTCTCTGGCCCCCATCAGATATGGTAAAAATCAACCGGTAAAAAAAGGACAGTTCGTCATCGCTCTGGGGAATCCCTATGCCATCGCCCGCGATGGTTCACCCAGTGCAAGCTGGGGGATTATCAGCAATTTTCATCGCTATCCGGTTCCCATTTTCAAACATTTTTTGAATCAGGAAATTGCCAAGGAAGAAACTCTGCATCACTTTGGCACCCTGCTGCAGGTCGATACCCATCTGGACCTGGGTACCAGCGGCGGTGCTCTGCTGGACCTCGAAGGCAACCTGATTGGCGTCACGACCGCACTGGCTGCACTGGAGGGATACGAAAAGTCGGTTGGCTATGCGATCCCCATCGATCAATCGACTTTGAGAATCATCGACAGCCTCGCCGCCGGTCTCGAAGCCGAGTATGGTTTCCTGGGCATCGAACCTGGCACACTGGATCGGGGTCAGGTTCGTAACAGCTTTCCTGGAGCCGTGGGGCTCGACGCCCCCTTTTACGTGGAAGCTTCTCGGGTCAAACAGCATTCACCGGCGCAACTGGCTGGAATGCAGCCACATGACCTCATCCTTTCCGTGAATGGTCAGAAATTGAGTCATGATCTGGATCTGATGCGTGAAGTTGGTAAAGCTGGTGCAGGAAATGAGATAAAGCTTCAAATATTGAGAGGAAAAAAACCGCGTGAGTTGACTCTGAACGTGAAACTGGGAAAATGGCCCGTAGCGGATGATGAAGGGATTGTACAAACCCGCTATCGCCATCCTCTCTGGCGCGGACTTAGAGTCGATTATCCCACTGCTCGCCGGAAATATACATTCAGTCCGTTCAGTTATCCACCTGCTGTCGTCGTAACTCACGTTGCTCCGGACAGCCCTGCTCAACAGGCCGGGCTCAAGGAAGGTGCCTTTATCAGCCAGATTAATGGACAGGCGGTTCAAACGCCGGATTCGTTCTATCAGGAAGCACAAAAAGTCAACAATTCACCGGTAACATTACTATATCTGGATGGCCAAAAGCTGATCCTTCCCCCAGCAAGCAATAAGAAACAATGAAAACAGACGAACTTCGCGAGAGCTATCTTTCCTTCTTTGAAGAAAAAGGCTGTGTTAAGCGTCCCTCTGATGTCCTGGTTCCCCGGGATGACAAAACTGTTCTGTTCACGCCAGCGGGGATGAACCAGTTTAAGGATCAGTTTCTGGGAGTGGGAAAACTTGAATTCCCCAGCGCCACAACCTGCCAGATGTGTCTGCGAACCGGCGATATCCAGAACGTGGGTGTCACCGCGTATCACCATACGTTCTTCGAAATGCTGGGTAACTTCTCGTTCGGAGATTACTTCAAACGCGAAGCCATCCACTGGGCCTGGGAATATCTGACCGATAAAAAATATCTGGGACTTGATCCCAGTCTGCTCTCAGTCACCGTCTATCAGGAAGATGATGAAGCCTACAACATCTGGCACGATGAAATTAAACTGCCTGCCAACCGCATCAGTCGTGAAAACGAACACGAAAACTTCTGGCCCGCCGGCGCCCCCTCAGACGGACCTGACGGTGTTTGTGGCCCGTGCAGTGAAATCTTCTATCACCCCAATGGCGGGAAAGATAACGTCGAGATCTGGAACCTCGTCTTCACTCAGTTCAATCGTGTCGGTGATCCCCCCAATAATCTGAAACCCCTCCCCAAAAAGAACATCGATACGGGCATGGGGCTGGAGCGGACCGCTTCCGTACTCCAGGGAGTCCGCAGCAACTTTGAGATCGACACACTGAAACAGCTCTGCCTGGCCGCTGGTGATATTGTCGGTACAGGTTACGATTTCGATGCGCCATCGGGGCGACCCGTTCGTCGTATTTCGGACCATGTACGGGCCATCACTTTCAGTATCCATGAAGGAGTCAACCCAGGTAGAGATAAAGAGAGCTATGTCGTCAGGCAATTACTGCGACGCGCACTGCTGGAAGGATACCTGCTGGGCAAACATGAACCGTTTCTGCACCGGCTGGTCCCGGCCGTTGTTGAGATTATGAAAGCTCCGTACCCCGACATCGCCAAAACAGTTGAAAACGTGCAAAGCACGATCAAAGAAGAAGAAGAGCAGTTTCTGGGTGTCATCGAAAAAGGACTCTCCCGTTTTGAAGGTTTTCTGAAATCGGCAGAACAGGCAGGCAGCTCGGTCATTTCCGGGGAAGACGCTTTCGACCTGCATCAGACCGATGGTTTCCTGATCGAACTGACGGAAGCCCTTGCTGCCAAAAACAACATGTCCGTGAACCGGACCGAGTTCAACAACATGATGCAGCGACATCAGAAAGACAGCGGCAGCGGTGCCTTCCTGGATTCTGTCATGTCAGAAGGACCACTGACCGCTCTTCACAAAACCATCAGCGAAACGGACTTCAAGGGTTATGAGACCACTACGACCGAATCCAAACTCATGGGCATCATTGCCGAAGACCGACTGGTCGAGTCCATGGTCGAAAAAGGCCATGCTCACCCGGTTGTCGTCGTACTCGACCAGACCCCTTTCTACGCAGAAGCCGGCGGACAGGTTGGTGATACCGGGTTCCTCGAAGCAGACGGAATCAAATTCGAAGTCACTAATACCCAGAAAAATGCCGGCCTTTACCTTCACATTGGACATCTCTTGACGGGTAAACTGGAACAGGGGCAGACTCTCACAGCAACAGTCACAGAGCCGCGTCGTTCTGGGATCCAGCGTGCCCACTCCGCAACACACCTGTTGCATCATGCACTGCATACCGTTCTGGGAGAAAACGCCATGCAGCGTGGATCCAAGGTGGAAGAAGATACGCTCCGTTTCGACTTTTCCCACAGTAAAGCAGTGACTCCGGAAGAGATCAGCCGCATTGAGGACATTATCAACCAGCGCGTCTCCGAAGGGGCGCCCGTCACGACCGAACTGATGAAACTGCAGAAAGCCCGCGAACTCGGGGCCATGGCACTGTTTGGTGAAAAATATCCCGACTACGTTCGCGTGGTCCAAATGGGCGACTTCAGTACCGAACTTTGCGGAGGCACCCACCTTTCCAATACAGGACAGGTTGGCTTATGCAAGATCATCAACGAAGAACTCGTCGCTAAAGGGGTGCGTCGTATCTATGCTCTCACTGGCCCGAAAGCACTGGAAAAAACCAGAGACACTGAGAAGCTGCTGCTGGAGATTGCTGCTCAGCTGAAAGTCCCGCGTCCCGACGATCTGCCGGTCCGCATACAACATCTGCAGGATGAACTCCGCGAAACCAAAAAGCAGCTCACCAAATTTTCCAGTAAGTCACTCGCGGGAACCGCCGACGACCTGCTGGAAGAGGCACCTGTTGTGAACGATGTCAAAATCGTCGCCTACCATGCCCATGATGCTTCGCGCGATCAACTGCGGGAACTGGCTGACCATCTGCGGAAAAAAGGCAAACAGGTTGCCCTGATTCTGGGAACGGTCATCGACGGCAAAGTCGCGTTGATGGCTGCCGTCAATGCCGATCTGGTGAAACAGGGCCTCAAAGCCGGTGACTGTGTCAAAGCAGCCGCCAAGGTGGTAGGCGGTGGTGGCGGTGGTCGTCCCGACATGGCCGAAGCCGGCGGTAAAGATCCCGATAAACTGGACGAAGCACTCAAAACCGGCGCAGACTACTATCGCAGTCAGCTGGAAGCCTGAGTCTGACTGAATCCGGTTCTATCACTTAGAGCAGATTACGGCGATTGAGTTCTGCGACAACACGTTGCACGATTTGTGAAACATCGTTGTTGCCGAGCTCTTCCGTAATTCCAGTGGCACAACCACCGATGGGCTCATTGGTAAAACCATGTTCGGAGAGCATGCACTGCAGAGTCCGACTCAGAGTCGAAATATCTGTCTTCTGCTCTGATGTGATTGGCTGCCGTCCCTGCCCCATCTGAAAACCACGCAGTTCAACCGCAGCCCGGAATCCTTCCGGGAATTCAGCAGAATAAATCATCGTGTCGAACAGCGTCAACAGGTCGTACTGCACACGGCGGGCTTCATCCAGTTGAGCCGACATCGTCAAATCATATAACTTACGTGTCAGTTCAGGAACAACGCCCGAACTGGCGTTCGTCCCTCCGTCTGCACCGCTCAACAGTAACGGCATTAAGGCGGCATCCCAGCCTGTCAGAAATGAGAACTCGGGACGATTCGGACGCACTGCCTGAATCATACGGATCATATTGGGAATGTCCCCTGAAGAATCTTTGATCGCCACGATCTTCTCGCACTCTTCTGACAGACGCTGAATCGTAGGCACATCAATGGGACTGGCGAACATCGGAATATTGTAAAGCGTCACGTCGATCGGTGTATTATCACCAATTTCCTTGAAATAAGCATAAACCGATGCTGGACTCAATTTGTAATAAAAGGGGGCTACAATCGCGACAGCACGGATCCCCAGACCATGATAATACTCACAGGCCTTGATGGTTTCTCGAACATTCGCCTCGGCTGCACCGGCCAGAATGGGAACGCGGCCTCGAGTCTGATCTGCGATGATAGCGACAATCCGTCGACGCTCCTCTGGTGTGAATCGAGTAAATTCCCCCGTGGAACCATTGGGATACAGACCGTGCACCCCTTTTTCAATCAGCCAGTCGATATAACGTCTGAGCTCCGGCTCATTGATTTCGCCGCGAGAGTCAAAAGGAACCAGATTGGGTGTAAATATTCCACTGAGCTTGGATTGGGGATTCATTCTGGGAGATACCTATACTTAAAAACAGATTCGCTAACTTACGGAGTATAGGAAGAGTATAGCATACAAATCAAAGGGACGACACAGTTTCAGGCCTCTTCAACCGACTCTTCTGCAGACTCCGGATCCCCCTCGGAATCTGAATCATTCGTATCGGTTATGCCCGCTTCATCGGCTTCATGATCCTCAGAAAGGTTAAAATCCTCAGCACGCACCCCGGCATCCAATAGTTTTTGGGCCTCAGCTTCGGCAGATTTCCCGTAAAACTGCAGGATCAGAAATAATACAACCAGGCCGACCGGCAATAGAATATATGGCTGGATCCCGAAGCCTACCGGGATATATCCAAAGACTACCGATACGGTGGCAACGGTTAACGCGTAAGGCATTTGTGTCAGCACGTGATCCAGATGGTCAGATCCCGAAGCTGCAGAAGAGAGTACAGTGGTATCCGAAATCGGGGAGCAGTGATCTCCGAAAATCGCTCCCGCCAATACACCGCCGATTGTCCCCAGCATCAGATGATGATTCGGATCCGCTTCATTTAAGGGAACCAGCAGGCTGTAAGTCAATGAAATCGCTAAAGGCATCAGTAGCCCCATCGTGGACCAGGAACTTCCTGTCGCAAAACTGACAGCAGCCGCTAACAGAAATGTAATCGTTGGCATCCAGTTAGGAGACAGACTGCCTGAAAGCAGCTCCACCAGCACACCAGCGGTATTCAGATGGTTTTCATCACACACCGTCGCGACTGCCCAGGCCAGTACCAGAATCAGAATCGCCAGGAACATGCTCTTCGCTCCTGCGGACCAGGCCTCAACACATTCATTCAGGGACAGTGCTTTGGTAAAACTGCAACTGGCAACCGCGGAGATAGAAGCCAGAAAAGAGGAAATCAACAGCACCCGGTTGGGTGAAGCATGCTCCAGAATTTTACTCATTGATTGATCCAGTAACGGTTTCCCCTCCTCGAGCCGTTCCAGATTCAGCCGATCGATTTCAATCGTTCCCGTCCACCACAGACCAATCATCGCCAACCCGAGCAACACAGATAGTGGTATCAAAGCATTACGTAACAGTTGACGGCGGGCCAGTTCACCATTATCTGATCCCAGCTCAGCTTCCACGACATTAAAACGCCCCGGTCGCACCAGCTGGTTAAATGCAATCGCCCGCGTTTCGGCTTTGAGCATCGGTCCATAATCGTTACCCAGATAAGCCACTAACCAGACAAAAGCCAGCAGATGCAGCGGATAAAACCGATAAGGCAGACTGTATAAAAAAGTGGTGTAGTAATCCTCGCTGATCCCCAGACTGCTGTAGGTATCAGCTATATATCCGATTTCCACACCCACCCAGGTCGAGATGATCGCGATCCCGGATACCGGAGCCGCCGTGGAATCCACCAGAAATGCCAGCTTCTCGCGCGAAACTTTCATGCGGTCAGTAAAGGGACGCATGGAAGTTCCTACCAGCAGTGAATTGGCATAGTCATCAAAAAACACGACCAGCCCCAGGAACCAGGTCATTAACTGACTGTGTTCACGCTTTGTTGAATAACGCGAGAGACGGTTGACCAGTGCAGCAGTTCCCCCGCCGGCCGACATCACTCCGACCATCGCCCCCAGAAACATCGTAAACAGAATGATCATCATATGGGAATAGCTGCTGCTACCCGGCTCGACAATCTCATGAATCACGAACGTATCCAGAGTATGCACGAAACCCAGAAACAGATTCCCATGGGCTAATATGACTGCACCGAGCCAGATGCTGACCAGTAAGGCCAGAATGATATTTCGAAACCAGATCGCGAGTATGACAGCGATAATGGGAGGCAGCAGACTTAACCAGCGTGAGATACGGTATACCACGACTGTAGCGGTGCCCCGAATGTCAGGATCGACAACGATTGTATCCGCAGTAATGAAGACCTTCTGATTTTGTGCCAGATCCGTTTTGAGTTCGAGTACCCCGTTTTCAAATGGAGGCAATGCCGTATCAACGTCTCTAACCCATAATTCCAGGCCAATAATCTGTTTGGGATGCCCCGAGAATTCCGTATCGATAGTTCCATCGAGTTTGAGAGCACGCAACGTAACCTGACCAACGGGAATACCAATCACGGCAATCGGGGGCGCTTCAATCTCGTAGCGGGCAGGTTCCTGCTTGAGGGGTACATCCGTAATCTGATCGGTCTGTGCCAGAAAACTGGTTAAAATAATCAGCAATGAATGAATCGCCGCCATCGTCCCTCAGGCTGCTTAATCAAAAATAGATTGGTTCGGCGGATTGCAAAATTTTTATCACGCCATCCAGTGAACGTCCTGCTCGGTATATTGAAACCGATCCCCGTCTGATCTGCAAGCGATGATTTCAGAAAGCGAACACTTTCACGAATCCGGTCGCCAGCTAATTCTCTGCCTCATCAAGTGGCCAGAACAGATGGAACGTCACACCACGTCCCTGACAGGTCTCAGCCTCAATTTGACCTCCATGCAGTTCTACAATTCGCCAGCATTTGGAAAGGCCAAAGCCGAGCCCGCGCCCCGCCTGCCTGGCTGAGTAGAATGGGTCAAACAGGTGCTCCTGTTCCTGCTCTGACAGGCCTGGACCATCATCTGAAATTTCTAAATGCACCATCGGAACCGCATCCACAGTTTTTTCTTTCGCAGAAATACGAATCTGTCCGCCCGGTTCCAGCACATTCAGACAGTTTAATATCAGATTACTGATCACGACTTTTAACTGTGTTTCATCCGCCCGGAGTAAGGGCACTCCTCGGAGATCAACGGTCAACAGAATACCCGAATCCTGGATCGCCTCACGCAGGCTATGTTGAACGTCATTGATCGTTTTAGAAAGATTGACCGCTGTCGGTCGGGGAGCAGGCGGTCGGCCAAACAGCATGGCATCGCCGATCATGTCCCGGATTCGATATGCCTGCCCGCCAATCGTCGCCAGCGACTGTCGACGTTCCGGATCGGTCTCCTGTTTCAGCAGCATCTGTACCCGCCCGGCAATTGTAGCGACCGGATTATTAATCTCATGCCCGGCACCTGCAGCAAATTCGGCCATCGCTTCCAGCTTGTCGGTGCTCGGTAAAACTCGCTGCCTGATAGTTTTCCCCTGTTCCACTTTCGTCTGGCAGGAATGACAGACATCGTTTTGAGAGTCTTGTCGATTCCCTGTTTCCCATGCCTGAGTGAGAAGTCGACGGCTGATTTCTGTTAGTTCAGAACTCAGAGCAGGTAAATCATTCGTACTCTGATTCGAAAACAGAAACACACCCGCCAGAGAAATCTGCGCACAGGGGATCGCGATATAATGAAAGGAACTACTGGAGATCAGGGAAAAAGGTCGCCCCTGCTCTGCAATGGAACGAGCCTGTTCGGTAAGGGAGCGACTCTGATCAATCCGAATCGACGCCTGCGTGAAACAGTCCGCTTCCGCCTGGGACCGACGAAACAACCCGGCGGTTAATTCCAAGGATTCCTGATCGAACTGAACCAGATAAGCGGCTTTTGCAGCGGTGGCTTCACACCAGACGGCTGCCAGTTCTCCCAGCACAGAATCCAGAGATTCAATCGGGATTAATGAAAACAGTCGTCGGTAAAAAACATCCGGCAGGCCAAGGCTCACTCCACCGGTTTCGCTCGCCATCAGACGCTCCATTTAACAGTAGTCACGACGATCGGAAGCGCAATCCGATCGTCATGTTACTGATATTTCACCTGACTCTGAAATCAGCCGGCAGTATGAACAGATTCCAGATTCAGAAGCGTACAGACGCGATCGGCTAACTGCTCTACTTCAAACGGCTTTTGCATAAAGTCATTTGCACCGGCGGCTTTCAGATCGTCAATCTTGTCTGCTTCAACCATACCACTGATGCAGATAATTTTGACATCATCCATCGAGGAATCACTGCGAACCCGCTGGCAGACTTCCTTACCATTAATATCAGGCAGCATGACATCCAGAATAATGATGTCCGGATGATATTCTTTCACCATCATCCCGGCGTCAAAGCCGTTATTTGCTACGCGAATTTCGAAGCGGGAATCCGCTTCCAGTACGTCGCGAATCAATTCTACCAACTCTTCATCGTCATCCACGATTAAAGCTTTACGCTTTCCACTTTCCAGGGCATCAGTCGGAATTCCGTTGTCTTTCATAAACTTAAACAACACGTCGCGCGGAATTCTACGAAAGCGAGAGCCGGGTACCCGAAATCCCTTTAATTGGCCTGAATCAAAACAGCGAATAATCGTTTGTTGACTCACTTTGCAAATCTTTGCGGCTTCGCCCGTGGTAAAGACCGTTTTCATATTGCTCATCCATCCTTTGAAGACCCGCCCCTAAGCTGCGGGAAAGACCAAGCGCTGTAAGGCTATTACAACATGCAATAACCGAGCCCCTGCGCAGAAGTAGTGATGACCCGATCATCAACACCGCTGCATGAAACTGACATCTCCATAATCAGCCTCTTACCTATTTACCTGAAAATGAGGTAAAGCGATAATAAACCGCATCCTCCAAGGTGCAGTTCTGTGGCCCGTTCACTTGCCAAACGCCACTGATTTTCCAGACGCTTTAAGTATCCCACATAGATACAAACGCCAAAACTTTCAATACCGCTTGACTTTACCAGTATTATCAATAACTCCGATTGTATCTATTCTGACGATATGGTCAACACGCATTCGCTATCTTGACTGAATTATTGAAATAAACGCCGACTGCCCTTACACTTACACGCATTAGAAACAGGGAGAATCATCGCAGAAAAGCATTTTCTGCGGTTTTAAACAGTATGAATAGACGGCAAAAACCCCCAGCGCAGCAAAGAGTTACGATTTTTTGATCACCTGCATCGAGGATGATCAGGTCGCCAGTCGGCTGGAACTGTTTAAATAAAGTACTAAAACTGTCAGGTCAGCCGGCGTTACCCCACTGATTCTCCCTGCCTGCCCGATGTTTCGTGGCTTGACGCGGCTCAGTTTTTCCTTAGCTTCATTTCGCAGATTCGGAACCAGCTGGTAGTCGATATGATCGGGAATATGCAGGGTTTCCACATTCTTCTGCTTCTCAATTTCAGCAGTCTGGCGTTTGATGTAGCCTGCATACTGAACTTCGATCAGCGTCTGCTCGATGGCCCGTTCAGAGAGTGGGAATGCTTTTAATTCCGGTGCAAACCCGCAGATCTCTTCCCAGCCGGTATCCTGCCGCCGTAACCATTCTTCCAGAGTCTGGCCCTGATATCGGTTACCGCGAATGAACTCCATAATTTGACTGATTTCTGCTTCGTATGCCTGATACTGATCCCAGCGTTCCTGGCTGACCGAACCGATACGCTGACCAATGGGCGTCATCCGCCGATCCGCATTATCCTGCCTGAGCAGTAAACGAAACTCGGCTCGTGAGGTAAACATTCGGTAGGGTTCATCGACGCCTTTCGTCACCAGGTCATCGATCAGTACTCCCAGATAGGCTTCGTTACGATCGAGAATGAGATCCTCTTTCCCTGCAATCTTTAATGCGGCATTCAATCCTGCCAGCAATCCCTGCCCGGCTGCTTCTTCATAACCTGTGGTCCCGTTCAACTGTCCGGCGAAATAGAGCCCTGCAACAAGCTTGGTTTCCAGCGTGGGTTTTAACTGTGTGGGAGTCGCAAAATCATATTCCACCGCGTAGCCATACCGCATGATTTCCGTTTTTTCCAGACCGCGGATGGAATGGATCATCTCATCCTGCACATCACGTGGCAGACTGGTGGAAATCCCGTTGCAATAATACTCGTTCGTATAACGACCTTCCGGTTCCAGGAAAATCTGATGGGAATTGCGTTCAGAGAACCGTACCACTTTATCTTCGATGGAAGGACAATAGCGCGGCCCGGTTGAGTTGATCTGTCCGGAATACATGGGCGCCCGATGCAGATTCTCATTGATCACTCGATGGACGTGCTCGTTGGTTGCGGTCAGATAGCAGGGCATCTGCTCTTGAGTCAGCTTCTCAGTCATATAGGAAAATGGCTGGGGACGTTCATCTCCG
>TARA_R110002124_G_scaffold4800_7_pt1 | contig 13468 bp, 10 predicted proteins | sample TARA_R110002124 | Tara Oceans TARA_R110002124 (sample SAMEA4397445) | marine metagenome | biome: Polar Biome; feature: [SRF] surface water layer (ENVO:00010504); material: water (ENVO:00002006), including particulate matter (ENVO:01000060) such as... | depth 5 m | reverse complement strand
AGGGTTCCGTCATTTCGGGCATGACATCGCCGATGAGGACACGCCGCTGGAAACCGGCCTTGGCTTCGCGGTGGACCTGTCCAAGCCCGATTTCATCGGCAAGGCCGCGCTGGCCGCGCAAAGGGCGTGCGGAGTGCCCAAAAACCGCACCGTGGTGCTGAATGTGCCCGGTCTGACCGCCGAAACCGGCCCCTACCTGATCCACAATGAACCGCTCTGGAAAAATGGGCGGATCGTCGGTCACGTGACCTCGGGCGACTGGGGGTTCAGGGTGGACAAGATGATCGGCCTTGCCAGCCTTGAAAACCCGGATGGGGTATCGAAAGACTGGATCGATCAGGGCGGCTTTACGGTTCAGATCGCCGGGCAGATGTGGCCCGCACAGCTTCAACTGGCCCCGCTTTATGATCCGGCGGGCGAAAGGATGCGCGGCTGAGCCGCTACAGGAGGGTGACATGACAAAGACAATTCTGGTGATCGGCACCTATGACACCAAGGACGATGAGCTGCACTACATGTGCGAGCGCATCGCCGCGCTGGGCGGCAAGGTTGTGTCGATGGATGTCAGCGTGCTGGGCGATCCGTCCAGGCCAACCGACATTTCCAAGCATGACGTGGCGGCGGCGGCGGGCAAGACCATTCAGGATGCCATCGATTCAGGCGATGAAAACCACGCCATGCAGATCATGGCGGCGGGCGCGGCGAAACTGACGGCGCGGTTGCATGCAGAGGGCAAGATCGACGGCATGGTCGGGCTGGGCGGTACGATGGGCACCGATCTGGTGCTCGATTGCGCACAGGCGCTGCCCCTGGGTGTGCCGAAATATGTGGTGTCTACGGTGTCCTTCTCGCCGCTGATCCCCGCTGACCGGCTGGCCCCTGATATCCAGATGATTCTCTGGGCTGGCGGGCTTTATGGTCTGAACTCGGTGTGCAAATCATCCCTGTCGCAGGCGGCGGGCGCGGTTCTGGGCGCGGCGCAAACGGTCGAGGCCCCGGTGCGCACGCGCCCGGTGATCGGCATGACCAGCCTTGGATCATCCTGCCTGCGCTACATGAAACTGCTGCGTGATCCCTTGGAGGCGCGCGGGTTCGAGGTCGCTGTGTTCCACGCCACCGGCATGGGCGGCATGGCGTTCGAGGCGCTGGCGCGGCAAGGCTACTTCGCCGCCGTGCTGGATCTGGCGCTGCCGGAACTGGGCAACCTGATGGTCGGCTCGGTGATCAATTCGGGCGCGGACCGGGGCACCAACGCAGGGGCCGCAGGCATCCCGCAGATCGTCAGCCCCGGCTGCGCGGATCTGATCGATTACGCCGGCTGGCAGGAGATCCCCCCAAAATACGCCGACCGCCCGTTTCATGCCCACAACCGGCTGATAAAGTCGTCCGGCCTGTCACCGGATGAACGTCGCGAATTGATCCGCGACATCGCCAAGCGGCTGGACGGTGCGCGCGCCCCCGTGCAGTTCATCATGCCGCTGCAAGGGGTTGAGGAATGGGACCGTGCGGGCGGCCCGGCGCATGACCCGGACGGGCTGGCCGCGATGGTGGACGAGGTGCGCAAATCCATGCGCGTGCCGGTGACCGAGGTCGACTGCCACATCAACGACCAAGCCTTCGCGGATGCCGTTCTGGCGATTCTGGACGGCTGGATCGCCGACGGCACGGTCAAGGTCTGAGCCATGGATGACCGCTACGCCATCCTGTTCGAGCCGGTCAGGATCGGCCCCGTGACCGCGCCCAACCGCTTCTTTGCCGTGCCCCACGCGACGGGCCATTCGCCGCTGATGCCCAACGGTTCCATCGCCCTGCGCGAAATGAAGGCGATGGGCGGCTGGGGCACGGTCTGCATGCAACTGGCCGAGATCGATCCGACCTCGGATATCTCGGACTTGCCGATCGAGACCTTCTGGGACGCGCAGGATGTCGCCTCGCACCGCGCGCTGACCGACCGGTTGCGCGCGCAGGGGGCGCTGTCGGCGGTGGAAATCGCCCATACCGGCTTGCGGGGGCGGGGATTCACCAATGGCTACCCGGTCTGGGGGCCGTCGAACATGCCGATCCTGAAGCCCGACATGCCGGTGCAGGCGCGGGCGATGGACAAGGCCGATATCAAGGCGCTGCGCCAAAGCTACCGCGCGGCGGTGGGGCGCGCGCGCGACGCGGGCTATGACATGGTCTATGTCTATGCCGCGCATGATGCGTCGATCCTGTGGCACTTCCTGTCACCCGCCTACAACCACCGCAGTGATGAATACGGCGGCAGCTTTGAAAACCGGATGCGGCTGTTTCGTGAGGTGCTGGAGGAAACGGTCGAGGAAGCCGCCGGCGACATGGCCGTGGCGGTGCGCATCGCCGTGCATGAATTGAACGGCCCGCAGGCGATCACCGCCGATGGCGAAGGCCGCGACCTGATCGAGGCCCTGGCGGATGTGCCGGACCTGTGGGACGTGAATGTCTGCGGCTGGAGCCGCGATTCCGGCACCTCGCGCTTTGATGCGGAAGGGTTTCAGGAGGAGTTCACCAGCTTCGTCAAGCAGGTCAGCCGCAAGCCGGTGGTGGGCGTGGGGCGGTTCACTTCACCCGATGCGATGGTCAGCCAGATCCGGCGCGGTGTTCTGGACTTGATCGGCGGCGCGCGCCCGTCGATTGCCGACCCGTTCCTGCCCAACAAGATCTTTGAGGGCCGGGTCGAGGATATTCGCGAATGCATCGGCTGCAACATTTGCGTGGCCTCGGACGCCAATTCCGTGCCACTGAGCTGCACGCAGAACCCGACGATCAGCCAGGAATGGAAACGCGGCTGGCACCCGGAGATTATCCCCGCCGCCAAATCCCGGCAATCCATGCTGGTGATCGGCTCTGGCCCGGCGGGGTTGGAGGCCGCGCTGACGCTGGCCCGCGCGGGGCATGAGGTGACAGTGGCCGAGAAACACGCCGATTTCGGCGGGCGGGTGCGCCGTGAAAGCGCGCTGCCCGGGTTGGCCGCCTGGGGGCGGGTGGCGGACTACCGGCTTTATCAGTTGCGGCAGATGGGCAATGTCTCGCTGTTTGCAAACAGTGAAATCACCGCCGAAACGGTGGGGGATTTCGGGGCCGATCATGTGCTGGTGGCCACGGGGTCTCATTGGGGCAATGATGGCTTTGGCAGCACCCGGTTCAGCGCGGTCCCCGGTTTTGCGGACGCCGCACTGTCGGTGGATGCGGTGATGGACGGGGCCAAGGTGTCCGGATCGGTGGTGATCTATGACGATGACCATTATTACATGGGCAACATTCTGGCCTCGGTTCTGGCCAAACGCGGTTTGGAGGTGACGATCATCACCCCGCAAGCGACTCTGGCCGGGTGGATGGGCTCCACGCTGGAACAGCCGCGCGTGATCGCTGAACTGGCCGGGTTGGGGGTGCGTGTGCTGACCAACCACGCCGCCACGGGTTTCAAGGACGGGGTGCTGGATCTGGTAGTCGCCAACACGGGCGCGCCAGCCGTGCCGGTCGAGGCGGCGACACTTATCCACGTGGGCCTGCGCCACCCGGATCTGTCCCTGTGGTCTGCCATGCCCGAGGGGGTGCCCAAGTCATTGATCGGCGATGCCTCGGCCCCAGGGACGATTCAGGCGGCAGTGTTTTCCGGCCACCGTGCCGCGCGGGAGATCCTTGAAGGCGGGCGACAGCCGATGAAGCGTGAGCGCCCCGTGATCTTCGGCTAATCATTGTCCGACAGCCCGGCCCCCGCGCCCGCCAACCGGCTTGCCTCGGTCGCGGGGGCATAGGTGCGTTGGGCGAAGGCGGTCAGGATCGCGGCGGTGTCGTCGGTTATTTCGGCGCGGCCATGGTGCGCCAACGCGGTGCCAAACCCCTCACCGGAAAGCGCGGCGCTGACATCTGCGGTGTCCGGCGGCGCGGCCAGATCGCCTGCAACGCCGATGCCGTCAGCCGTCGCACAGACCTGCGCCGTGTCCAAGGTCAGATATACCGGCTGGCCCAGACGCCGGGCCGCCATCTGGGCGAAACCCAGCAGCAGGACGGGGTGCGCAACCGCGCGCATTTCGATGGGGCCTGCGCGCAAATCTTCGGCAAGATCGCTTATACGGCATCCGGCGGCGATGGGGCACAGTGCGCCCCCATACGCCTGCCATGGGCCGGTGGATTGCAGCGGTGCAACGGCCTCATGGGCCATACCGTCATGCTGCTGCAACAACAGCGCCAGGGCGGCGGGTGCATCCACGCCCCATTCGCACAAGACCCGCGTCGCCTTGCCGGTTTCCTCGGCCAGGCCCCAACTCATCCCCCGCCCGCGTGCGGCCTTGCGTGCCAGGGCCTCAACCTCGTTAAGGGACCAGTTCATGACGCGCCCTCCAGGGGTGGCAAGGTCCAGTCATCGGCGTCTTCGTCCGCCAGATCCTGCGGAAAGGGCGCACCCATGAACATGTTGATGCGCACCCAGCGGTCCGAGCGCGGATCGAAATGCCCGGCGCCGAAACACGCCAGCTTGGCGCGCAGCAGGTCGATGGGCAGCATGGTGGCGGCGATGGTGTTGTCTCGGATCTCGGCATAAGGGTGCGTGGCGGCGATTTGCGCGCGGCGCACGACATGCCGGTGCTGGGGATGGCGCAGCAGGAAACCGGCCACCGACCCCTCCGCGTCTTTCAGATCGGCATACAGGCGCGCGGCATCGCGGCCGGGGCACAAGGGTTGCTCATAGGGTTCGATGGGTTCCTTGGCGCGTTCGCCCAGCCGGGGTTCCAGCTTTTCCTCGGACACATACCAGACCCGCGCGTTGGCCTGCGCGCTGTCCCAATCCAGCGCCAGCGCCCAGTCATAAAGATCGGCGATCAGCCCGCGCAGCGTGGCCACGGGCATTGCGCCATCGATAGCAAAACTGGCGGCTTCATCGGCATTCAGCGTGTCACCCAGATCATCGACAAGATCACCGTAAGGCTCAATCATCAGCGATAAAAGCTGTTCCTGCCCCTCTTCGCTCAGGGTCGTTTCGGCCCAGAGCCAGAGCGCATTCCACGGCTGTAGGCCGGACAGGGGCGTGTCGGTCAGATGGGCTTCCAGCCGGGCCAGATCGGCCCGCAAAGCCGCCAGCTTGACCTGCTGCGCCGGGTGGTCCGAGCGCCACAGATCGGCGTTGATCCGCGCCCGCGCGACAAGGCGGTGAAATGCCTGCACCCGGTCCGGCGTGGCAGCGGGCAGGCTGCGCACACGGGCCAGCGCGGTTTCGCGCGCGCTGATCCAGGCGTGCAGCAGGGCGGGGTGGTTGATCAGATACGGGGCCATGCCCAGCCCGGTGGAATTGCCGATGCCGAACCGGCGGCGCAGCGCGGGGTCCATGGGCGCGGCGGTTGCCGGCGCGCGCAGGGCTGCCAGATGTTCGACCAGATCCAGCACGAAGGCACGGGTCAGATAGACCGACAGCATTTCGATCTGGAACGGTGCCTTGAATTCAGGCCGGTCCGAAGTATGTTCGCGGTCCGCCGCCCCCAGCTTGCCGGACCCGTAAACCGCCGTGGTGCGCATCAGGTAGCCGACATCGGTGACTTTCTGCGGATCCGGTTGGCGCCCGGTGGCCAGGCTTTCCACTACATGATCGAACAGCCGCACAGACCGGTTGGCGCGGGACACGGACAATTCGCGCTGCGTCACGCGCCCCGCTTCCTGCCTGGGGATATTGGCGCGCAGGCGTTCGATATCGTCGGCGGTGGGCATGCCGTCGAACAGGGTAAAGGTGGCATCCCAGGCGGTGGCAATCACCCGGTCCGAGCGTTTCTCGGGCGGAAGATCATGCGCGAAGGCGACCAGCGAATAGCTGTGGCGCGGGGCATGGGCGGTATAGACGGCATGGCCGACACCCTTGGCGTCGATATCGAAAACCGGGCGCTCGAAACGCCAGGTTTCCGCTTTCATCCGCCGCAGCAGCACCCGCATGAAGGACAACCGGCTTTGGTGCAGGGATCCAAGCCGCGACAGGCGCATGACCGTGTTCGGATCGCGCAGCGGAACGGTGTGCTGACCCATCAAGACCTCCTATCCGGCGGGGGTGAAATTTTCCGCGAAAAACCGGTGCCAGTTGTCGCCCATCAGCCCCGCGACCTCGGCTGCGTCAAAGCCGATTTTCCGTAACCCCGATTCGATGGCGCCAAAGTCCCGATTGTCACGGAACCAGCTTGGCATGGGCGGAAAGCCCGGCGCGCTGGCCGATCCTTCGCCGTAGTCGATGTCCTTGGACCAGCGGCCCACGCGCATCCATTCGACCACGCTGTCGGGCTGATCCTGGCACAAGTCGCTGCCGATGCCGAAGTGTTCCGCGCCGAACTGGTCCGCAGCCCGCGCAACCATCTGGCAGAAGCTGTCCAGGGTGCAGGCGGATTTGTTCTTCAGGTGGTGCGGATACAGCGAAAACCCCATCATCCCGCCGTTCCGGGTGACCGCGCGCACCACGTCGTCGCGCTTGTTGCGCAGGGCGGGTTGCCAGGAATGCAGGTTGGCGTGGGTGATGGCTATGGGGCGCTCGGAAATCTCGGCCGCCTGAATGGTCGAGCGGTCGGCGGAATGGCTCATGTCGATGACCAAGCCGACGCGGTTCATTTCCTTGATGACCTGACGGCCCATGCGGGTGATGCCGGGGTCATCATCCTCGTAACACCCGGTCGCCAGCAGGGACTGGTTGTTGTAGCTCAGCTGCATGAATCGCGCGCCCAGCTTGTGCAGGATTTCGACCAGCCCGATGTCATCCTCGATCGGGCTGGGGTTCTGGAAGCCGAAGAAGATGGCGGTGCGCCCGGTTTCGCGGGCGCGGGCCACGTCGCTGGCCCATTCGCCGTGGAAAATCAGGTCCGGGTGCTGTTCGAACCAACGGTTCCAGCGTTCGATGTTCAGCACCGTCTCGCGGAAATTCTCGTGATAGGCGATGGTCACATGCACCGCGTCGACGCCGCCGTCGCGCATCTGGCGAAAGATCTTTTCGGACCAGTTGGCGTATTGCAGGTTGTCGATGCGGTAGTTGGTCATGGTCGTCCTCTTGTCTGACGGCGCTGCGCCCTCCCGGGGGGAGGGTCGGGCGCTGCGTTCGGCGCAGGCGCCGAACGCAAAATCAATCAGTCGGGCGTGCCGGAGCTGACATAGGCCGTCTTGACGGTGGTGTAGAATTCCGCCGCATAGGTGCCTTGTTCGCGTGAGCCATAGCTGCTGTCCCCGCGCCCGCCGAAGGGGACGTGGTAATCGGTGCCCGCCGTCGGCAGGTTGACCATCACGCAGCCGGTGCGCGCGTTGCGGCGGAAATGGGTGGCGCGGGCCAGAGAGCGCGTGACGATGCCCGATGTCAGACCGAACCGCGTGTCGTTCACCACATGCAGCGCCTCGTCATAGCTGCCGACCTTGATGACGGCGGCCAGCGGGGCAAACATTTCCTCGCGGTTGATGCGCATGGCGTTGGTGGTGTTCACGAACACACCGGGGGTCATGAAATAGCCCTCGGTCTCGCGGTTGACGCGTTCGCCGCCGCAGGCCAGTTCCGCGCCCTCGGATTTGCCCAGATCGACATAGGCCAGGTTCTCGGTCAACTGCTGTTCACTGGCCACAGGTCCGATCTGCGTGCCTGGGGTCAACGCGTGGCCGACCTTCATTGCCTGCGCCCCGGCAACCAGCTTTTCCACAAACGCATCGTGGATGCCGGCGTGCACCACCAGGCGCGACGAGGCCGTGCATTTCTGCCCGGTGCCGCCAAAAGCCCCGCCCAGTGCCAGATTGACAGCCAGGTCCAGATCGGCGTCATCCATCACGGCCAGCGCATTCTTCGAGCCCATTTCCATCTGCACCTTGGTCAGGTTGCCGATGGCGGCGGCGGCAATGCCCTTGCCCACGGGGACCGACCCGGTGAAGGAAATTGCGTTCACGGCGGGGCTTTCCACCAGCCGCTGGCCGACGCTGCCACCCGGCCCCATGACCAGGTTGAACAACCCCTTGGGGATGTCCTGACGGCTGATGATTTCGGTCAGCGCGACGGCCGACGCAGGCGTCAGGTTGGCGGGCTTCCAGATCACCGCGTTGCCGAACGCCAGCGCCGGCGCGATCTTCCAGGATGCCGTGGCGGTGGGGAAGTTCCACGGGCTGATGATCGCCACCACGCCCACGGGTTCGCGGCGCACATCCACTTCGACCCCATCGCGCACGCTGTCGGCGGTGTCGCCGATCTGCCGCAGAACCTCGGCGGCGTAGTAGGTGAAGAACTGCCCGGCGCGGTAGACTTCGCCCTTTCCCTCGGCCAGTGGTTTGCCTTCTTCGCGGCTCAACAGGGTGCCCAGTTCCTCGGCACGGGCCATCATTTCGGTGCCGATCGCCATCAGCACGTTCTGCTTGCGCTCCAACCCATAGGCCGCCCATTCCGCCTGCGCCTGCCGGGCGGCGGCCAGCGCCTGATCCAGCTGTTCACCGCTGGCCTGCGCGAAATGGCCGATGGTGTCCGACAGGTCGGACGGGTTGATGTTGGCGATGGTCGCGGGCCCCGAAACCCAGTCCCCGGCGATGTAGTTCAGCTTGGTATCGGTCATGTCGGCCCTTCGACTTTGCGTGCGCGCGTATTGCGCGGTCGATGTGCAGTAAGCGCGCGCGCCGAGCTTGAATCAAACGAAAATATTTGCAATTTTATTCAGCCACGCTGAATTTTTACCGCGGCGCGATCGGGGTCTTTCAGTTTCGCCGCCAGAATCATGTCCACAAAGGCTTTCGCCGCCGGGGTCAGCCAGTTGCGCGACGGGGTGGCCATCCAGACCACGCGCCGCACCGACACATCCTTGAGCGGCAGGAAGGCCAGTTCGGTGCCCTGGGTCGGCACCGCCAGTCGCGGCAGCACGGTGATGCCGACCCCGGCGCGCACCAGCGCCAGCAGCGACGCCGTGTTGGGCACCATCAGACGCGAGGCTTCCAGCACGGGCTGAAACCGCGGGTCGGTGATCTGGTCGCACAGCTCGTTGGCGATGAAATCCTGCCCGGACATGTCATCCCAGGTCAGGCTGTCCCATTCCCGCGCCAGCCGCGCATCGGCCCGGCACACCACGCCAAAGGGATCGGACATCAGCTTGTGGCGGTCGAACCCGGTCACCGGGCCGATGCTGGCCAGCCCGATATCGGCGCGCTCGAGCTGCAATTCCTGCTCCACGGCGGCGGAATTCATGTCGCGCATTTCCACCCGCACGCTGGGATAGCGCACCATGAAGGCCTTCAGGATCGGCGGCAGGATCTGGGTCGCGATCGACGGCGTTACGGCCAGCCGCACGCGCCCCAGTTCGGACCGCGAGAGGCCGTCGATATTGGCCAGCGTCTGGTCGAAATGATCCAGCTCGCGCCGGGCCTCGTGATAGATCTGTTCGCCCAGATTGGACAGCCGTGCCTTGCGGGTGGTCTCGAACAATGGCGCGCCGACATGATCCTCGAACTGCTTGAGCATCATCGACACCGCCGATGGCGTGCGCCCCAGCACATCCGCCGCGTCCGACAGGCGCCCGTTTTCCACCACCGCCACGAAGCACCGCAGCATCTCGATCTTGATCGCCACCGTGGCCCCCCGCCTTTGCCCGTTGCCCAGCAGTGATACAGGCATCGGGGGGTGTTAGGCCATAGGCGCGCGCGGTTTGGGTGCGGGCGGTTGCATTTGCGCGGGCAGGGGCGCATCGTTTCGCCATCAGATGCGCGAACCAATCGGAGGCAGAATGCCCGTCGCCCTGCAAAATCCCTATCGCGGCACCGGCCTGCCGGACCAGACGCATTATCCCAAAAGCGATGCCCATGCGGTGGGGGCGTTGCTGGCGCTGTGCCCGGCGCATGAGCCGACGCCGCTGATCGCGTCCGCCGTGCTGGCGGGCAAGGCCGGGGTGGCGCGGCTGTGCATCAAGGACGAACGCGGGCGCATGGGGCTGGGCAGCTTCAAGGCGCTGGGCGCGGCCTATGTCATCGCCCATCATGCCGAAAGCGCGCGGCAGGGCGATGACTGGGCCCATGCGCTGAGCGGGCGCACCTATGTCACCGCCAGCGCCGGCAATCACGGGCTGTCGGTTGCCGCCGGGGCGCGGGTGTTCGGCGCGCAGGCTGTGGTTTATCTGGCGGACACGGTGCCCGAACCCTTCGCGGCCCGGCTGCGCGGCATGGGTGCGACGGTGGTGCGCGCGGGCGACACCTACGAGGCCAGCATGGACGCCGCCGCGCAAGCCGCCCGCGACAAGGGCTGGACGCTGTTGTCCGACAGCTCATGGCCCGGCTACACCGAATTGCCGACGCTGGTGATGGAAGGCTATCTGCAAATGGCGGCCGAGATCGTCGCGCGCATCGACACGCCGCCCACGCATATCCTGTTGCAGGCCGGTGTTGGCGGGCTGGCGGCGGCGGTTGCGGCGCATGCACGGCTGGCCTGGGGCGATGGGCCGGTGATCATCGTCGTCGAACCCGACGCTGCGCCCGCCCTGTTCGACAGCATCGGCTCGGGCGCGCTGGTGACGTCACGGGGGCCGGTCTCGGCCATGGGGCGGCTGGATTGCAAAACGCCGTCGATGGTCGCGCTTGCCGGTCTGGCGCGGGATGCGGACCTGTTCGTCACCATCTCGGAAACCGAAGCGGCGAATGCGGTGGCGGTTCTGGCGCAAAACGGGCTGGCGTCCACGCCGTCGGGCGCTGCGGGAATCGCCGCGTTGCTGGCCGGTCTGCCGCAGGTCGGCGCCGATGCGCATGTGCTGGCGATCCTGAGCGAAGGGCCCGAGGATGGCTGATCCGGCGGCGCGCGGGTTTTCCTATGATCTGACCGGCCCCATCGGCACGGCGGCGACGCTGGGGCTGATCGTGTTGCAGGTCGATGAAACCATCGAACAGGACTTCCGCCGCCTGTTCCCCGCGCGCGGCGTCGCGCTGCATGTCACGCGCATCCCGTCGGGCGATGAATTGACCCCCGACACCATCGCCGCGATGGCGTTGGCGCTTCCAGCCGCCGCGTCGCTGTTGCCGTCAGCCGCCACGTTTGGCGCGGTCGGGTATGCCTGCACGTCCGGCACCACGCTGATCGGTGCCGACAGGGTGTGTGAACTGGTGTCCGGCGCGGTGAACGCCCGCGTCGTGGCCGACCCGCTGAGCGCCAGCATCGCGGCGTTGCAGGCGGTGGGGGCGCGGCGCGTCGGTATCGTCTCGCCCTATATCGACAGCGTCGCCACGCCGATCCGCCGCGCGTTCGGGCGCGCGGGCTTTGACGTGCCCGCGACCCTGTCCTTCGGAGAAGAGGTCGAAGCCCGCGTGGCGCGTATCGATCCCGCGTCGATCCGGAGAGCCGCGATGGAGGTCGCGGCGCAGGCCTCGCTGGATGCGGTGTTCCTGTCCTGCACGAATCTGCGCACGCTCGATATCATCGACCCGCTGGAACAGGCGCTGGGCATCCCGGTGATCAGCAGCAACCAGGCACTGGCCTGGCACATGGCGCGGCAAACCGGCGCGCCGCTGGCCGCCGATGCGCCCGGGCGCCTGATGCAGGCAGGGCGTTAGGCGGGTTTCATGACCAAGCGCATCGGCTTCCGGCATCTGCATCATTTCCTGGCGATGGCACAGGAAAAATCCATGACCCGCGCGGCGCAGGCGCTCAACACCGTGCAGCCAGCCTTGTCGCGCAGTCTGCGCGAACTGGAGCAGGAGCTGGAAGCGCCGCTGTTTCACCGCACCCCACAGGGCCTGATCCTGACCGAAGCAGGCGAGGAACTTCTGGCCCATACCAAGGGTCCGCTGAACCAGATCGACGCCGGCATCGCCAGCGTCCGGGGCGAACGCGAACGCGCTTCGGTGCGTATTTCGGTTGCACCTGCGGCGTCGCGTATGTTGTGTGTCGATGCGATCAGCGCCTTTTCCGAGCAATTCCCGGCAGTGCAGATTGCGGTTGAAGCGCGACATTATTCGGAATGCGTGCCGCAGATTCGCGACGGCACCATCGATTTCGCCGTTGGCCGTATCCTGGATCCCAAGCTTCTGGTGGGGCTTGGGTATGTGCATCTGTTCGAGGAACCCATCGTGTTCTGTGCGCGGGCCGGGCATCCGCTGGCCGGGGTCGGTCGGGTGACGATGGCACAGATCAACGGCTACCAAATTGTGGCGCCCATGCGTTATGCGGTCATCTGGGACGACGTTACCCGGTTTCTGGTGCGTCATGGACTGACAGAGTTTGACCGTCTGCTGGAAACCTCGTCCTACGAATTTTCGCGCCAGTATATCCGCGAGACCGACGCCATCGCCTGCACGTCGCGCAGTATTGTCCGGCCGGAAATAGACAGTGGAGAATTCGTTCAACTGGATATTCCCGTTGATGACATGATGGGGTCGGTGGGCGTGACCTACCGCGCCGAGGGCCGCATGTCGCCCCATGCCCAGGCCTTGTTTGACCATGTCAGGGCGGCGGCGCAGCAGAGATACCCATAACCTTTTCGTTATGACATTGGCGGTAAAACTATTTCCCAGACTCCTGTTCACAGGGCATTGTGGGTGTCGATCGCCCGAAATGGGTGGGACCGGAGGGGGGGGAATCGCGCCACATGGCAACCGCGAAGAATGTCTTGTTCATCATGCTTGACCAGCTGCGCTGGGATTACCTGAGTTGTTATGGCCATCCGCATCTGAAAACCCCCAACATCGACCGTCTGGCGGAACAGGGTGTGCGGTTCAACCGGGCCTATGTGCAGGCGCCGATCTGCGGCGCCTCGCGCATGTCGGTGCTGACAGGGCGCTACGTGAACAGCAATGGCGCGACGTGGAACAAGGTTCCGCTGCCGGTGGGGCAGCCGACGATGGGCGACCATCTGCGCAAGGCCGGCATGAGCTGCTGGCTGGTGGGCAAGACGCATATGGAGGCCGATGTCGAAGGCATGGAACGGCTGGGCCTGAAGCGCGGCACGGTCATCGGCGACCGCGTGGCGGAATGCGGTTTCGACGTGTTCGAGCGCGACGACGGTCTGCGCCCCGAGGGGCCGGACGGGCTGTATGATGAAGGCGGCGCCAAGGCTTACAACGACTATCTGCGCTCGAAGGGATATGACGGCGACAACCCGTGGCATGACTACGCCAACTCGGCGATTGACGACGACGGCAATGTTCTGTCCGGCTGGTTCCTGGAGAATTCGAACAAACCCGCCAACATCGCCGAGCCGGACAGCGAAACGCCCTATATGACCCGGCGCGGGATGGACTTCATGGCACAGGCGCAGGATCCGTGGTGCCTGCATCTGTCGCTGATCAAGCCGCACTGGCCCTATCTGGCGCCGGAACCCTATGCCAGCATGTATGGCCCGCAAGATTTCCTGCCGGTGGTGCGCACGCAGGAAGAATATGACACCGCGCATCCGGTGCTCAAGACGCTGATGACGGCGCCGGTTGGCAAGGCCTTCAGCCGCGATGAGGCCCGCGCGGCGGTGTTGCCCGGCTACATGGGGCTTATCAAGCAGATCGA
>TARA_R110002124_G_scaffold781_7_pt1 | contig 13521 bp, 5 predicted proteins | sample TARA_R110002124 | Tara Oceans TARA_R110002124 (sample SAMEA4397445) | marine metagenome | biome: Polar Biome; feature: [SRF] surface water layer (ENVO:00010504); material: water (ENVO:00002006), including particulate matter (ENVO:01000060) such as... | depth 5 m | reverse complement strand
TATTCAAGAAATAACATCAGGATCTGGTGGTAATAAAATGCAAGCACTTATAGGTAATTACAATTACTACCTACAAATGATAAGAGATACTACCGGATTAAACGAGTCTAGAGATGGTAGTACTCCTGATGAAAGAGCTTTAGTTGGTGTTCAAAAAATGGCTGCTGCTAATTCTAACACGGCAACTAGACATATACTAAACTCTGGCTTATTTTTAACAGCAGAAGTTGCAGAGTGTTTATCACTTAGAATATCAGACATTATAGAATACTCACCTACCAAAGAAGCTTTCATTCAAAGTATAGGTGTACACAACGTGGCTACGCTAAAAGAAATGTCAGAGCTACACCTGTATGACTTTGGTATTTTTATAGACTTAATGCCAGACGAAGAAGAACAAGCACTTCTTGAAAACAATATACAAGTTGCATTAGCTCAACAGAGTATAGACTTAGAAGATGCTATTGATCTTCGTGATGTAAAGAACATAAAACTAGCTAATCAGCTGTTAAAGATTAGACGTAAGAAAAAACAACAAAGAGATCAACAGCTACAACAACAAAATATTCAAGCACAATCTCAAGCAAACGTTCAGCAGCAAGAGGCTTCTGCTCAATTAGAAATTCAAAAGCAACAAGCTTTAAAACAAGCAGAAGGTCAGCTAGAACAAATGAAATCACAGCTAGCGCAGCAAGCTCTTCAAGCTGAAGCATCTATAAAGGAAAGGCTAATGGAGCGTGAGTTTCAGTATAACATGCAGCTTAGACAAATAGACATGCAGTCTATAAGCGCTAGAGAAGCTCAAAAAGAAAATAGAAAAGACGAAAGAACTAAAATGCAAGCCAGCCAACAGTCAGAAATGATAGAGCAAAGAAATTCAGGTAAACCACCTAAAAACTTTGAATCTGCAGGTAATGATACTATTGGAAGTGGTTTTAACTTAGAGTCTTACGATCCTAAGTAAGAATTATTAACTATTATTATATTATATTATGGAAGAAGAAAACAAAGAAGTTGTAACTGAAGAAGTTACACAAGAAACAAACGAAGCTACGATAGATGAATCTAAGTTTCAGTCTGCTGATGACGATAGCGTTATAAAGATAGACTTAAGTAAACCACCAGTACAAAATGAAACACCAGAGCAAGAAACTACAGAAAGTACAACTGACGACTCAGGAGTGGTTGGAAGCGATGAAGCTACCGAGCCCGCACAGGAACAAGAAGAAGTACAGGCGCAGCCAGAAGCACAAGAGCAGCCAACTGTAGAAGAGATAACGACTGAAGAGGTAACTCAAGAAGAGGTTGAACAAGTTGCAGAAGAAGTTCAGGACGCTATTATAGAGTCGGAGGCTACTGGAAACCCACTACCAGAAAACGTTCAGAAGTTAGTTGACTTCATGAACGACACTGGCGGAGATTTAGAAGATTATGTAAAGCTAAACAGAGATTACTCTGAGCTAGACAACCAAAGCTTGCTTGCAGAATACTACAGACAAACAAAGCCGCATTTAAACGCGGAAGAAATAAACTTTATGATGGAAGATAGTTTTTCGTTTGACGAAGACATTGACGACGATAGAGATATAAGAAGAAAGAAATTAGCTTTGAAAGAGCAAGTTGCTCAAGCAAAGAACCACTTGGAAAGTGTAAAATCCAACTATTACGAAGAAATTAAATATGGCTCTAAGCTTACTCAAGAACAGCAGAAAGCTATTGATTTTTTCAACAGGTATAACGAAGATTCAAAAGAGTCTAAGAAAGTAGCTGAAGATCAACACAACACGTTTGTTAATAAAACTAACGACCTGTTCGACAAAGATTTCAAAGGTTTTGAATACAATGTTGGAGAAAAAAGGTTTAGGTTTAATGTAAAAAACGCTGAGGGTGTTAAGGAAACGCAAAGCGACATTAACAACTTTATCAAAAAGTTTTTGAATAAAGATAATAAGATGTCAGACGCAAAGGGTTACCATAAGTCTTTATATACAGCTATGAATCCTGATGCCGTAGCAAAACATTTTTACGAGCAAGGCAAGGCCGATGCTTTAAAAAATAGTGTAGCTAAAGCTAAAAACGTTAGTATGGACCCTCGCCAGCAACATGGCGGAGAGATTAATACTAGCGGTATAAAGTTTAGAGTATTAGGTGATGATTCTTCTGATTTTAAGTTTAAAATTAAAAACAAAAAATAATTTAACAATTTAAAACAAATTAATTATGGCAATTACAAGTGCAAGTCAGACTAGAGCCGCTGCTGTTCAAGCAACTTTATCTGACAATTATTTAGACATCCAAAATAATGGATGGGCTCAACAATATCTTCCAGACTTGATGGAACAAGAAGCTGAAGTGTTCGGTAAAAGAACAATTTCCGGTTTCTTAGCTCAAGTTGGTGCTGAAGAGGCAATGAGCGCAGACCAAGTTGTTTGGTCGGAACAAGGTAGATTACATTTATCTTACAAAGGTACTATTGGTACTCACACCACTAGTACTATTCAGTTAGACACTGACATTGATGGTGTTGACGTTGGTACTACTCACGGTGTTCGTGTTGGCGATACTGTATTGATTGCTTCTGCTGCTTTAACAGTAAGAGCATTCGTTAGTCAGATCAACTCTGATACTAATGGTGATCAAAACACAGGTGCTACAGACTTCATTACGGCTATTCCTTACGATGCTGAGCATTTAGATAACTCTGGATTTGGAACTAATGATGCTGTTACAATATTAGTTTACGGTTCTGAGCACTCTAAAGGTACTACAGGAAAAGTAGGAGCTAACGAGCCTTCTTTCACTTCTTTTACTAACAAGCCTATTATCATGAAAGATATGTACCAGGTTTCTGGATCTGATGCATCTCAAGTTGGTTGGGTTGAAGTTTCTGGTGAAGACGGACAAAACGGTTACATGTGGTATTTGAAAGCTGAAGGTGACACTAGATCACGTTTTGCTGACTACACTGAAATGGCGTTGGTTGAAGCAGAAAAAGCTGCTGATGCTTCTACTATCTTAGGTGGAGCAAACGGACTAGTTGGTACTGAAGGTTTATTCTCTGCTATTTCTAATAGAGGTCACCAAACTTCTGGTGTTACTGGTGTTAATGCTGCTACTGACTTAGCTGAATTTGATGCTATCTTAGCTGAATTTGACAAGAACGGTGCAATTGAAGAAAATATGTTATTCTTAAACAGAGCAACTAGCTTGGCTTTTGATGATATGTTAGCTTCTATGAATTCTTACGGTGCTGGTGGTACTTCTTACGGAGTATTTGACAACAACGAAGATATGGCATTGAACTTAGGATTCTCAGGATTTAGAAGAGGTTCTTATGACTTCTACAAGTCTGACTGGAAATATCTTAACGATTTATCTACACGTGGTGGTATCAACGCAAGAAACGTTGCTGGTGCAATCCGTGGGGTTATTATTCCTGCTGGTACTTCTTCTGTTTACGATGAGCAAATGGGAAAAAATCTAAAGCGTCCGTTTTTACACGTTCGTTACAGAGCTTCTCAAACTGAATCTCGTAAGATGAAAACTTGGATCACTGGTTCTGTAGGGGCTGTTACATCTGACTTAGATGCAATGACTGTGAACTTTTTAACTGAAAGATGTTTAGTAGTTCAAGCTGCTAACAACTTCATGTTAATGAACTAGTATTAGATTACTTAAGAGGGTCGGGGCTATCGCCTCGATCCCTTTTTTTTATTAATTATTATTATATTATATTATGGCTAAAAAGCAAACAACAAACAAGGTTGAGGTAGAACAACCAGAGATGAAAGCTACAAATGAAATGAAGCAAGTGGTAATTGAAAAGCCACAGCTTAAAAAGAAAACTGGACCAGAAGGTGGTTGGGAAATAAAAGATAGGATATACCATTTGAAAGGAAAAACACCTTTGTCTTCTTTGATAAAAGGTAGCAACATATACTACTTTGACGAAGAGAAAGGATATGAAAGAGAGCTGAAGCATACTTCTAATCAAAAAACTTGCTTTGTAGATGAAATGCAAGGAGACCAGAGATTAGAACACATTATATTTAGAAACGGAAATTTAAGCGTTCCTAAAAATAAAGTTACTTTACAAAAGCTTTTATCTTTGTACCATCCACTAAGAGGTCTTATATACGAAGAGCACAAACCATCTGTTATAGCGGAAAACCAAGTTGATATGATTGAACTCGAATTAGCGGCTTTAAATGCAGCTGTAGACTTAGACATTGACATGGCTGAAGCAGTCATGAGAGTAGAAATTGGATCTAAGGTTACACAGATGAGTTCTAAGGAATTAAAACGAGATTTACTAGTATATGCTAAAAGAAATCCAGGTTTGTTCTTAGACTTAGTAGAAGACGAAAACGTTATGCTAAGAAACTTTGGTATCAGAGCAACAGAAATGGGGATAATTAAATTGTCTTCAGATCAAAGAACATTTAAGTGGGGTACTAATGATAGAAAGTTATGTACAGTACCATTTGACGAGCACCCTTATTCGGCTTTAGCCGCTTGGTTTAAAACTGATGAAGGTATGGAGATTTACTCCAGCATAGAAAAGCGTTTTAACGCGTAATCATCTTATAGTAGAGCAGCCACTCTTCGGGGTGGTTGCTTAACTATTAAAAAAACATATAATGGCAATAAGTGTAAATACGGTATATCAAACAGTTTTAGCGCTAGCTAACAAAGAACAAAGAGGTTATATTACTCCACAGGAGTTTAACTTATTTGCCAAACAAGCTCAGATGGAAATATTTGAGCAATACTTTTATGATGTTAATCAGTTTGGCAGACTTCCCCAAGGAGCTGAAGAAGCTTTTGACCCAAGGGAAATGGTTATAGATAAACTTTCTATTTTTCAAAAACAAGAGACTCTTGTTGACCAGAATCCACAGAACAAAAGCTCTCACGACTCACCCCTACCAGTAGATTGGTATAGAACCAAGTCTGTTGTAGCAAACATGCCTGGTAACAACAGGGTTGTACAAAAAGTTAGCGTGGAGGAGTATCGAAATTCATCACAAGGTGGATATTTAACTAAACCAAACGCGTTGAGAGCTATTTACTACAATGACTTTTCAAATAATAGAATTGTTGTAGTTCCTAATTTAGCTGATTTTTCCTCTTACTACGGAAGCAGCAGTACTTACTCTAATGTAATCATGGAATACTATCGCAAACCACTTGACCCTAAGTGGACTTATGTTGTGGTAAACGACAAAGCTATATGGAATCCTAGCCAAGGTGCTGGGGGTCAAGACTTTCAACTACATGCCTCTGAGGAAAGAGATTTAATACTTAAAATATTACAACTGGCCGGTATTACAATAAAAGACTTTGCGCTAGTTCAAGCTGCTGGTCAAGAAGTTGCTAACGTAGTTCAACAAGAAAAACAATAAGTAAATGGGATATTTAGAAAATACAGGGACAGATCTTAGTTATTACTCGCAGAACGATCATGGTGGTTATCAGTTTTGTAGTTTAACAGACATAATAGGTTACTTCATGACTGTTTACGTTGGCGAAGACAAAATTATAAGTAAAGTCAGCATGACTGATGTTCAGTTCCATGCTTATAGAGCTATGCAAGAGCTTTCATTTGATACGTTTAAATCTGTTAAAGCGCAGCAAATAGATGTTCCACCTAGTTTAACAATGATACTACCAAGAGATTACGTTAATTATACTAAGTTAAGCTGGGTTGATAGTGCTGGCATAAAACATCCCTTGTATCCAACTAATGATACTTCTAATCCATTTCAGATAAAACAGAACGACGATAAGTCTTACGAGTTTCTAAGCCAAGCTGAATTGTTTTCAAATGCTAACTTTGATGACGGGCTAACTGGATGGACGATGAGCCCTCAAGCAAAGTTTCCACAGTCAGTTGGCGGTATACAAACATCGATTAAAGTTGATGAGTCAGCGGTAAATCCTGCTGTTGTTTTTAAAACGAATGCAACTGGTGGAAGCTCAAACGGTGGTTCTAGCTATGGTTATGCAACTTACATTTATCAAGAGGTGGATGCCTCTGAATTTACGTCTGTTTCTTTTAAGGCAACAGCCACTACTACAGCAACGTCAAGTATAACCATTACGGCAGGCGAAGCCGCGTCTTCAATAAACTCAAATTACTCTCAAGCTGGCACTTACACAAAGCCAGGTAGTACTGTTAGAGTAGGACTTTCCACTCAGCTTCCTTCGGAGGATATATCGATGCAGAACTATGTATTCAATGGTGTACAATACTACACTCCTACCACCAATTCAAATCCTAGCTATTTTGATTTAGGCTACATAGAGTGGACGCAGGGTGAAACTGGAGAAAAAACTTATGTTGGTGAATCTTTAGACTTATCAGCTGTATCTGGACCGGTTTATTTAGTTGCTATGAGCATTATTGACCACGTAGACATAGATACCACCGCATACTCAAGTAGTTTAATTTTTGATACAGCAACTGTAGATGACATAGCTATTTACAGTCTTAGTACTAAAACAACTTTGACAGAGGTTAACCCTGGCGTTTCTTCTACGTTCAGTGACTATAGATCACATACATCATCTACTAACACACAAGATGATTACGAGGATGACACTTACTGGCCTAACATGGGAGAGAGATATGGACTCGATCCAGCAAGATCGCAAGTCAACGGATCTTTCTACATTGATGATAGACAAGGTAAAATCAACTTTAGCTCTAATATTTCAGGAAAAACTGTAATCTTAGATTACATAAGCGACAGCCTTGGAACTGACGGTGAGATGCAAGTTCACAAGCTCGCTGAAGAAGCTATGTACAAGTGGATAACGTACGGCGTGTTATCTACAAAAGCTAATATTCCAGAGTACATTGTTCAGCGTGCTAAAAAAGAAAAGTTTGCAGCTACGAGACAAGCAAAGCTAAGGCTTTCAAACATCAAGTTAGAAGAAATTACTCAAGTGCTTAGAGGCAAGTCTAAGCAAATAAAACACTAGTATATGGCTGAAATAAAAAACACTTTTCTTAAAGGTAAAATGAATAAAGACCTTGACGAAAGATTAGTATCTAAAGGAGAATATAGAGATGCTATGAACGTTGAGGTTTCTACTTCAGAAGGCTCTGATGTTGGTACAGTGCAGAATATACTTGGAAATTATAGAGTTGATAACGAAATCAGCACTAGTGATTTTAAGTGTGTTGGTTCAATAGCTGATGAAAAAAACAATAGAATATTTTGGTTTGTTACCTCCAATGAGACAGACGCTATATTAGAGTGGGATGAAAACTTACAGAGATCAGATCTTATTTTTGTTGACGTAAACAAAAGAAACAGCTACGCTGCACTTAGGTTTCCAAATACAATTATAACCGGTATAAATGTTATTGATAACTTTTTATTTTGGACAGACGGTATTACTGAACCTAAAAAAATAGATATTGAGGCGTGCAGAAAAGGAACTAGCACCATAAATGTACAAACAAAGCTTATTTTAAATAACGACTTTGTACTTATTGACACTGATGGTGACAACGTAGAAGACAATAGGTTTTCTATTTCAGAAAGCTACATTACTGTAATTAAAAAAAGACCTACCAACCCGCCTTATTTTAAGATTAACCACAGCGAGACTAACACAGAAAAAAGTATATTTGAAAAAATATTTCCTAGATTTTGTTACAGGTATAAGTACGTTGACGGAAGCTACTCTGCTTTTGGTCCTTTTACAAACCCAGTGTTTAGTGCAAAACACGTGGAAAACGTAAACGCTTTAAACTACTACAATCTAAAGCATGGCCACAATAGGTCTATGGCTAACACCATAGAATCTATAGAGTTGATGGATTTCGTGCCAAGCGACATTCCATTAGACGTAGTTCAAGTTGACTTATTATACAAAAGAGAAGACTCTAACGTTGTTTATTCTATAGCAAATATAAGAAGTGGTGATGAAGAGTTTAATGTAATAGGATCTGCTTCTGGCGGTCGTTTCGATCAAGACACAAGCGCTCAACAAATACTAAGGAATAGAGGAAGATACTTAGTTAAATCAGAAAACGTATATGCAGCTATACCAGAAAATCAACTACTAAGATCTTGGGATAACGTTCCAAAAAAAGCGGTTGCTCAAGAAATTACTGGAAATAGATTAGTATATGGTAACTATACTCAAGGATATGACTTAGGAAGTAGTTCTGTAAAAATAAAATCATACTACGAGGCTAGAGACGTTAAGGGTGCAGACCAAAACACAGAAGGAATACAATCACTAAAGTCACAAAGAGAGTACCAATTAGGGATAGTATACGGAGATAAGTATGGTAGAGAAACGCCTGTGTTTACTTCTACTGAGGGCTCTGTAAAAGTGCCTTGGATCGACAACTCAAACATTAGCGGACAAAGTTTTTTAACACCGTTAAGCCTTAGCGCTGTAGTAGAAACTAAACATCCAGAGTGGGCTGAGTACTTTAAGTTCTATGTAAAGCAAACCTCCGGAGAGTATTACAACTTGCTAATGGATAAGCTGTACATGCCTAGCTCTAGTACAGATTTTGAAAACAAAGAAGATCATGTTTGGCTAGCGTTTCCTTCTTCCGAAATAAACAAAGTTCAAGAAGAAGATTACTTAATACTAAAGAAAGTTTCTGGCTCTGTTGAAAAGCCTGTTGAAGACAAGAATAGATACAAAATAATAGACATAAAAGCAGAAGCTCCAGACTCTGTTGCTTACGCGTATTTGCCAGTGGGAGAAGTTTCAAACACAGAAAACCCAGATGGCACTACTGTAAGTGCTAATATCAACTTAGCTGATGGTGGTGTTGAAGGAGCTTTGTTTCAAGATGCTAACGCAAGAATAGACAAAGAAGTATCTTCCATAGAAATAGACAAATCATCTTGGATTGCCTTTGGCATACCAACATTAAGAGGATCTGGCAATAACTCTGACTCAAACAGTGGTGTAGATAACTCTAGCGATATAAAGAATATATATGTATCTTGGAAAAAGACAGATGGTAATGGTTTTGAAACACACTCTAAGAGATATAGAGCTAATAGCATTCAAATAGATAGCACTTTATATAGGTTAAAACTTGATGAGGCGATAAGTAGAGATGATGCTGCTTTGGCCGCACACGATACTAACAATGCTAGACTACACCAAGACTTGACTTTTTCTGTGACTAGAAAAGAAAAAAGAGATGGACAAGATTTTTCTGGTAAGTTTTTTGTAAAAATATTAGCAGATAAAATAATTAGAGACAATATAACATCGTTAGACTCTAACGCTTCTACGACGAGATTTGTTTCCTCTAGAAAATCTATGTTCTGGTGGGCTGACATACTGGCTACTAACGAACTAGAAGGTTTAAACTCAAACATTTTTTTAGGCTACGGAACAAACCCAGATCTTCAGCCTAACGGCTTAGATAGTATTGCTGGTGCAACTGATACCGTTGAAGATTGGGACTTTTTACTATCTACTTATCAAAAGAGATTGTTCATAGATAACATGTTCATGACCGGTGCAAACTTATCATCTACGGGCTACGCTAAAGAAGCTGGCAAAGGTGTTACTGGAAATATAGTAAACTACGGCAAAGCTGAGTGGAACTCAGAAGCTGCTACCAACGAAGATTTACCAACTTGGAACTTAAACGCTAGCTCTACTTGGGCTCAAGCAGATACAGATGGTGTTGCGACAAGTTCCTGGAAAAACAATATGGTTAACGGTATGTCAGGCTTAGTTGAAGCAAGCTCTAATTATACGCAAGGACCTTTTAGCTGGAAGAAAAGTATTTACGAACAAGAAACTGACGAAACATACGGGCAAGACGCTGGTTCTTACTTTATGCACTTATCGTTTCTTGCGCCAGGAAAAGACTTAAATGACGGAACTTTTGGCGGTGACTCTGCTTTGTCTAATGTAGACGTAGCTGGAGATAATAGTATAGCTGGACTTCTTCAAGGTATATGGGGAGGAGGCGCTTTTACAACTCAAAACAATGCGCCTTTATTGACTGACGATGGTATAGAAACAAAATTCATAGAGTTTGAAGGAAACTATGCAGACACAACAACACAGCTGGCAGACGCGCCTGGACCAGGAGTTGGTAAAGGCTATGACTTAGAATATAAGGAGTACCATGAAAGACAGTGGGATCCAACCTTTTCTCCTAGCAGATGGACCTTTGGTAGTTCTAGCCAGACAGACGACAACCTTGAAAGGTTTGTTAAAAATATAGCTATAGGCAAGAAGTTTAGGTTCGAAGATGACACTAGCGAAGAACTTTATACTATTTTAGATATTTCTATCAAGCATATATACAACCACACACCTTGGAGAACTAAGTTCACCTTAACAGACAATCAAGTAGTTATCGACGAGAATAGCGTTGAGTACGCTGCTTCAGCATGGGCTTTAGCAAAGCAAACTGGAACTCAAACTGAGATAGACGTAGCGGGAGAAGCTCTTGCGAACAAAATTGTTAGCTTTGGAAAGGCAAGTAACAGAAGAACTACTTATATTCTTAGGTTAGACAAGAACCCTAATGACGCAAGTTTTAATCCTACTCAGGGAGGATCAAATAACGTGGATCTTGACACTTCTACTAATATGCAATTTGTTGATGATAAGGCTCAGGCTTTGTCTGGTTTAGTAAAAGACGTATCTGCATCTTTTGAAACTGAACCTAAAGACTCTATAGATTTAAACATATTTTACGAAGCTGGACAAGCAATCCCTACTTACTTAACTAAGGAGACTGTTAATCAATTTGCTCCTCCTGGGTGCAGAGTTGAAATAGTTGGCGTGCCGCAAGCTAAAAGAGGAGCAGTAACGATTAGTGAAAACGTTATACTAACTCGATGGGAGGTAAGTCCTGTTACACAAGAAATTTCTTTTGTGCTTACTCACGAAATATCCGGAGCCGAAGACGGCGGATACGGCTTCAATAAGAAGGACTCCAACGGCCTTGAAATAGATTATTCCGATGCAAGGGTAAGGTTTTACAGAGAAGATGGAAGTTACACTACATGTAGACTAGGTGCTAACATTGGCACGATTGCAGAACCAGTTGCAGGTTACTCTACTGTTTACAGGTTGAGATTTGCTGTTAACAGAACTATAGATCCCTCGCTTCAAATGGGGTTAAACTGGTACAACTGTATTACTTTTGGTGATGGTGTTGAATCTAATAGAATTAGAGACGACTTTAACGCTATGCAAATTAGCAATGGAGCTAGAGCTTCTACTACCATTGAAGAGCCTTATGAAGAAGAACAAAGGCAGCACGGAATGATATACTCTGGTTTATACAATTCTCAAACTGGGCTAAACAGCTTAAATCAATTTATACAAGCAGAAAAAATAACTAAAGACTTAAACCCTACTTTTGGTAGTATTCAGAAGCTGTTTTCAAGAACATCTGATTTAATTGCTTTTTGCGAAGATAGAGTTGTAAAAGTACTAGCAAATAAAGACGCGGTATTTAATGCTGATGGAAACCCTCAGCTTGTTGCTACAACTAACGTGTTAGGCCAGGCAACACCGTTTGTAGGAGACTATGGAATATCTAAGAATCCAGAGTCTTTTTCAAAAGAGTCGTACAGAGCTTATTTTACAGACAAGCAAAGAGGTGCCGTGCTAAGATTATCTATGGATGGGTTAACACCTATATCCGACGCTGGCATGCACGACTACTTTAGAGATGCCTTACCGTTAGCTGGTACGATACTTGGCACCTACGACGATTACAAGAAGCAGTACAATATAACTTTTAAAGAGTTTGTTTATAACAACATAATTGAAAACTCTTATGTCAACGAAGGGCAAGCTGTTAGTACTGCAGTTTTTGAAACTGAAATAATAAACAATCCTGCGCTAGAGTCTGGAGTTGGTTATAGCCCTGTTAGTATAGAAAGCCTGTACGAAGCTGGTGGTGCAAACACGCCTATACAAAATCCTAACTTTTTAAGTAATGTAAAGTTAATAAACTGGCCTGCTATTGGCGTTGGTGAAATTACGGCGTACGTCAATGAAATAACTGAGAATGTATACGGAGATATTACTTACAATGTAAATGCCAATGGTAACGTTACACAAACAAACTTAAACGCTGACGGAACGCCAGAAACTATTGTTACGCAGGAAGCGGTGGAGCTTCAACCCGCAGTGCTACCTACTTTTGGCACTGGAAATTATATGCACAGAGCTCAAGCTGGTCAGTATGCTACAACTAGCAGCCTTGGATATACTGATGGCTTTGGCACCCTTGATAACGTTAATTACCAAGGAGTAGGAGCTAGTATTGTAACTACACAAGATAGTCCTTATATTGTAGCCGGTTCAAGTGGTAGTGGTGGTTACACGGGTTGGAAAATACCCACTACTGGCCTTACGTTTCCAGGAACTCCTAACGATGGTTCTTGGAATACAGGCCAAGTTCCTTCAGCAATACTAGCTGCACATCCTGAAGCACACGATTTAAGTGTGTTTAACGGAGAAGAAGTTTGGGTTTTAGTACACTACAGGGTTGAGTTTAATCAAGGATTATATAATAATACATCAAACACGACTCCTCCTCAAGTTAACTTTAACTTAAAGCTTATAGATGCTGCTACCGGTGATGCTAGCGGATTTAGAAGTATTAACCTAACTGACAGTGTAGGCTTACCGGCTATTTGGTCACCTACGATTACTACCACTAACAACCCTTGGTTAAGTTCAAACGGTGGCTACGCAACAGTTCAAGATTACAGTTATTACACCGCGTGGGAAATAGAAAACGAAGGCTCTTCTAATGAAGGAGCAACGTACGTCAATCCAAACTACAATAACTACAACGCATCAATGACAAGCACGGATGGCGGTGCGGTTGTTTCTAGCGACGCGTCATACTCATGGCACTTACCAAAGGTTAAAATGATCTATGGCAATCTTCTAAACAACGCTTACATTAGTGGTAACAATTTTAACACACAGCCCAACACCACATATATTTGGAATACTTACGAGCAAAGAATGCTAGTGAAGTTCAAGCTGTTTAGCCCAACTGGAACGCCTGTTTTAAACACAGATAAAATTATAGACCAACTAAACGTTGTAATATCTGCTACGGTTGAACAGCAGCCGATACAATATGATTCGAGTAATGATTTCTATTCAGATCTTTATTCCGCTAAAACTAGAGCGATTTTAACAGACGCGGCGATATACAAGGGCTGGGAGATGAAAACAAAAGGTTCAGAGCGAGTGTCAGCTGTAACTGAGACAACAGAGGCTGTCCCTGCGGAGTACGGGTATTTTGAAGGTGTTTACGTTAACCCAGGAGACACAACTTCTTATATGGGAGTAAGTGCACCTGTAGTTGGAACTAACGTAGTTCAGGCTGAGGTTGCGGCTTTTCCAGCTTCAGCTATTCCTGCTTGGGCAGAGGTTAAGTACACACTTCCGGAAAATTGGTCAACACAATCGGCAAGTGGCGTAACCTTAAACAGCATAGCAGCGTCAACTTACGGGCCAGAAAATCCT
>TARA_R110002124_G_scaffold60933_4_pt1 | contig 13537 bp, 13 predicted proteins | sample TARA_R110002124 | Tara Oceans TARA_R110002124 (sample SAMEA4397445) | marine metagenome | biome: Polar Biome; feature: [SRF] surface water layer (ENVO:00010504); material: water (ENVO:00002006), including particulate matter (ENVO:01000060) such as... | depth 5 m | reverse complement strand
TATGAGTAATGCAAACTTTTCATGTCCTTGTAGCGCATCACAGAACACAAGTGTTATTGTTAACAATGCGGCACGGGCAACATCCTATTATGAAATAGAAAGTTTTAACAGAGGCACAGGAAATCAAGATGATAAAAGCACCTGTTCAGCAGTATTTGGAGACCTAGCATAATGGCAAGCGAACTAAGAGTAAACACCCTGAAGGATGCCGCTGGGAACAACAGCATTGCTACTAGCTTTGTAGCGGGTGGTAGTGCGAAGGCTTGGGTACGCATCACGGGTACAGGAAGTCCCTATGCAAGTGCTAAGTCATTCAACACAAGTTCTGTAACTGACAATGGTAATGGGGATGTAACTCAAAGCTTAACTTCGGCTATGTCTGATGCATTATCAAATGTTCATGCGTCTGGTGTTAAAGATGCTACTACAGGAACAGCTATTTGTGGTCCTTTTACAATAACCACAACGACTAACCGGGCTACTCAAGGTTACATTAACTCTACTGGTGGTGCACTTACATTGTACGACTACCCCGGATTTGCAATTTCTCAGTTTGGAGACCTAGCATAATGAGTAAAGCAGCACAACTAGCCGCACTGATTGGTTCAGGTCAGGCGCAGGGTGATAAGAACCTGATTATTAATGGTGCGATGCAGGTGGCACAGAGGGGTACGAGTGCTACTGGCGTTGGTGCTAGTGATAATGTATATCCTTGCGTTGATAGAATAAAAGTTTTTGCAGGTAATACAGCAGGTCGTGCAACTATGTCACAAGCAACAGATGTGCATGACGGTTTTTCAAATGCCCTAAAGTTTGAATGTACCACAGCAGATACTTCTATTGCAGCAGGTGAGTATTTTGGGTTTAAGTATGAGTTTGAAGGACAAGATTTACAGCAACTTAAAAAGGGAACAAGTGAGGCTGAGTCAATTACTTTGTCTTTTTATGTAAAAGGTAATGCAGGTGCGACTTACACGGTAGAATTTAAAGATAATGATAACAATAGAATTAATACACAAACATTTGCAGTTACAACTTCTTGGAATAGGGTGTCTTTGACTTTAGCACCAGACACAACAGGTGCATTAGACGATGACAATGCATCAAGTTTTCAATTTAGTATTTGGCTTCACGCAGGTTCTACTTACACAAGCGGTACATTTGCTAATAACACTTGGGCAGCAAGAACTAATGGTAATAGAGTAAGTTCAAGTCAAACGTCTTTCTTTGACAGCACAAGCAGAACATTTTTTATCACGGGCATCCAGCTTGAAGTAGGCGATGTAGCCACGCCGTTTGAACACCGCAGTTTTGGCGATGAGTTGGCTAGGTGTCAGAGGTACTTTACCAGAATACCAAGAATAGATGGGTCATCTGCAAACACAGAAATTGCAAACGGTATGGGTAACGCTACTAACAATTTTTTAGGTGTAATTTCTTTTCCTACAGAAATGAGAGCGAATCCAACGCTTACTGCAAGTGGCTCATTTAGGGTGTTTAATGGTGGAACACTAAACCCAACAGCGGGGCCATCAAGAAGCAGTAGTAGCACAGTTGGTACGGGAATTAGTGTTTCAACGGGTGCTGGCATATCAACTAAAGATGCCTTGTTGCTTACGCTAAACAACGATAGTGATGCCAATCTTCAATTTAGTGCGGAGTTATAAAAATGGAAATTACATCAGCACAATATATACAGGATGAAGGTGTTAATTCGGGTATTAAAATTAACAACAGCCAAACTGTTGACCCTGACGGAAATGGTAATAGTGTTTACATAATTACTGTACCTATCGACCCCGCTAACACAGACTACGCAGAAATCATGCGTCAAGTAAACGCTGGCACACTAACGATTGCGGATGCAGACTGATGAAATTTACACAGGAGCAGATGCTTGAGCCAGCATTAAAGGTAGCTATGGAATTAGATGCACATGAAAAAGAATGCGCTATGTTCCGTGACTTGGTTCATGGTAAGCTGGACAGTTTAGATAAAAGAATGTGGCGACTAGAGGCCATGATAATGTGTAGTACACTTGCAATGGTAGCTATGGTGGTTACAGTATTTATGGGAATGAAGTAATATGATGCAGTTCAAAGCGTTTAAACCACAAGCAATGAATAAGATTGCAGGGGCAATGGGCTACACTGGTGACATGAACCAGTTCCAGAACTATATTGAACAAGACCCAATGCGTCAACAGCAGATGCAGAAGTATAACAATGCCGCAATGCAGATGGCACGTGGTGGTGTAGTTAAGAAGATGGCTGAAGGTGGTGATGCAAGTACACCTACTGCACCTACTGCTGCACCTACAACTATTAACGAAGCATCTATGCAACGCATGTATTCTCCGGGATTACCTGTAGGCGGTGTTGCACAAGCGGCTACTACTTCGTCTGAAACAGGCCAATATGTAGCGCCTACAACAGGTACAATTACAGGTAATGTAGCTGTCCCTACAACTACCGCTGGTACAGCACAGGTAACACCACAGGCTAATACACAGGCAAACGTAATGGAAGCTGCTACAGCGGCCCCTGCGATTGATACAGCTATGACTGCTACACAGGCAGCACAGATAGCACCTGAAGACCCACGCGCACAAGTAACAGCAGCGCAACAGACAGCAACTAGCGTTGGAGACTTGACAGCAGCGCAAGGAAATGCTACACTTATAAACTCCCCCGTACAAAGAAACATACAAGCTGGTGAATTAATTACTGGTGCTGCTGATGCACAGACTGCGGCTACATTTAATGAGCAGATAGAAGCGGCGCAAGCTACCCCTACTGCACAAGCTACTGTTGCCGGTCAGCTTGCATCTTTAACTGCTAACTTTGATGCTGCTAACCCACCTTCATGGGCCGCTGGTGCGTTACGTAGTGCAACACAAGCTATGGCTGCTCGTGGTCTAGGTGCTAGTAGCCTTGCTGGTCAAGCTATTGTACAAGCTACACTAGAATCTGCTCTACCTATTGCTTCAGCAGATGCTGCAACAAGGGCGCAGTTTGAAGGGCAAAACTTATCTAACAGACAACAACGTGCTATGCTTGCCGCACAACAAAGAGCGCAGTTTATGGGCATGGAGTTTGACCAAGAGTTTCAATCTCGTGTACAGAATGCATCTAAGATTAGTGACGTAGCTAACATGAACTTTACTGCTGAACAGCAGGTACAGCTAGAAAACTCTCGTATTGCTAATACAATGAACCTCAACAACTTGTCTAACTCACAAGCAATGGTTATGGCGGAAGCTGCTGCTCTAGCTAACATGGATGCGGCTAATCTTAATAATCGACAGCAAGCATCTGTTGCTAACGCCCAGTCGTTTATGAATAGGGATATGGCTAATCTATCTAATCAACAACAGACTGAAATGTTTAAAGCTCAGTCTCGCACTCAGTCTTTATTTACTGACCAAGCCGCTACTAATGCATCACGTCAGTTTAATGCTACCTCGCAGAACCAGACAGACCAGTTCTTTTCTAGTCTTAATAGTCAAGCTGCTCAGTTTAATGCATCACAGATTAATGCACAAGAACAGTTTAATGCAGGTCAGGTAAATACTCTTGAGCGTTTTAATGCAGAACTAAACAATCAACGTGACCAGTTCAATGCACAGAACCAGTTGGTTATCTCACAGAGTAATGCACAGTGGCGGAGAGAGATTGCTACAGCAGATACTGCAGCAGTTAATCGTGTTAATGAACTTAACGCTACCAGCATCTTGGATATTAGTAAGACTGCGTATGATAACTTATGGTCGTACTATGCTGATACTATGGAATGGGCTTGGACATCTGCTGAAAGCGAACAGAACCGTGTTGCTGATATGGCTATCGCATCATTAAATGCTGATGAGCGTTTAGCGATAGCAGGAGAAACAAGTAAGTCTGCCGCTGGTACAGCACTAGGTGGACTTGTGGGAACACTTGGTAGCGCCTTTATCGGTTCTAAATTCGGATAGGATTAAACATGCTTAATAACCCAGCTAGACAGCTTTACATGAATATGGATATAGATAATCTTGAGGAAGAGAAAGAAGTAACTTCAACAGGACTACTATCACCCAGAAAACAAATGTCTAACATAAGCAAGAGTGCATCACAACAACCTGCGTTTCGTGTAGCACAGCATATGAAGACGTTGCGTAAGCAAAGAGGAATGCTAAACAATGGCAATTGAAGAACAGAAGCCCCTTCTTGATGCACCTATTCCCGGCATGGCTATGACACATGAACTGGGTGCTAGACCTTGGCAGACTGCTGCACAGTTTACTACTGTTGATGAAGCTATTGAGTACTATATGTCTCGTATGGCTACTGAAGAGTATATGGAGCAAGCTGTAGAAGTTCTTGAGATGGGTGTACCTATAACAACTATTGCTAACACAATGCAGATGGCTGGTGTTATGGAAGGTAAGCATTCTATTGACGTAGGTATGTTAGTAACTCCTTTGATTATGGAAATGCTAATGCTCATTGGTGACAATGCGGAAGTCGATTATGATGATGGTTTAACAGATGAAAAACCTACAGATACTAGCGATGCTAAAATAGATATTATACGCCGTGAAATGAAAGAGCGTATTGATAAAGTAGAAGACAAAGTAGATACAGTAGATGACGAGCCAGAGGTTGAAGAGACTAAAGGCTTAATGGCGCGGAGAGTTTAATGGGATTTCTTAGTGGTCTTGTGACGGGTGCGGCTACCAGCATCGACAATCAATTGAAAGCAGACATGAAACGTAGTGAGGAACGTGCTGAAGGTATGGCACAGTACCGTGTCACACGAAGACGTGCTGCGCTTGAAGAACAAGATAGAGAGAAGAAAGAGATTGCTGAAGTAATGGGTAATCTTGCTAGTCTTGTTGATGGTGATGTAGATAAAGCTGCACAACTATATGTATCTGGTGGTAAGAACGTAGCGGGTGCTACTAAACTATACGATGAGTTATTTAAGAATAAATCTGCAGGTAAAGACATCAACACAGCTATTACATTTGCTAATGCACGTGCAGAACCGGGTCAGATGACTGACTATATTAGTAAGTTTATTACTCCTGTATCTTCTTTACCTATATCTTCAAATGAAGTAAAGGGCGCTGGTCTTTATGGTGCATTGTTTAAGCCTGACCTATCTAAGTCGGTTATGCGCCAAGTAGAAGAGCAAGCTCCACTACCTGCGGCACAGCAGTTTACAGATGCTGCATTACCTACGGGTGCTAAGATTGACCGCAGTGGTTTCTTAGATGCAGAAACATATGCAGAGACAGTAGCTCAACGTGGACGTGCGGCGGACGCAGAGGCACGAGCAAAAGCAGGTGAAGCGAGAGATGTAACTGCATTTGATACAAATCAACAGTCTCTTAAGCAAGCTATGAAGATACAGCAAGCTGCAGAAGCACGGGCGAAAGATAAATTTGCGTCTGATGCAGACCAACGCGAACTAGAAAATGCAAGGCAAGAGGTAATTGATTTACAGACACAGTCTAAGTTAATACAAGAAGCTGAAGCTCATGTTAAAAACCAGAAGAAGTCTGACTTGGTTATCCAAAAGACAGAGATGGAAATAGCACAAGATAAAGCTCATCCTATCTTTAAAAACTATGAAGATATGGCTGTCTACGCTTCTCAGGCTTTGGCTACAGGAGACTATAAAGAGGGTTACACTAAAGATGATTATCAAACTCTGTTAGATAATGCTATGACAGGTGCTAAAAATTATGCAAATGCAGCGGAAGCAGATGACACCACAGCAGGTGGCATTGAGTTTTCCAAACAGAGTATAGATAGTATCGTTCAAGGTGCTATGAAAAATGAACTTGATATGGTTCCTTCAGAGTCTATAGAAGGTAAAATTAAGTATGCTATTGATGGTAATGAAGTCAATTACTACAGTGGTGTAGCTAGAGCCTTGCAAATTGTAGAGAAAAGACTAACACCTGAGAGTGGTAATATGTCTCCTCAAGCAAAGCGTTATGTAGACGGTTTAAAAGAATCAAATACACAGAAGTTATTTAATTATGCTAGAGGGACAGAGGCTAGTTATGCCAATGCTAATGCTAACAGAAGAAGCAAGATAAAGTTTGTACCCTATGATGCTATATCTCAAGTACCTGCTAATGGCCTAAAGCAATACGCAAAAGATAATATTCCTGCTGGTAGTGTGGTTTCCCTAACTGATGATGATAGTGAATATGGTATATGGACAGGCAGTAGGTTTATACAAGCGGTAGACAAGGGATTATAATGACATCTAGGTTTACTAATCTATACGATGAAGAGCCTGAAGATGAAGTAGAAGATACAGAACAACCTGTTGAAACTGGTACATCATCTTCTAGGTTTACTAATCTGTATGATGATGACATACCTGAAGTTTTAGAAACTGAAGCTGATGTAGTTAGTACGCAGTCAGGTACGTCTAAGTTTACTAATCTGTATGACGATGATGATACAGAAGAGGTTACTGAAGATGCGGTAGCCCCTGTACCTACCGTAGAAGAAACCCCAGAACAAGAACTTATACGCACAGGAGTAATGCCTGTGGGTTATAAACGTGTGGTATCTGTACCTACAGGCAATAGACCTGAAGACAGAATTAAACTCGTGCCTATTGATGCGCCTACACCAACAGTCTCAGAACAAACTGAGTCTGCTTTTGGCTTTGGTGAAACCGCACAAATGGCTGATGTATTATATGGCGATGATGACGTAGACCTTATCGGGTTGGAAGATACCGATGATAAAAAAGGTGTCACTAAAGAGTTTATTGAAGATAATATATCACCAGCGTTTCAAGGTATGGCAACTGCTGTTGCAGGGGCAGGAAACGAAGCACTAAAAGCATTAGCTATTACCTTTACTGCTGCGGCTGAGACAGGAGTAAACACTGGTGTAGCGTTAAATAAAGCCTTAAATGAGGTGGGTATTAAGACAGGGTTTACTGACCGTAATGCTGGTGAGAAGTTTGCTGGTGATTTAGGCATGATGTTAGAGGTTGTGGAGGCCGCAGTTCCGGGTCTTGGTGGTGCGATGTCGCCAGTAAGAAAAACATTTAAAGAAGCTAAAAGACTTGCTAAAGCTGAAGCAAGAGCAGCAAAGGATTTAGCCCGTATCAACAACCGTAAGATGCGTATCAGTGTAGCACGGAATGCAACCAACGAAGACATAGCGGCTAAGACAGCTAATGCAGAGACAGTAGCAGCACAGAACGCAGACTTAAAAGAGCAGCTTATCTTAGGCTTTGAAGACCAGACAGGCAAGACTATATCTACTGTGGTGGATGGTGTTCGTGTAATTGATGATGACCTAGCACGTATTGCTGGTAAGGAAACAGCAGAAGAAATATCTTTTAGAGATACTAGAAGTCAGACAGCTAAAGCATTGGGTCTTGGTGAAGTAGAAGCTGAAGATGCGGCACAGTTAGTTGGACTAGATGACACTATTACAGCACCCATACTGAAGCCAGAAAAACTAGATGGCTTAGTTGCAGCAGCAGCAGAACTAAAAGAGAATTTTCCTACAGCTTTTGACAATGACAAAACTATAATTGATAACCTACTTAATTTAACTGTTGATAAAGACTTGATGGTAAGCGGTGATGTATTAATAGATACACTCAATAAATACAACGTATCCTTTGAAGACTACATCCTTACAGTAGTAGGCTCTGGTTCAGAGGCTGGTAAAGTACTAAACAAACTGTCACAGATTAAACGTGCAAGACCTCTTAACGAGATGCAACAGTTACAACGTGCCGCTACAGAAGCACAACAGGGTCAGATACGTAACAACATAATGCGTATTGAAGGCATACGCCGTGGTGGTTTAGTGTCTCAGCTTGCGACAGCATCTCGTAACGTAACGTCTGCGGGTATACGTGCGCCGTTAGATTCACTAGCCAATGTAATGGATACTGCTCTATATAATATGGGGCAAGCTGAAGGTGTTGGTGGTAAAGTTGCAGCAGGTACTAAAGCATTAGTCAGTAAAGAAAACTGGACTGACAGTTTTGCTAACATGAAGTACATGTTTGGTCCTGAGAGTAGATTAGATGCTAAAGAATATGTAGACTTTATACTAGACAGACCTGAACTAGCAAAACAATTTGACATGATGTTTAATCAGCTTAACGAACTGCAAGCAAATACAGGTAGAGGTGTACCAAGACAAAAGCAAATTGATGAGTACATGAAGCTGGCTAAAGATGAAGCAAGAAAGAACAAGACTAAGTTTGATAAACGTGCTGCTCGTCAAGCCGCTGAAGAGTATGCTAGTGGTAACTTCGATACACTAGGTAAGGGTGCTGACACTATCCTATCTGAATTAGAAGATGGTGTAAGTGTACTCAATAGTGCAAACCGCTGGCAAGAATACTTAATCAGACGTGGTGCATTCCTTGGTGAACTAGAGCGTCTAACAAAGCGTGAATACGGCATAGATTTAATAGACACTCTTAATGAAGGTAAGATTAAAGACTTACTAAATGATGCATCTTCTGTACGCCCGAAGGATGCTAGGTCATTTACTGACCTTGTAGCAGATGCTACTAATACTGCATTAGACGTGACCTACGCTAAACAACCAGAGACTGCTGTGTTTAGAGAAGCTACATCCTTTATTACTCGTAATGGTTTGACTGTTGTGATGCCATTCCCACGCTTTATGTTTAACTCAATGGAGATAATGGGTAACTATGCGGGTGGAGCATCTATACCCCTCACCAAAAAACTGTTTCTGAAAGAGTACCCTAAAGGCACACAGCTAACCCGCATGGATAGGCAACGTATCTCCCGTAACCTAGTAGGCATTGCGGCTGTAGGTGCCGCTTATATGGCGCGGACTGATGAAGATGCACCTGCAGACTACAAGCAACTTAACGTAGGTGATGGTACAGTTATGGATACTACACCGCAGTTTCCATTACGTCAGATGTTATATCTGGGTGAGGCTACAAAAAATATAACAGAGGGTACATTCTATGACAAGTTTGATGTAAAAGAGTTTGCTGAAACATTCATGGGTACTAACTTACGTACAGGTGTAGGTAATAGTATAGTAGAAGAAGTTATTGCACTAGGTGGTGGTAGTGATTTGACTAGTGACGAGGCTGCGGCAAGACGTGTAGGCCGTGCATTAGGTAACTACCTTACTACGTGGATGGTTCCCTTTGCTCAGATAATAGATGGTCAACGTGCTGTAGGTGAGCGTGGAGAAGTATACAAAGATGTAGCGCAAGACCCTACACTAAAGTTTAGCACTACACTAGGTAGAGAAATAGCTAGGCCGTTTGCTGCCCGTGGCTTTACACTATCTCCTGAAGAAGAAGCCGCCCTACCTACTCGTGAATCGCTGTTTCAAGAAGATAAGAGTAGAGTTAATTCTGGGTTGAAGGTTTTACTTGGTCTTAGCATGACAACAAAAGACAGTGAAGAAGGTGAGTACTTAAAGAGTCTAGGTTTTACTGACTATAAACTAGGTAGTAAGTCAAAAGTACCTAGTATTAGACGCTTTGAAAATGAAAACTTGAGGGAGATTATACCTGCTATTGTCAGCGTTGCACAGGCACTAGAAGATGATGCGCGAGATACATATCAGTCTGGGTCAGAGACACTGCAAGATACAATGTCAGAACAGGCATTTGTTAATAGTAGGATTAAACCACTAATTGAGAAACAGATAGCTGCCGCTAAGAAAAATCTAACAGACGGTAACACAGTTAACTCAGAAGCACCCGAATATCTGGATGCTATGAGAGCCTACCGTAAGTTGTCACCAAGCATTCGTAAGGCCGCCGCTAGTGAGTTTCTACTTCAAGAAGATAGAGTACCAGACGGTTCTAATGCAGAAGATTTAGCTAGACTAGCTGTCTACGGTAAGGCACTTAGTGATGCATACAAATAGAAACAAGGGGCAATTAAGCCCCCTGTTCCTTTACTAGTAAGTATGTCATATACATATAAAGCATAGCTAGTATATATAATAACATCTATCGTTTATCCCCTGACCCGCCAAGTGTACCCTGCTCTTGTCGGGTTTTTAGTTTGTCAAGGTTAGCCGCCATGATTGTGGCTAGTGACATATCTAAGTCTCGTGCTAGTGCGGCACAGTACCAGAGTACATCCCCAATCTCAGAGGCTAGTTGCTCTTGCCAATCATCTGGTAGGCTCTTCTTACCATCCCTGATAATCTTCTTAACCTTATTAGCAACCTCTCCTGCCTCACCTGCCATACCCAATGCAGGGTATGTAATCTTATGTGTCTCAGGGTAGATTGCAGTGGCTACAGCTTTCTCTTGGTAAACATTAACATCCATGTCTTTGTACCTCTCTTTCATCCACTGCTTAACTTCGTTTTCTAGCTTGCTCATTATGCTGTACCTGTTTTAGATTAGCGTAGTAGGCGTCATTGTAACCACGCTCCCATTCACGATGCTGCATGGTGTTAGTATCCATGTTGCTATCCCGTGCAAATAGCCTTCCTTTCTTTCCTGTTGTTTGGCCTTTGATAAAGGCATCGTAGCCCCACTGGTATTGTATTTTCAGTGGGGCATCGTACTTAGTTAAGCCGTTACGCCGCATCCTTAGTCTCCTTAAATGCTTTGATTACGTCAGAAGAGAATAGCTTCTGTAGGTTGAGTAGGTACATCCTTGCCGCATTGTTATCGCCACCAGACACACTACGCTTCTTATCAAGGTTGTTGATGATACGCTTCAGTGAGGTAGTATCGAAGACAATTGTTGCAAAAGTCTCATCACCAATGCATAGGTTGTGGAACCAGTAATCTGATTCCGTAGCGTTAATGCCACTTGGTTTACCGTAGCACTCGTATTCAATCGCAATGTTGCCTGTCTTTTGCCATACATCTCTTTCACTTTTCACCTCTATCTTTTTATCTTGTAGCATATCAGCTACCTGTTGCTCTCTAACCTGACCGTACTGTAGGTCAAGGTCAAACTTCTTTCTGTCTGCAGTCTTAGGTGCTAGTTTGCTCATGGGTATTCTCCTTTGTTAAAGCGTTCCAACTATGTGGGAACTTGGTTGTGCAGTAGGCTGATATTTGCCTAGCTACTTGTTGTACCTCAATCTGTGATGTCTTGTCAAGCCTTAACTGGCATACTCTTGAAAAAGCATACAAGCTACCTGACCAGTACCACTCAGTGTACATATTCTGTGGTAGTATCATACGTGCCTGTTCCGGACATACATTATTGTTTATCATGTTATCATAAAGTTCAAGTAACTTGTTGCACTCTACGTCTACAACTTCCCGTATATCATACGTAGATGTTTCCATAGGGCAGAGATACATCTTATCGTCAGGATAATACTCTTGGTCATAAAAAGATGTAACCTCTAAGTCTGTTACATACTCATTAGTTGAACCTTGTTTCTTATCCTCGCTACGTTTACGCCAGCCATCGGGTATATATAGTTCAGGCTCACTATCCACATACCTACGTGATACCTCATTCCATGACAACCCTACCTGATGCTTGGCTAACTGCCTTGCAATAAAGATGGGTGCCTTAACACGGAACTGTACAAAGCAGTGACTAAAAGGCGACCAGTGATTGTGTCTAGCTAGATAGTTAATTAGCTTAATGTCTTTATCGTCAAGCGTTGAGGATGTCTTGTCAAAGGACACCCTCGCTGCATTTACTACCGTAAGGTCAGTACCCATGTGGTCAATTAAATCTACCTTCATGTTTTCTCCTTCCTCTTGAACCTGTGTTTAAAGAACACCACTACATTGAGCAGTGTGTTTGTAGTGATGGCAACGAGTATCCACCATTGCCACCACAGTAAGTCTAATCCACTACACTCTATCATGCCGCTGTTAAGTCTACTACTTCACAGACCCCCGCAGTACAGGCTAACTCACGTCCACCTGATGTAGTGTCTTCCTTCTCAAAGTCACTCAGCTTGTTCCAGTTCACTGCCTTTGGCATCTTAGCAAGCATCTCTTTGTACTCATCCTTAGTACAGTCTTGATAAGGTGCTTGTGCATAGGTGTGGTCACTAAATGGTAGGAAGCTGATGCCTGACACCTCATCGAAGTGTTCATACACCCATGACCCTACTGACATCCACTCATTCTCCTTGACAGAGATAGTGACTGACGGTTTGTGTTCACACCAGTGACGCTGGTATAGTAGCCACAAGTCAAGCTGTTCAATGGCAGTCATCTCAGTACGTGTTACCGCAGCATTAGGTGACTTCATTGGGAAGCTGAACACTGTAGTACTATCAGGCTTCATTACGTCAGGCTCTGCTGGGATACCTTCACTAATTAAGAACTGTGTAAGTGGGTCTTTGTTATCTCCACGAACAGTACGAATGTAGTGTGGGTTATGCCTAGCATGGATGCCTGATGCACTGTCAACTAATTGACTAACAGTACCAGAAGGCTTGACACAAGTGATTGCTGTAGACTGCGGGATACCCAGCTTCTTAGCCATACCCTTGTTAGTCTGTACAGCTACCTCACGTAGCAGTTCAAGTGTAGCACCAATGTTCTTGCCAAGTGTAGCACTGTTACCTGACAGCATCTCATTGTCCATGATGCCTGTTAGTGATACGCCCAACAATCTTTCTTCCTCTGTGTTCTTCTGCCATATCTTACGTATGTACTTGAAGTTTGTCATAGTGGATTGGAACGTACCCAAGATTGTAGCCAAGCCTACCTTAGTAGCCAGTGTATGTTCTGTATCACCAGCACGTGCTACTACCTCTGACAAGTTACAGAACTGGTATGGACGTAAGATGATTTCACTACAAGGGTTACAACCGAAGTCGTGTTCCGTATCACGTCTACCATTCTTAGCCGCTTGCTTCTTAGCAGACTCACGGTTGAAGATACCACGCTCACCAGACTTACTCTCGTACAGAGATACCCATTCACGCATGAATGTACCCATCTCCGGCTTGCCTTTGTATGCTACAGAGTTATTAGCTAACGCACGTTGACCTTCATTCTCCCACCACATACCCGACTTAGCATGTGCCATCTGGTCATCATTAAGATTAGACAATGAAATCAATGCGCTACGGCGTACACCACCGACAACTACAACTTCACCAATCTTACACATGATGTCGTGACACTCAATAGGATACAGTCTACGTCCTGCCGCACCCTTGAACTTGCCAATAACAAACTGGAACAACTCTTCTAATGGTGCTGGGCCAGAGGCACGTCCACCAAATGTCTTCAGTCGTTCACCAGCAGGGCGTACAGCAGACACATCCCACTTAGGTATCTGACCAGCATACAACAGAGAGATTAACTCACGTAAGGCACCAGCCCATCCGGGTCTGCTATCACCTACCTTGATTACTGTATCTGTCTCATGCATTGCTTCATTAACAATGGGTAGCTTCTCAATGCTATGACGCTCAACACTGAAGCCAACGCCAGTACCACACATTAGGATGTACATAGTCTCATCGAAAGCACGTGGGCTATCTACTGGTACATATGAGCAGTTGTATCCACCCACATGGCAACGGTCTAGTGCAGGGCC
>TARA_R110002124_G_scaffold164319_1_pt1 | contig 13550 bp, 8 predicted proteins | sample TARA_R110002124 | Tara Oceans TARA_R110002124 (sample SAMEA4397445) | marine metagenome | biome: Polar Biome; feature: [SRF] surface water layer (ENVO:00010504); material: water (ENVO:00002006), including particulate matter (ENVO:01000060) such as... | depth 5 m | reverse complement strand
AAAATCAAAGGAAGCCGCATCAAATAAAACTTTGAAGTGAGAGGACTTCCCTGACCACAAAGAAGCATACTCAAACTTTTCACTGTTTAAATTTTGTACAAGCCTTCCAATATTTGGTGGCTCATTGTATCCTGAGGTGAAGAATAGAAAGCTTGAGGCTCTAGGCTCGTCATCTACATTTATAACATTATCATTAAGATACCCGCTTACGTCAAGGGCGAACTGCTCCCTCACCCCAAAGCAAGTTAGTCTGTCCGCTATGAAGTCAACTACTTCTTTTGTTACTTCAAAATTTGCATAGTAGGGGTATTCTTCAAAGGGGGGAATCGGATAGTTCCTACCTCGGTAGTAAAACCCCTTATCTTCATTAGGGAAAGGTTGGAATCCGGGGGTCCCCTTAAACTTAATGTAAACGTCATAGAGGATCTTGTCTGTAACAAGTTTTAAATTATCATCCAGACTAGAGGTAGAATACCCAGATACCTCCATCTGGTTAGCTAAGTTTTGATCCCAAGTAGAGAAGGATTTGAAATACTCAGACTCAGTCGCTAAGGCGTAGTAGATTAAGAAAGGAATATAAGACTCATACACTTCCGTAACGTGCTGTTGTAAATCGAAGATACCCTTAGGAAAAACAGAGTTCATCGCATACTGCAAGGACTTCTTTGTTCCTACTGCTTTATAAATACTAACCGCATTCCTAAGCTGAAGTCTCCATCTGGAGGGGTCACTGCCAAACAAGTCCCATCCTATTAGTTCTGCTACTAAAGGAAGAAATTCGTCAGGGCACTCATCAATATCATAAATAGTAGATAATAACTCACTTTGATTATTTATATCAAAAGCTAAAAAGGATAAAGCCCTTAGGAATTTTGTAAAGGGTCCATTTGGTATTTCATTGTTAGTCTTTATAGCAGAATCTATAAAAGTTTCAAACCTATCCCTTACAGTAAAATCAGACTTATCAGAATGTAAGGGGGAGTATACGACATCCACCCAAGTTTTCAGGTTTTCTAATTGTTGAGTTCCACTTACATAAGTCCCTACACCGCTTGCGAACGTAGTGGCTGGGTAATATCCAGTCTTCTTATTTCTCCAAACATGCTCTGCCAAACCCTTAATGCCGTCATTGACAAGTATAGGCTTTCCGAAATAAATATTATTAACTATTTGATCTGAGACATACGAAGAGGGATTAAAGTAAGTCCCGGTAGTATTAAGGAAATACATCCAAGACAAGTTCTCAATAAGATAATTATGAGTCGCAGAAGGAGTATCTCCTACGTTGAATACTGCTGTAGGGTTGTTGAGAGCTATAGAGGGTAAAAGAGTCTCAGAAACATAAGATGAAAAGCTTGCGCTGGTCTTATAGTCCAGTATAGATTTATTTAAAGGAGAAAGTATCTTAGTTTGAAACCTTTCTGTGGTGATATTGGTAAGCCCATTCTGCTTAATAAAATAAGGAGCAATACCTGAAAGGGAGGATACAGAACTGTATAAAGTATCTTCTACTCCGCTAACGGGTATCACTGACGAAAAATTACTCGCAATATCAATATGTGAGTTTATTACCTGATCCTTAATATCAACTTCTTTCCCGAAGGTAGAAATGTCATCCTCAGTTAAGTATTGAGGTACAATATACTTAATAGCCTCGTAATACGTAGGCTTAAAATACTTCTGATTAGTTAAGTACGGCTTTCCTAACATTAGACGTATTCAGCCCTAAGGGTAAAGTTATTCAACTGAATTATTTCATTAAATCCTACGGATATAGGATCATCAACATTGTCCACTGTTATAAATCTAATCTGGGGTTCCTCTGCGAGTATAGTCCTGACTAAATCCTGAGGTTGGAAAGCCTCTCCGAAACCTGCATTATCAACATTAAAATAAGAGAGTAGTAACGATCTTGCTTTGGATATAATACGGGGTTCATCAAATTCAAATTTCCTATCTAGGGTTACCGTTAGTTGTAAGTCTAGAGTTCTTATTAGTCCGTCAACGACAACAGGAGAGTCCGTAAGCATCTTCTTGTCTTGAATAGCCTCTAAAAGCTGCTTCTTGTATTCGGGCGTGCCTCGCCTTAACTGGGTGTCAGAAGCCTTCTCTAAGATAAAGATATCTATGACGTTAGCCGATGAAAACGCTCTTCTTACACTGGCGGTGGCTTTTCCCGTTGACCCATAATTTGAGGTGAAAGAGTTCGCAAAAGCCCTGTAATCAGGAAGGGTAACTAGTCGGTCTTGGGATCTGAAGGTCAAGGGGGCGTATCTCTTGGCTTTAGTTATAGACTCAGCATCTGCACCGCCGGTCGCTAAACTATTATTCTGAAGGTTAAGAGCCACACTCTGTGACGATCCCGAACCTTTAGCAACCCCCGTGATAGAGGTGTTGAGGTAGCTTTCTGCGATATTGCCTCGGGAACCTCCTCCCACTCGGTAGGATATAGAATACGTATCCCCTACCGCAGGAGACATCCCTATGGTGTCATCCCCAAACAAAACTGAAGCCTTAAAAGAATCATTCGTAGTGATCTGAAATATTTTATCTGATGCCCCTGAAGCAAAGTAAATATTATCCTCCTCCGTGTAGACCCCCTCTGTAGATTGATTACCCGTCACAAACACTTGAGCACTTTTTTCCACATAAGGGGATTGGGTCAAGGAAACATTCTTTATAGCGTCAACGCTTCTAAAGGATCCCCCCTCAATAATTAGGGCACCCTCCATTAGGATTGAGCTAGTGATCGTAACTTCAGCATCCGTAGCAACAGGAGAAAATAGAAATTCTAAGTCGTGTCTGTTCCCATCCAAATCTACAGTACCATTAGGATTAACCTTGTATAGTGTATAAGATAAAGTTCCTCCGTCTTCGGGCGAGTTTACAGTAATAGTCCTACTGCCTTTAGGTATAGTCAAAGAACTAGTGTTGGTTACAGGGGCTGTGAAAGTTATTTCTGCGTTCGCAACCGCAGAAATTGGACCTTTCATCCTTACGCCAATAAGCTCTAGGAGCTTCTTAACACTCGATCTCTCCCTAGCGGTCCTAAGAAAATTTTCATTTGCAAGGTAATCTGCCTTATGAGATTGAATGTGCCCGATAGACGCCATCAACTCCATTAACAACATTCCAAAGTCTGATTCCGAAAAGTTGTTATAATCTAAAGGGAAATTGGCTTTAGTGTAGGCTATTAAGTTCCGTCGAAAAGATTCAAAATCAGAAGCAGCAAAGTCTATAAGCTTTACCTTATTATCAAGAATCGAAGGGATAAACTTTAAGAAGTCTGATTGAACTGTACCTGAAAACACTACCATTATATTCTTACCTGAACCCCGAAGTTACTTCCCTTGGCATCCCTAAGGGAGCAAAACAACTTAACTTCGATATTGTTTTGTCGAGTTTCAAATACTTGAATTTTCGAAACACTAACTTGTCTTAAGTATTTACGGAAGGAAGTCTGGATCTCTTCTTTAATAAGCCGAAAGGTTGTTTCATCCATAGGTTCCATTAGAAACTTTCTAAGGTTGCACCCGTAGTCTGGGAGCATGAACCTTTCCCCTCTCTCGGTCCTTAGTAGACTTCTAATGGACGATCTTATAAGATCTAACCCAGAAGACTTAGAGAAGTTTCCGTTCCCAGGAGCAGCCACAAAAGGATACTTAAACCCAATAAGTTTATTATCCTTAAGGGTAATATCCCTTATAGATTTAGGAGGGATGATATTTCCGTAAGTAACTGTAGTGGTTGGAGTTGCCATAGTAGATTGTCTTAAGTATTAGGGAGTCACTTTAATGTTCTTGAAGAAGTTTTTAGTAGCTTCGAAATTAGATAATACTTCATCAGGCCCAGTAGGTCTTGAGTAGAATTTGGCACACCCAATGTAACCCTTAAGGCCACTAATCTTACCCCCATATTCTCCTCCCATGAAGTTTCCATTAGGGTTACCGTCAGTATATCCCCCACCTAGAATCCAAGGAGTAAAGTATTCATCTAGCTTCGGCCCAGCTTTTACTGAAGCTGCCGAGTTGGCTTGGACGGTTGTAGGTCCGTATTCGAACGAAGCGTCGGGAAGGATAGAAGGTATTTTAGGAGTCTCCTTTACGGGATTTATCCCAAATACATCTTGGTAGGACGAAGTCGCCAAAGACACTCCGTCCATATACATCGTAATCTCATTATCCTCAGGATTCAAAGTTAGAGATAGTTGGCAGAACTCCTGTTCACAAGACGAAAGTGTAACTCCTCCAAAGGTACTCCCTACATCTACAGCCATACCATGCCAGGAGGAAGTAGATAAACAGGTCGCATCCTGTTTGTTAATAAACCCTGCACTAGAGGAGTCATAAGATTGCGTAGGGGCAAGAACTAGACTAATACCTGTTGAGTTTTCTGCATGGATATTGGAGGGCAATGCATTTTGAGTGAATCTTCTATCTCGGGTAAATCCGAAGATTAAACCTCGGGCGACAGAAGAACCTTTATCAAGGGACATATTAAGAATATCAGGCTGAACAGATGTATTAACTGCTAGCCCAAAATTCTCATTAGCTAACAGTAATCTGTATAATCCCGACACTTCAGTGGCGTCACTACCTATATTAAATCCACCAGATAGAGAAGGAACATGCGTCCAGGCTTCAAAGGTAGCCCCTGACCTACTGTATAGAAGATCTTGAAACTCTGCTCTCTCGGGAAGCTTAATATAGGATCCAGTACGCTCCATGGTCTCTTGGTTGGTGGCAGAAGGGATTGCAACTCCTTCTAGGTATGCTGCCCCAAGACCAATATTCAATACACTTGAAACATCCCCTACCAACTGTGCATTATATTGCTTGCTCTTCTCACTGCTATTAAACACGCCAAAGTCTACACTTGCGGTATCACTAACCTTTACGGTTAGTAAGTTATACAGCGACGTAAGTCCGTTCTCCGAGATGACATCAGTTACAGCAATACTAGGGGATGATGAGGCTGGGGCATCGTCAATCGTCACACCTATAGGAACATTAGCTAATAGTAAGTGGTTGAGGGAAACAGCATTATTGTTTTCTATCTGCTGAGTAAATCTAGTCTTAAGGGGTAGGATACTTCCCTCAACATCATCTTGCTTAAGAGTTATCTGTCGCTGCTTATCTAGATCTACAAGAAAGTTTATACCTTCAAGGTAAGAGAAATCATTTACAGGGACTTTACCGGGGGCATAGGTATTCCCTCTACCATACATTGCTGGCATCTTAACAGCTAACTCAATTTGTTTCTTACGCTTATTGCTTTTTACAGTAAATTGAGTGGCCTCTGAAATCATTACCTGCCTTAAATTATCAATAATAATCTGGGACGCTCCATCAGAGAGTTGAGCCTCCAAATCAGAGGATACATCATAAATCTTTCTATTCTGCTGCCCAATAATGTTTTGCAGTAGATTATCGTGGCAATAATGATTTTCAAAGAACGCGGAGTCATCTATAGCATTAGGATCAAATATAGTATTAAAATACACATTAAGGCTATCAATAGAAGTAGGTACCCCTCTCCCCCCAAGGCTAGGATCATACTCAAGTTTCCACTCATTCTCACCAACCAGTGATTCCTTTCTATTTTGCAATTCTAATAAGGCAGGCTCTAACCCTCCCGACTGCGAGTCAAAGTATAGACCGTCCACCGATAATATGAATTTTCCTCTTGTCGATAAGGGAGGGCCAAACTGCAACCTAAAGACCTCTTCAGAGGCAGTCCCCTCAATAGAAGAAGCACTCTGAGGCTCCAAAGAAGGGTCTAAGAATCTGTCGTAAAGGATATCATCAATTAAATCTTTCGCCGCAGTAGCAGAGGCTAAAAACGCTGTGGCATCAGCGGCTTGCTGAACAGCCACGGAATACATTTTACCTAGGATGTCGGAGTGTGCTTGCGGGTCCTGGGCTTGCAGATCGGCCCTTTGAGTAGCAGCTTCCCCTCCCGAAAACTTTTTAAATTCCTCATACTTATCAAGGCATGACTGCATAGCCTCCATTTCGGTCACGCCCGTTTGATAATTATTGTATAATTGACCTCCCGTACTTATAGCGGTCCCAATACTCCCCGTGAGGTCAGCTAAAAAGCCCATCCCTCCTTCCGAATCAGACCCATGCTGCGAAGAGTTTGATATGAGCCTATAGTTACCCTGCTCGGTGGGCATTTCAGTTATCCCAGTATCTTTCCTAAGTTTGGAAGCTAGCTTCTTTTGTGTTCCATCGGCAGCATCTTGGGCGTTTTCAATATCACTCCGTAAGCCTCCTAACACATTAGAAGGGATCTGGCTCATAAGGTCAGCACCCATGTTCATCATGCAACTAGGGACTCCGTAGGTGGTCCCTAATGCCTCTAGTGGAGAGTATCCTTTTCCTGAAAGCTCTGCAAATGTTTTAGCATCAAAGGTAGGCATAATTACTCGTAGTAGTCGTTGAGGTCAAGGTCAGCTTGTTCGGAGAGAGGAGGGATAGATGCAGGAGGTGTTGTAGGTTTTAAATGAATTTCTGTACCATCAACATCAACATTCCCTCCACTTAATATAGAGGTTGCACCCCCCGATTCCATCTTTAACGAGCCACTAGCCTTAATGTTTACATTAGCCCCTTGCATGTTTATATCCGAAGAAGACTTAATTCTGATAGCGTCAGTAGAGTCTATCTGAATCGCTCCAGTTTCAGTTATTTGAATTCTAGCTTTTGGAGTAACAATAAATATTCTCCCGTCCTGTTCCGGTTCTCCAGTATCAGCGTTTGCAGCAATAGAAATATCCCCACTTTCACTTCTTAGGTAAATACCTCCCCATCTCTTACAGGGAAGATTTCCATTGGGCCAATAATCTTTTGAAGGGGTTTGGGCCATAGCACCTGTGGACCTATTCTCAATCGTTATATCCCGCCCCTCAACGACGGTAAGATCCATACTAGATTCCATGACAGTAAAGTCTTGCTGGCCTTTAGATGTGATCTGTACGCACCTAGCAGGGTATATATCGTCAGGGTCCCCTTTGACTATAATTCCATCCCCATGCTGGTTCATTACAAAAGAAGCCTCTACCCCCGGAGAATCGTCTGCTCCTATCTGCTTTCCCCCTTCGCTTTTTAGAGTTACAGAATTAATCTGAGTTTCAGGTGCGGGGCGGTGATTCTTGGTAATATCTAGCCCGGCCCCTACCTGATTTTGGAATTGGATCTTTACGGGGCGACCATCTTTAGAGTAAGCGTTTTTGTCCCCTACCTCTGTAAAGCTGGGAATCTTAGAAACCTCAGTAGCTAATTCTATATCTACGACGGTAGAGTGATAGTATATCTCCCCCGTATCATCATCAACGACTGCTAGGATAACATCCTGATCGGTTGGAGGGGCGAGGATGCCGCCACCGTTAACCCTATACATAGGGGAAGTGTAAATTACTGGCAGTGCCTCATCTCCAAATTCATCAAATTTTGCCGAAAACCTAGCCGAGGATTTGGGATCAATATTACTAGACACTATTCCTTTTACGATACGCATTATCGTATACTCTCCAAATCCTCTTTTAATTTCTTCAAGAGGGCTGCACCATCTGGGTGATCATATCTTGTTAACGATTCTTCGTCTTCCGCACCAATAAACTCAGCCATCCACTGCGCTGCGTCAGATAAGTATTGAGCACCGTATTCGGCTCCTTCACTCCAACTAGAGATATGTTTGCCATCCTCAATTTCGGCTATCTGATTCTCAAGCTCCTCTATTATAAACTCCCTAACTGTACCTGTAGAAGTAATAGTTGCGTCGGTATATCCCTCCCTAATAAGATTTAGTGTCGTGGATATCTCAGAGCTAGATATTACATGCTTCCACCCTACAAGGGTATATTCCCCCGTATAGGGAGCTAGATGCCGTAGATCAGTCTTAACCCCTACAAGACCTCCCGTCATGCCTATTAACCCACAGGACTTTCCTACGAATAGCTTATGGTTAAAAAAGGGAAGAGTCTTAACTTTAATATCCGTTAACTGTCTAAGGTAGCGATCCATAATATCAGCCTGAACATCTATCAGCCTCTGAGCAGGAGTAACTAACGACATACTAGACTCCTTATCATAGGTGATATTTTGGTAGTTTTGCACCAATATTAACATGCTAACAACATCAAACACGGATAGGTCTGCCAACTCCTCGTATTTTTTAGATGCCTTCTGAAGGGAAGCTGCAAAGTTAGAATAGACTTCTGGATTCGCTGCAAGCCTAGCTCGAAACTCCCGATGATCTATAGTCTTACTATCTACATCTTTGAGTATTTTTTCTATAAATTTTTCACCTAAAACCTTTTTTGCAACACCGGCAATCAGAGCATTCCGAGTAGTCCCTATCAATTGTTTGTCGAGTTCCGGGCGAATACTCAACCCAACCAAGGAAGCAATGTAATTATCCATTTGATAATCTAGAGATACAACATTAGGGTTGGGAGTGTTGTGCTTTAAAAGGAGGTCCAGACCTTTAAACTTATCCGCACGTTTCTTACTTAGAAGTTTAGAAATACTAAGATCATCTACATCATCTGAAACCTCAAAGGAAGAAACCCTTTTACTCCCCTTAAGGAAGATTTCAAAGAACTCTTCCTGATAGTCTTTTAAAGATTTATCACTCTCAGGGTCACGAGGAACATCATTCCCACGGGCAGAATTCCAAAGCCTAGTAGCTTGATTCCAAGCATCACTACCCACTTCTCTGTTTTTTACGGAAATCTTATTTAAGTATAAAACATCCCTTATACCTTTTATGTCCCCATAAACAAAAGCCGAACGGGAGGAGTCAGCTATCAAATTATACTTCTTCCATAACCTCAATACTCTTACGTCAGTTTCCTCAAAAAAATCAAAAGGTTTAGTGGTAAACCCTTCAGCATCAAGTTTAAGCCCTCCAGAAAATTTCGACAAAGGGGACAGTAAGGGTATAAATCCACTTTCATGATACTGAGTACCTTTATTAATAACACTCAGTATTAGTTTAATGCTTCCATCTTTGGCAAAATTAAATGCTTGTATTTCCTCTAACGTACGTTGCTCCACCCCTGCATTGTAGTTAGATCCCGTATTAATCTTCTTGCTAATCTCAGCCATGTTGGCTTTAAGCTTATTAGCTTCTTCTGCCTTTTGGGCATCCTTATACTCTTGGGTATTACCGATGCCGTTTTCATTCATCCCCTCTGGTCTGCTAGCCATGAAACTATCATAAGCCAAGTGTAAGGGGCTAACAGTCCCCGGCTGCGGACCCAATTTGAATGCGGCTTTTTCAAAGGCATAAACAGGGGCAGTCATCCTAGAAGTTATACCCCGTCCGGTGCGTTCGGTCAGTATATTTGCAATCCTAGCCTCCTTAGTCTTAAAAGTATTTAAAAAAGATCGCCACTCAGAACGAGCGAGAGCATTCTTTTCATCTTGTGGCTTGAAAGCGGCGTTAATAGAGTCAGTGTATGGTTTCACATTTTTTATATGCGAAACCAGATTCAGTACCCCGAGGCGTTCAGAGGCTTCCTTGATCGCTTTGTTATATTCAATACTCTTGGCTTTCAAATACTCTCCACGTATAGCCAAGCGTTTAACCATATGTTTTCCGTCCACCATAGTATACGTAATCCCCATAGAAGCTAACTTTTTTTTACTATAGGCAGTTAGATCTGTTATATTGGAGGCAGGACCAGTCTCTAATTCAATACCCCCTAACTCATTTGCAAAGGCTACTACCGCATTATGTTTATGTTTCGTTACCGCCCCAATATAATTACGCAGCAACTTCCTAATTGGACTACCTAAATGCATGAACTTTTTAACGTTACCCCGGTCATCGTACTCAAATACTTTTTTCCCTGGAATTGTGACTGTTGCTTTTGTTTCGACAAAGGATCTCATTGTCAGAGTTTGATTGAATTTTTTAAGGGCATTTCCATACCCCATCTCCTTCTCAAACTGTCTAGACCAAGCCTTTAAAGTTTCAGGTTCAGCCACAAAGGTAGCATCCACCTGTCGGACATTCCCTTCGCTGTTGCTGAGAGTTGCAGCCGCAAGATTCATTATATGAGGACCGTCCCAGTTTGAAATATCATCCCCTACCCCAAAAGCAAAGTAGTATTGGCTACTCAGCTTAAGCTTGGCTAGCTTATCCTTTAAGGTCTCTTCATCGCTTCGGTCATCTGTATAGGAAGCATTAATGTCTCCTACGTCAAATTTTTTGGCATCCTTCTCATAGGTGACCGTGATCTTTTTGGGAGTAGTAGTGGAGGAAACACGATCCTCTTTCAGTTCCAGAGCATGAGAAAGTCTTCTAGCCATAGGGTCATTATCAAGCAACACAAACTCAAGTAGCTTTGAAGTCTCGACAAAAGCAAGCTTAACCGTGGAAGGACTCTCACCTCTACGCATTCCAAAGGAATATTCAAAATGCAGTAACCCGTCATTTTTAAGAGGACTTGCTATGAAGCTTAAGTCTAGGTCCTCCTGGGAGAGGTAGTCTAACCTCTGCTTAAAACTAGATATTCTATTTTTACCAAAGAATAACTGATCTATTGCCGCACGGGACTTGGTAATAAATACATTAGCAGTGAAAACTCTAGACATTAGACTATATCCACTATTACTACCCTATCCCCAACATTAAGCTGTTGGAAAGGATCAGAAATACTATTAACCCATAGTATGACCCAGTCAAGGGAGGGTGTCCCATAAAATAGATTTGATATTAAGTCGGCTCGGTGTTCAAACCCTGGGGGAATTACTCCAACCTTCTTAGACATGGACAGTAATTCCCTAAAGGAGGATTCAAAAGATTTAGAGTTAATAGAGGATACCACCTTCTTACCCTTAAAAAGAACCTCCCTCTTACCCGCAGTTAAGTGATTACTATACTTCATTTGCCCTCCTAAGAGAAGTTAGAGCCGCCCGCATTTTGCCCTATTTGGATTCCTTCTTCTGTGATATCCCCATTGTAAGGATCCGTGTTATTATCTTCTATTATAGCTTCCCATCCGGCAAGATTATCTCCGGTCTCAAGCCACCCAGACTCGAAAGTCCCAAAGTCCCCAGTTCTCATCTCACTAAGGGTTAATGTTATTTCTAATCTTTTAGGAGTTAAGGTTTGTACCTCAAACCCAACCTCATCCATTATGGATATAGTGTAGTCACGAACTACACAAGGAATATTATTATACATCGGACCATGGGTTAACCTGACCATAGGAGGACCCTGAACTGTATTCCTGGCGTTGTTTAGGCAAGTTGCCCGGACTAAGTTAACCCATACAAATACCAAATCAATCAAGTCGTTAAGGGCTTTAGGATCTCCGGGGGTATCCCCAAGAAGGGCTAGGAACGATTGTGCGGAATTTTGCTGGCCTGTAATTGACTTTAACCATTTCGCATAGAAGTTTCTATGCACTTCTGCGTGGGGGAATCCGGCACCTCGCTTAAGGTCAGGAGTACGCATCCCCTCCATTTCCTTTTTATCATCTTCATGCCAAGCCATTCCTTGTTGTATTTCGTCCGGGGAATTCCCCTCATATGTCGTTTCGAAGCCGCCAGTGTCCTCGTTAAAGTTCGTCACTTTTTCGTACCCATAAGTTGTCATCGTATCTGATGACAAGTCATCTTGTAGTTGAAACCTGTCCATTGCAGATTCTTTATCAGAGAAGAATAAATTAAAGTTACGTTTGAATTGCTGTGCTATGCCCTCAGTAGTATCCAAATGTAATAGGTGCAATAAACTTATATTGAAAGTGACATCAAATGCCCTAGACTCAGAACCCCCATAGGAATACAAAGACCCAGCCCTACCAATAAGATTATACTCCTGAAGGGTATTAGAACCCGCTTCGGATATCTTAGGATTTTCTAAAAACGGAATGTAAGTCCTAAACACTCTATTGTCAGATTGGGGAAACTCAAGAGCTAAGTGAGAGCGATGCTCTAACTTCCTTGGTGTTTTTTCTTGCTCAAAGTTTCTAGAGGGGAATAGTGAAAATACCATAATTTTACTCTTTATTTATACTCGCCTCGCGGGGGGTCTGAGGATTGTTACGGATAGCTTTTGCGATATCTATTAACAGCTTATGAGTTGTTTTTGCTTCCTTATCGTTGGATCCGGTGACCAACCCAGTAGCTAACACCGCTGCGCGAGATAGTGTATTGCCTCTAAGCTCTCTAGCTTTGGCTGCTTTCTTTGATTCTTCGGCAGTCTTTTTCGTGTTAGCTTCAGTAGCGTTAGCAGCTTTAACTAATTTAGGCGTAAAATATTTGTAAGCTTCATACACTAGAAGACCCGCGCCGAGAAAAGGGATCATTCTTGCGACACCCTTACCAACCGCTTTAATTGCAGCCAGTCCTCCTACCGACGCTGCTCCTGCTGCGGCTGGTGCCGCCGTTGATACAATTCTTGAAGCCGCTCCCACCTTGCTCGAAAGGGCGAGTGCTGTTACCCCGAGCGCAATTGCAGGGAGGCTTCCCACGAGTAATTCATAGGTATCAGGAGCATAAGACTCATAAAACTTATCAACACTCCTCTTTCTATTTGCTATACTCTTTAAGTTATCTTCTTGAGCCTTCTTTTGCTCGTCGGTTAACTTGTTTTGTTTCTTCAACGCCCTTAACATACCAAGTGCAGCCAGTGAGTTCTTTTCACCTAACTGGAGTATCATAGAGTCCCTTTGCATTTCGCTGGATCCGAGCTTCTTGTCAAAAGCCACAAGCTTTTCAAGCATTCTAGAAGAAACGTTAGTACCGCTACGGAGTGCTTTCATCTCCTCGGTAATCCCAAACATCGCTTGGTTACCTACCTCTAAAGACCCTGCCATGGTTAAGAAGGTTTGAACGTTTCTCTTAGCGTCATCAGATCCTCCCATTGCAGCTACCATATCCGTGGTAAACTCACCGTAAGCACCTACAGCGTCATCCCCGTAAACCGCTGCCCGTTCTAAGGAACTCTTAACTGAATTAAGGGCATCAACCATATTCTCTGAGGTAACCCCGTAGGTTTTGGAATTCTTTAAAATACTTTTGGATAAAATTCCACCAACCTTTTTAGAGGCGTTAGTCGTGGACCTTAAGCTAGCCATGGCATCAATCAAACCACCAGTATCTTGACCAGTAACTATCATCTCATCTGCTAGCTTTTTAGTACCAACGCTCACATCCCTTAAACCTTTTGAGAATCCCTGCATAAGAAATGAGGTCATTTCTTGGTTGGTTGCAGTGTTACCAGTTAAGGCGGCAGTATTGGCCTCAGTGAACTTCTTGTAGGTAGTCCCCATGCTCAGAGCTTGGAGTTGTAACTTTTCACTCCTTTTAAATAGCGCGGCAAGACGATTGACGGGATTCAGGAAAGATGTAAATGACTTGGTTACCTTATCGGAGGCACTCTTTAAGGCGATATTTAACGCTTTAAGGGCATCGGTATTATTATTTGTCGGACCAGAACCTGAGTTGGGAGGTGAGGGTGGAGGAGATGCAACCATTAGACTATTATAACCTTCATCATATTTGTTAATTTAGCCACATTAAAAGTCCTAA
>TARA_R110002124_G_scaffold1952_5_pt1 | contig 13553 bp, 8 predicted proteins | sample TARA_R110002124 | Tara Oceans TARA_R110002124 (sample SAMEA4397445) | marine metagenome | biome: Polar Biome; feature: [SRF] surface water layer (ENVO:00010504); material: water (ENVO:00002006), including particulate matter (ENVO:01000060) such as... | depth 5 m | reverse complement strand
TGACCACACAATATAACGCTCCATTAGTTGATAATATAGCAACAATAGAATATGGTTATTATTTTACAAATCAAAGGCAATATAACATAAATCTTCCATTAATAAATCACAAGGTTTCTGCCCTTGACACATGGACGAGTCCGATTTTTGGTTGTGCGGCCGTTGAAGATGTTACAATTAACGATTGGGAAGCGTTTTATAAATCTTATCCAGCATGGGGGTTGGAAGGAGTAGCCAAAATGAAAGATATATTAATGACACCCTCTACTACTCAAACTCCCACCCTCAAAGACCCTCCAACATTTGATTGGACCACGCAATTATTTACCGATGCGCATCTGGATTTTACCTACGAGCCGGTAATTATAGATAGCCTAACCATACCATCATTTGGTAAGCGCCAATCGGGCAAGGGACTTTATCCAATAAAAGACTATCGGCCACAAATAGGTTCAATGTATTGTGGGCGATACACTGCTCCGGCGATAAGTAACGCTCCTTATCAAATTGCTTTTCCCAGTGAAAAGAGACTTTATAAGGTAAAAACTAAATATAAAGAGTGGTGTAAATGTTATGACGATGATGAAATAGATGATTTAAAAATAAGAACAATTCATCATTATATAACAACTGATAGGTTACCACTTACTGCTCAAAAAGGGTTTCAGACACCCGATAGTGTTGCGGGTAGTTTAAATGAGCAACTACACGAAAGGACGGGTAAAGCTGATAATTGGGACGATGAAAATCAACAAGCATATGTCTATGAACATGATGCTTATTTTACTTTAGCTGGTAAATACGCCAGGGGAACACAGACGCAACCGACGGCGTTGGACCCGTTGTGGTCAAATACAAGCGGCACTGAAGCTGCTCTGAAAAGATTAACTGGTGGTTATCAATGGGACAATGCCACTAAATTACGAAGAAAAGCGGTATCACAAGTTACTGATAAATTTATGAAAACTGTATCAACTTCAACAGGTAGATTATTAGAAAAAATTTGGATTGACCCGGACCTTGTAAGCACTGGTGTTGCGGTAAAAGCGGAATGGGAAGATTTTACCGCTGATATACCCGGTAATAATACTGGGGCAGCCGGTTCGCCCGATAAAGGCGGTTGGCGTGGAATTCCGTATGTTCATGACTCAACCATGGATTTTAACTCGCCGTCTGCTAACGGCAAACCAGATATACAAGGGAATTGGTCGGTAGATGGAGATGGTAATAATACCTACGTTGGACAAAACGGGAGAGATATTTTTTATAATGATTTATTGGTCGGGGAAATGGGTAGATTTAATGCTTTAAATTTATGGAATAATTTAAAAAAACAATCTTTCAACATGGAATCTATATTACTGGGAATGTTTTTTTCAAGGACACAGGATAATGACGACCCCCTTTCTTGGCCAGCCGATTACCCCGTCACCGGACCTGCTGCTCCTGTTGCTCCTCCTCTTGGCCTACAACAATGGCCTTCATATTGGAATCAACCTTTTGAAACGGCACAAGGACTTCTTGCGGATTTGCCTTTTCCGAATAAACCCAGTATAGATATAAATGCCTTGTACACATCTCAAGGACGATGTGTCCCGTATGATTGTACGGGTTATAATGCGCCGCCAAATCCCGAAACTGGTAGTCCTGATGAACTTTTTAGGCCTGGTGTTATCGGCGCAACGGGTCAATTTGGTTCTCAAGTAGTGGGACAAGATAATTGGGCCACAGCTGGGACAAAAACATCAGAAATACAATTTTTTAACCCCGATGCCATAGTGGCCGAGGCAACAAGACAAACCAATAGTTTTTCACGTATTAATTTGGGTGTAGTTCCTAAAATAGACGGATTATGTTTTACTACAAATATTATCGCAACTCCTCGTAGTATAGCTCTTATAAAAAAGGCTTTATATTCAGCAAAACAGATAGGTAAATTTCAAACAGACTCCGCCTTACGTAATGATGTAAATGACCCCGAATCGGTAGCATATCAATTTGTTACAGAATTAGACCTTGGTGCGACAGATGATGGGGCCAGTATAAATGTGAATTGCCCTTCGGGAAATCCTACTCCTGATTTTCAATCAACTAAAATAAGTTTGCCGTCGCCATATAGTATTGTTCTTTGTCCGCTCCATGGGGTTCCGCCAGCTAGTCAAGGAACTGAATGGTTTTTTAATTATCAAACAAAAGTAATAACTTGGGATACATCTGACCGGGCAGATTCCGTAACACCAGCACATGACAGTCAATTTCCTGAAGTAAAAAGAACTATAACACCTTCCACCCAGAACATAAGACCTCGTAGGTCACAATATTATACATATTATGATGAGAGATTAATGAATCCAAAAAATGGAAACGTGAGTCTTCCTACTGATTCGCAATTTAAATTTACTGATAGTAATGGTATGTATTTTAAACATCAGGATTTTTTAAGGCCTGATGTATGCGCTGAACAATGGTCTAATAACCAACATGGAGCAGGTACTGACCGAGCTGGCGAGCGGCCAGATTTATTAGATGGTGAAGTGGATAGAGGAGTAGGTATAGTTATAGTTTATCCTAAAAAGTGGCAGGCTCTTTCAACGGGCGGTCCTCAAATTGCGACTAATTTTCCGGATATGGTAAGAGCTCAGGACCTAGGCAGTGTAACCACCCCAACTTCTCAATGGCCTGGAACTCCTAATATTCAGAACGCTTTCCCCATGTTTGGTCAAGGCGCTGCTGGTGGTACAACTTATTTTACTGAAGCGGACCAGGAATTAGGAAAAAAGATGTGGGAGGACACCCCTTTTATAGCTTTTGTCATGAAAGGCGCGCCCCACGGCGAGAGCGGACCTATTGCTGAAATTGATAAATTTTTACCGGTAACTCCACCTGGTGAATTCTTCGGATTTAGCAATTCTTTTTCCGACGGCGAGTACGGAAAAATCATAAATACGCAACGTGTAAATCCTAAAGCTTATGGTAGCACGCAAATGACGGCAGCTTTTAAAGAAACGAATACTGAGTATGGTAGTTTTGTAAGTAGATTTAATAGTTTGTATTACAATGTATATGACTATTATCCATACTGTATGATTGGAGCAAGTGACCCAACTGTAAATTTTGGAGCAACGAGCGGTAGGTTTGAGATTTCTTCTCTCCATACTCCAACTTATGTAGGTAACGGTGCTTGGTGTGAAGTTGATAATCCAGTTGGCGCCGACTCACAGGCCAACGAACAGGTGGCTATATTAAATGGTAAGCAGAGTTGGAATAGTCAATTATCTTTAACAACTGAATTAGTTGGACCAGTCCCTTGGTATGGAGACCTAGTGACGACCAATACTACCTATAATTACGACTTCTCCGGGTGGCAAACACCTTGTTATTTGGTTCCGCAGTTGCCAGCGTCGGTCTTTCTCGGATACGGATACAATAATAGTAATGTTCCATTGAGTTTTGGATTATTAGATAATTTTTATGGCGGTAATTACAATCCGACGACAGAAGAATATGACTATTCATTCGCCGTTATTCCGTGGGAAAATCTTGGCCAGGCTAATGAAGAGCATAGGGTGATAACAAGTCAGTCTGGTATAGGTTTAATGAATATTTATGTACCCAATACAAAAACAGATATACCCAAATATTTAGGAACACTAGGCGATGAATCGTATTTAAGAAATCCAGGAGTTCAATTATCGGCATGGACACCAAATACATATAACAATACGTTATTTTACAAGATGGGTTTTGAATTAGAACAACTACTTCCAATTGCTTATCAAACGCAGTCTAACTCATTTAATCGGTCTAATTATAATAAGTTTATTGGGTATAGTGGTCAAACATTATTAAATAAATCTGATAACATGGTATATCCATTTACGACAAATGGCTATATTACTGGAACAATTAATATCTTAGGTCAAAATCGTAATTGGTTAGGTTATGATACTATTAGAACTCTCCCCATGAGCACGGCGTACATGGACCAAGCTGCCCACGACCCTAACCAGACGTATCAACCATCGTATATAGGCACGGATTTAGAATATGGTAATAATAGAACTATTAATCTAAAGCAATTGCCACCGACAAATGTTTATGAGATGTTTAGTATGGGTGGTTTGAACTCTGCTATTCCTACTAAAATAACATGTGAGAGCGATGTATTGACCGCCAGACGGCAACCTAAAAAATATGATTTTTCGTATTTATTAATTCATAGTAATATAATCCAGCAATCACCTAATTTCATAGGGTCAAATAAAACTTTGCCAATACCAGCGATAGGTTATTTATCTCGTAACTATTCAAGTAGTGATTTCTTTTATTCGTTTGATAGTGACTTTAGTTATACAATTGATAAATCCTATGTGATGAATAATTTTGATATTGAAATTCGCTTACCGAATGGTCAATTTGCCAGCATTGAAGATAATTCAAGTGTAATATTTAAAATAACTCGGGCAAAACCAGCAATAGGTCCTATTCCTGGTCCGCCTAAGCCGATGACAAAAGATGAATTGACGAAACAAGAGAAGGCAGAATTGGCTTATTATAAATCTTTATTTAGCTAAAAGGGGAGTATATACAAAATAGTGTTTTTGTATAAACCTCCTAAAAATAATCGTCATACAAGCTCTTAGGTTTAGCTTGAGTAGATAACAAATTGGGGATTTTTTGAGTTTGTTGTTTAACGGGTTTGGGTTCTTCCTTTTTTTTGGGTTCAGGGGGCGGTTTATTTTTGGCAGCTTTCTCATTTTCACGATGGCGCCAGTTATTTTTAAGATTTTTATATTGTTCCATGTAGTTCATAAAATTATAGAATCCATCAACATTAATAGGGTGGGGCATTGCTGGTAATTCTTCATGAGAATTATTCTGTCTTTTAACAGGTTTAGCGGCAGCTGGTATCTTTTCCTCTACTTTGGCGGCCGCGCGATTTTCAGCTCGTCTTTCTCGCATGCGTGCTAAATTATCTAATTGTTTTTGACTGGCCTTCCTTTTCTTTTTAACAACTGGTTCTATATTACCCTCCTCTTCTTTAGGTTTATCAATAAAAATAGATTCTTCTTGTTCAATGACTGGTTCAGCTGTATTGACAATTTGTTGTATTTCGGGAGGTGGTTCAGGAATTTCTTCTTTAGATTCAATATTAGGTAGGTTAATACTATCCATTTATAATAAACGTAGAAAATATTTTTTACATTTAATACTTATAATTCTTCTTCTTCTTCTCCATTCTTCTCGTCCTCAGTATCAGATTCACTATCGGCGCGAACAACATTACGCATCTTTTCCAGTGGTTTAAGTCCGTCCCATACTTTGTGAGTAAATCCATTGTAGGCATGAGGAGGATTTTCTGTATAATCAATATGTAAAAACTTATAAGGTTCTTTCCAAACATGCTTACATATAGCTTTAAAATTTTTATCACTCCCAAATGAGCTCCCGAGTTCGTCCGTAATCTTGGTCATTTCATTGTGGTTAGAATTGCGGCCGAGGATAGCGAAAGTCATATTGGTCCTTACAAGTGGGTGTACTTCTTTAAACACTTGACTAGAAAATAGGAGCAATCCTATACCGTAGTGGCGATAACGCGAGGCCAATTTATACACAAGACTCCCGCGCGGAATACCTACGAAATCATCTAATATGATTGCGATAACGGGTCTATCTTTTTTACGTTTATAGGATAATTGTTGATTAATAATACCTTGAATGATGGAGTCTGAATATTCACCGTAACATGTTCCTGGGAAACTTTCTTTCAAAAACCTACTTGTGTTATCATTCATGATAGTATTACTAATAATATGAACCTGGTCAAAACAGTCTTTATAAAAACTTTCTCCTAATAATAAATTTGTAATAATCGTACTTTTACCAGACTTAACTGGTGCTATCATTAAACCGAGGCTACCAGTAGAAACATCAGGTAAATTTTCATGAAGTTCTTTACCTATATCCATTCTATCGGGGTCGGGTATAACTTCTTTTATTTCTAAATCAGTGTTCATTAATATAAAGCAATATATATTTTATATTAACAAAATTATTCAGTAACAGATACATTTCCATTTTTGAGTATAAATTGTCTTTCCACTTTACCCCAAACAAAAGTAGTAATTTGTTGGGCGGGGTGGTCAGCAGCCGTCCTGTAAAGGGTTCTTTGAAGAGCAATAGGTTTTTGACCAACTTGTGTGCCTGCTCCAGTAAGAGGGTTAGTAACTAAATCTACACCACAGTAGTGTTGATGGCCTGCCAGAGCAGCATCAGTGATAGCAATCCCCTCATAGGCTTGACCGCTACTAAATGCGTTGAAAGTTCTGGGAGCAGGTAGTGCGGTGTGGTCGGTTATTTGGTCAAATGAATATTCGCACGACGCAACTTGAAGCTCAACTCCTTCTATTTGAGCCAGATAATTGGCTTTAGTGGATTCATTGATTACAGGTCTATTAAAAAGCTCGCGGTCGTTAATTCTTAAATTAAATTCAGAAGCTCTGCTTGTAGCAGTTGAGCGATATATTCCCAATAATTGACCTTCGGTAGCATCAACTCCATTTATATAATCGGCCCACATAATATTTTTTACAGTTCTTGAAGATAAACCAATTTCACGAACTACCGATTGAACAGTAGGAGCGGCGCCACCAGCGGGGGCAGCAACAGCGTTGGCGGCGGCGGTAGTCATAACCAGGTCATTATATGGCATTTGTAGTCCTGCTTCGCTCATAACTACAGCAGCCATTTGGGCCATGCGGTCATCTGTGTAGGTCAAATAATCCGCCAAGAATTTTACTTGAGTAGTAGCAATAGAGGCTCGGCCCGCATCAACAGGATTAGCCGGCGAGCCTTGAATCCAGGATTCGTATCGGTATCCACTGGACCATTGAATCTCTATAGATACTGGTTCTTGAATTAAATAAAGCGGAAGCTGGACTGACCTCATGAACGGAAATAAGTCACTAAGTTTGATAGCGAAAACAGCTGTTTCATCTTCTAGAGCTTCTATATTATTACGTACGTCAGCTGGGGCATCTATTTCAGGTATGCCATTAGCTTGGCGTCCCCAGCCAAGATTCATAGGTTGAAGACCGCCGTCTTCTAAATTGGAAGGTTCTAATCCGTCTATAGTTCCCTCAAGAACACCACTTTTTCTAATACGTTCTTCAGCCGATTTAAATTGACGCATCATGGTGTGATAACGGCCCATTTCATTAGTGGTAGCTATTGCGGTAGCTCCAATACGTAAAGTAGCTGATTTTATAAAGGCGGCACCACCTGTTCTAATAGGAGGGAAAATCTTTTGAGCGGCAGCTGTCACAGAAGTAGGACGAACAACGCCTACTTGAATGGCACTGTTGATGTCTAAGATTCCTCGTTTCTCCAGAGTAAAGCGGCAAATCTGCTGTGTACACACAACGGGTTCTAAAATACTTGTATGAATACTCATAGTATCAATTGTAGTCATAGGCTTGGTTTTGAGAATATCAGGAAGACTCATTTAATAATATACTATAATAAAATAAATTTTTATTAGATTATTTTTTGTTTTAATATGAAAAATAGTAAGACGCAAGTTGGCTCTCTGTTCTCTAAAATCTTAGAATTAATTTTAAGTTTTCTTTTTTAAGTAGCTCTGTAATTACGCATATATTGAGATTTTGATTTTTGGAACTGCTCGTGTTCTTTACCAGGCATGTGAAAAGGTTTCCTTGAAAAGGTAACAAAACTATTGCCCTGCTTTTGACAAATGATATAAGCACATGCCCCGAGCCACCCAGTAACGGTTGAAAAATGAATATTTGTTATTTTGAAGCCACAATCCTCAATAATTTGAAGTCTTTTCGGTGTAAGGTTCATAACTCCTATTAAAATACCTATACCTTTTCTTGCTTGGCTACAGGCTTTAATTAAAGTTTGTGTTATCTTGCTCCATGGAGGATTTGTAATAAACCAGTCATATTCCTTATTGTTCGTAAAAAAATCAATGCCTTCATCTATTTCACAGTATAATTTTGGGTTATTAGGAAACTGATTATAAAAATTACCAGTTCCTTTACACCCGTCCATTAAAATATCTCCTATTCCGATAGGAGTCATATCAATACAAATTTTCGCAAGAGCCAAAGGGGTCATTTTAATATCATTTGGTTTTTGTTTAATTTTATTAATTTGATTCATATATATAAACCTTAGATTAACTTACAACTCTAATTCCTTCGGGGGAATATAATAAAGTGGAGGAAGCTAATACGTATGTAAATAACGAGTTCGGGTTCTGGCCATCAAGGGCACTTCTTACACGAACAGAGTAGGGCGTTCGGGAATAATCTACGCCGTGTTTAAAAATATCTTGTCTAATTCCCAGACCAAATACTGGTCTTTTATTTGCGAGAGTCATACCCCAACGGTCTTCACCGCCGTCGTCAATCGCTCTGTCAGGGTTATTTACATTAGCGCCATGGACGCCATTAACACGTGTAGCTTTACCGATTTCTGTTTGACACGACGCTAAAGTATTATCAAGGTCATTAATATTCTTAATAGCGCCTAAATAGGTTTCAAGTGTAACAGCATCAATCAAAGATTGCTCATTACCAAGGACACCTTTTTGCTGCTCGTCTATTCTATTTTCTCTTGGGAATAAAATACCAGCTTTACTATAAGCTACCTCAAGAATAGGAGCATTAACTCCCGGCCCGTTTGATAATTTATAGGTAGCGTTAGACAATTGCTGGGAGTTATTGACAAAAGTAGTAGGGACAATATTATGTATAATAGATTGAACTTTACTTGCGCCAAGATTGAGTGATACGGTTTGGTCGCTACTATTTATAACACTGTATAATGACGAGTAGGCATTGTATTGAAGCGCTCCATTAGAGGCATTATTCATCATTTGCGCACCTTCTTCATCGGGGACTAGTAGGTCATAAGTTAAATGAACGTTTGAAAGGGTATAGGAGAAATCACCGATTTGAACTCCTCCAGCGGCCGAACCAGATTGAAGAGATTCAGCAGCTTCGGGGTCAGTAGCTGTTCCTAAAAGCCAAGGTTGTAATACGGACGCGTCTGGAGCACATTCCAGATTCATGATGAGGCCTCTGGTTCCGTTCTGTCCCAGAGGAACTAAGCCCGTTCCCGATAATAAACCACAGCGAATAGGTATAGAAAAGGTGCGTTTCGTATTGAGGGAACAAGCTTCTACAATAGACCTTGAACTGGTTATATTTCCAAGAGCGTTACCATTATTTAAATCAGCTCCGCCGTGTGTAGCAGGAACTAATGAACTAAGTAACCGAGGATATTCTTTAATATGTTCCAAAGTTTGATTATCTAATGTAGATAAAGTAACTTGGCGCAGGCAGGAGGCAACACCTATGCGTGAGTCAATGGAACAATTAAGTCTCGTGGCTCCATTACCACCACCAACTCCGTCGTTATTCTTAACAGCTACTCCAGCGCCATTAGTTATTTTAAATTCTCCACAAAGTCTAAGCGATTTACCTACAAGATATTTATCGGATTGGGCTATTAAAAATGAGATAATTGGATAACCACCTCTAAAACTAAAAGCAGAATCAGGCGGGGCATTGATAGGGTCAATTTGAACTTTTTCAGTAGCAATAATATTTGCGGACATATATAATAGTAAAATAAAAAAAATTGGTAACAATAATATAATTTAAATATAAAAATTATATTATTTCTTATAAGATTATCTAATAACTGTAACACCATCAGCGCTTATTACCATTCTATTTAAATGAATAATGTTGTTGTTGAGGAGATAGTTATCGGTTGAAGTGTCATTCTCGTATGTAACTCTTAGCATAGTGGTGGTTTCCATTAAATTATGAACCTGTCCGTATCTACTAAGTGCTCTCGCAAATATAAGACGGTGCTCTGTTCTCCAAAGATTTCTACAAGCTATTTTACTATTTTCAATGGCCTTTTCATTTTCCATGATGTGGAGCACGGGATTTTTTGAAAAACTATATTTTCGGAGGTCTATAGGTCGGTCTGGAATAATTGAACCGTTCATACTCCATTGATATGACAATTCGCGGTCATGTTTGCCAAGTAAAGAACTGGCTAAAGTATTGGTTTGGTCTGCCATTAAAAGCGGGACGGAAATAATACTATAAGCTCTTGATTCATTAGCAGGTATAAGATTTGAGGTCATACCCTGGGCATTCGTAATATTGCCTCTATACACCGAAGACGTACAATAATCCATTTCAACTCCAGAGGAATTAACTTTATTAATCATACTTTCCACGTAGCCGGCGGGTGGTTCAACTTGTAAAATAGATAATTCTAAATCATTGATTCTTACTTCATTCCCTTCCAGAACTTCAGGCACGCCTGCGGCACGGGCAGTATTAGTATTTGTTAAAGATTGGTCGTCAATGCGGTCGCTTGGGACAAAAAATACAGTAGAACCACCGTTGGCGGCATCTAATCCGGGGAAACCAGCCGCCGGAAGGGCTAAAGCTGTCTGAAGAGACTCGGTATTGGCGCGATTCGCTTCGTAGGTAACCAAACATCTATTGTTACCATCTTGGGCTAATTTTTTAACAACGCCTAAGCATCTAGTGACCCCACCACCGGGACCGGTAATATACATAATATCGCCTGGAACAATATACATATCTTTAGGTAAAGATGCTGTAGCATTAAATTGGCGCGCGGCATCGGGAGCAACAGGAGGATTAGCTGCTATATCGGTATGAATAGCAAGGGCAATAGAAAAAATACCAAGATTTTGACCAGCTGCTGTATTTACAACATCATTATTTCCCGCAGCAGTTCCTTTTGTATCATAAGTTAAATATGGGTGGTTATTTAACTCTACTGTTCCGACTCCGGCGGGAGGGTCTTTACCGGGCTGTCCAGGGTAGTCTTTAATAGCACCCGTTTGAGATGCTAAAACACAACTACGGTTTATATCATCAATGTTCATAGTAACTCTAAGACCTGATGTAGCCGTTAGCGGAAAAACATTAGTAGCTTTTTCGCCAATAATACCGGAGCATGGGATAGGTGCGGAAATTTTAACTTGAATTGGAGTAGGAGCATTGACTACATCGCCGGCAGTCCAATCGTCAGGGGGTTGATAATAAAGTTGGTTATTTAAAGAACTATTTTTAGACATACCGCTAAAAAGTTCTCTTTTAGATTCAATTGAATCATTTGCTGAAAATCCCCAGTCTTGAGCACAAAGGACGTTCATATCGGACAGCATCTCAAGTTCAGTGCGACCAGTTCCGTCACTAATTCTCATATCTCTAATCATACTAAAGAAACCAGCAGCACCGTCGGGGCGAAGCGAACCTCTGCCAGTAACTTGTATATTAGCATTTAATCTAATATTTTGAGGGTCTGCGAAACCAACATAACTGGGTATATGAAAACGAATTTGAGTATTTTGACGAGTAGTATATTCGGTTTGTACCTCCGGTTTTACGGCAACTATTTTTGAAGGAACAAAAACATTATTGGGATTTGAATTAAACATCTATATATAATATACTATAATATAATTAAATTCTTTAAAATTATTTATTATTTGAAATAGTAAATAATTGTAAGACGCAAGTTGGCTCTGTGATTATATAAATAAGGGATTTTTATTAAAAAGCTGAATTTGAGGCAGGAAGGGTTGTCACACTATTTTTACCAGCCATAGCATATCCTCCCTTTGTTATACTATCTGCTAAACCTGTAGCTGTAGAAACTATTTTAGGCGCCACGTGGGTTTCTCCTCCTCCTCCCATTCCAAATGCCGACATAACCACACCCGCAACAGCCGCCGCAGGTAAAATAAATTCTGATAATTCGGGAGCTACTGCTTCCGCTTCTTCTGTTCCAGCTGCTAATTTACTTAAGCCGCTGGCAGCTTCATCAACATCACTGGTTACGTTTGCTCCCACTTTAAGAGCATTGGAACCAGCATTCGCATTAAGAGCACTCTCAGTTGAATTAATACCTCCACTTATTTCTCCGGAACTTATTTCTCCAGACTGCGCAGCAGGGGTTCTTGTAAAAGCGCCTCCGCTGGAATTTGCTAAATCTGGAGCTCCTGTTGCTTGATTACCCAAACCAACTTCTGGTTGAATAGCTCTGTCACCCACGGTGGCAATGTCTTCAGGTTCCGCCGGAAGATTCGCCTTATTAAACGTTTCCTGTGAAACATTTTCGCCTCCTCCAACTATAGCTCTTGTGGGGACGTCAGGCGCTGTGTCTAGCCCACGCACGGACCCAGACATATCGGACATTTCTACATCATCACTTGTCGCCGCCGGTTTCGCAATAGTTCCTTTAGCCGTGGATTGTAAATCGGCAACAGTTCCTTTAGCTGAGGATTGTAAATTGGCAACAGTTCCTTTAGCTTTTTCCACAGCGGCTCCAACATCGTTCGCAGCATCTTGAGCTGCTGATTTGGCTTTTCCAATGGCACTATCAAGACTGGCGGACTTGTTTGAAACCGCTGAACTCATTTTATCACTTAGTTTTGTCTTGAGAAAATTAAACTTAGCCTCCGCCTTATTCTTCGCGAACGACAATGATTTCCCCGCCACTGGCGCAACAATTGGAAAAGCTAATGAACCTGCTGTCATAATATTCTCAAGTTTTTCTTTTTTATCCTGGTCAAGACCAAGTTGAACTTGTAGTGCGTCACTAACTTTATTTTTCCAGTCACCAATAAATCTATCACCCTTTTCTTGGGCAAATTGCTTTAAACCATCACTTCCACTATTAAAAGCAGAAATGGCGTTATTGTAATCGGACAAACCTGACATATATATTAATGATTCATTTTTTTTTACCCTTCTGTTTTTTTTTATTTTTCATTATAAAAATATCTTTTTCCTTTAGGTTAGGCTTTTCAGCCAGTTTAAATTTAGCTTCAACGGCTCTATTAAATTTAATAAGATTTTTGGGAGATTCTTTATCCGGTTTAGGTATATCCATTAATATTAAATAATATTTTTTTAATCTGTCTATATATATATATGTCTTTCATACATCTTAGTACGGTTCAACCCACACTTGGGCAACGAGAAAATACTGAACGAGAACCAGCAATGTTTAGGAATGATTTTAAAAATGGAATAGAAATGAAAAAGGGTGACCAGATTGAATTAGTAAATTTACGTCTTAACTTTGAAAATATAACTATCACAAGTGGAATAAATGATACACTGGTCTGGCAGATTGGACCCAGTCCTGCTTTTACACAGCATGTCGTAATATTAGAAGAAGGAGAATATACTCAGGATACCTTTGTTACTGAATTACAAAATGCTTTAAATAAAAGTATTGTTTTAGAATCTATGAGCCCTCAAAAGGGTGATATGAATACTCCAGTAACTCCCACCCTTCCAGGAGGATTTAATGTATTATTTTCCGCAGCAAATCCCACCGCAAGTCCTCCTCAACCATTTGACACTTATACAATATCAATGAATCAACAGATAGGTCCAGACAATGATGACACTTTGAATTCTGAAGCCAATGTGGCGTCGTCTGCGACTGGAGGCAGG
>TARA_R110002124_G_scaffold114535_10_pt1 | contig 13571 bp, 9 predicted proteins | sample TARA_R110002124 | Tara Oceans TARA_R110002124 (sample SAMEA4397445) | marine metagenome | biome: Polar Biome; feature: [SRF] surface water layer (ENVO:00010504); material: water (ENVO:00002006), including particulate matter (ENVO:01000060) such as... | depth 5 m | reverse complement strand
GTTCGCGACCGCCCAGAATGACGCGCCGCCGCGCCGGCCCCATGCCGGCCAGCATCGCATCGATGTCCTCGGCCGTCTGGAAGCGCCGGGACAGCCCCTCCCCGTCCGGCGCATAATCGTGCACCGACCAGATATCGCTTTCGACAAGCTCCCAGCCATCGTTCGAAATGACCGGGCGCGATGGATCGAGCGCCTTTGTCAGGTGATAGAGTCCCGACGCGTAATGGGCCTGATCCGCCCGCACCGCGATTTGCGACACGCCCCAGCTTTCGTTGAGCGGCACCCAGGCGATGATGCAGGGGTGGCTCTTGTCCCGCCGGATGGCTTCCATCCACTCCCGCGACAACCGCTCGACCGCCGACGCCGAAAAGGCGTAGGCGCTGGGCATTTCTTCCCAGACCACCAGACCGATGCTGTCGCACCAGTAGAGGAAGCGTGGGTCCTCGATCTTCTGGTGGATGCGCACGCCGTTGAAGCCCATGTCCTTGATCAGCTGGGCTTCGTGCCGCAGGGCATCGGGATCAGGGGCCGCCAGGTGCGATTGCGGCCAGTAATTCTGGCCCAGCACCAGCCGCAGGTAATAGGGCAGCCCGTTGAGCAGGAAGAAACCCTCGCCCACCTCGGCGCTGCGCAGGCCGAGATAGCTCTCGACCACATCGTCGCCCAGCGTGACGGTAGCATCGATCAGGTTCGGCTTTTCAGGCGTCCACAGCAGATGCTCGCGATAGGTGAAATGCTCGAGGTCGGGAATGGTGATGTAGGCGACCGCCTCGCCATCGGCGACACTGACGCTGGTGTCGGCGAGCAGCGCCCCCTTGGCCATCAGGCGCACGCGAAGCTGCACCGGTTCGGCCGGCATGCCGCTCAGCCGCACCTCGCAGCGCACCCGGGCATTGGCCAGATCCGGCGTCCAGTGCAGGTCGGTGATGTGCAGCCTCGCAACCACTTCGAGCCACACCGGTTGCCAGATGCCGGTGGTGCGATGGTACCAGATATTGTGCGGTGCCTCGAGCCAGTCCTGCTTGCCGCGCGGAAAGCGCACGTCACGCGGCTGGTCCTCGGCGCGCACGACGATAGTCTGCTCACCCTTGGCATTGAGCGCCGCAGTTATGTCGGCGGAAAATGGCGTATGACCGCCCTCATGCCGGGCGACCAGCTGGCCATTGACCCAGACCTCGGCCAGATAATCCACCGCGCCGAAATGCAGCATCAGCCGCTCGCCGGCGCCGACAGCCGGTGTGGCGAAATCGCGTCGATACCAGACCACCGGATGAAAGCCCTGGGCATGAATGCCCGAGGCCTCCGATTCCGGCGGAAACGGCACGATGATCTGCCGATCGAACGGGCCGTCACGGAACCAGCCGGCATCCCGGCCGGCATCGGCGTCGTCATGGGCGAACCCCCACTGACCGCACAGGTCATGCCAGTTGGCGCGCGCAAACTGCGGATTGGGATAAAGCTCGCGTTGACGCGGGGCACCGGTACTCATTGTCAGGACTCCTCCTTGCGGGCACAGGCCTTCAGTCCCGCGCGACGCCTGCCGCGCGCGGTCATGACTCGGTGCCACTGATTTGCTTGGCGCTGGCGTCCTCCCGCCAACGATGCTAAATTTCTTTAGCAGATTGCTTGCCAACCCCGCTATTGTCAAGCGGTCGCTGCGAAAGGTGTTGAACTGCGGGGTGACGGCCCCGCCTGTATCCTCGGCCGGCCAGACGATCAAAGGCCGGCATTGCCCTGCAGCGACGGGTCGGACGGCGCGTCCGGTGCTGGTAGCGCACGGCGTTGCAAACCGACCACACAGGGGCCTCACAACTTTGCGAGTGATTGCTCCCGTTAAGAATTGCAGAGTATTGGTGAAAGGCGCGGTGCGGCCCGCCCAATCCGGTGCGGGATGCGGGTGTTGCCCAAACAAATTGCCTGTGCTGGAGCACTAATGAATAAGATACTGGTCTGCCTCGTCGCCGCACTTGCCGGTGTGGGAAGTGTCTCTCCGTCCACTGCCCAGGATGTTGCCGGTCTGGCCGAGGGCACGGTGGTCATTGCGCCCGCGCAGACCCCATTGGCCCAAACCATCAAGGCCGGCCTGGCCGCGACCTATTATGGCGCAGCCAAGGACACGCGGGCCTATGCGGAGGCCCAAAAGCTCTATTTCTTCTATGGTGCGCGGCATTTCGAGCCGATCTGGCTCGACCAGACCGCCAATGGGCAGGTCGCCTTCTCCGCCCCGGCCCAGAAAATTCTCAAGCTGTTCGCTGATGCGGCCAGCGAGGGCCTGCGCCCCAGTGACTATCTGGTGCCCGCGCTCGACGTGACCGCAGTAGGCAATGACCCGATCAAGATGGCAGCGCTTGAAACTGCCTTCTCGCGCGCCACGATGCGCTACGCCACCCACATCTATACCGGCCGCATCGACCCCGGCTCGGTCAGCGAAAACCTCGATATCACCCCAAAGCGTCTCGACGAAGCCAGCCTGCTGGTGCAACTGGCTTCAAGCCCCGATCCGGTCAAGGTATTGGCCGCGCTCGAGCCGACCCATCCCGAATTCCTGGCGCTCAAGGCTGCCCTGGCCGATTTTGATCACAACCAGGCCGACAGCCCAGCCCCCATCGCAGCCGGCGCCGTACTGCGACCGGGCATGGACGATGCGCGTGTCCCCGTGCTGCGCCAGCGTTTCGAACTCGCCGATACATCTGGCACGCTTTACGACGACAGCCTTGTGGCGGCCGTCAAGGGGTTCCAGCAGACGCGTAATCTGACGGTGGATGGCGTCGTCGGGCCGGCCACCCTGGCAGCGCTCAATGGCGGCGTCCCGCTGACCAAGGCCGACATCATCGCCAATATGGAGCGCTGGCGCTGGATGCCGCGTGACATGGGCGCGTTCAACGTGCTGGTCAACATTCCCGAATTCCGCCTGTCCATCAATCGCAACGACAAGGAAGAATACACCACCCGCGTCGTGGTCGGCACCACGGCGCACCAGACCCCGGTATTCTCGGACAATATTCGCCACGTCGTGGTCAATCCCTACTGGAATGTGCCCAGCTCGATCGTCAAGGCCGAGATTGCCCCCGCCGTGCTGCGCAATCCGGGCTATATCGACAGCCACAACTACGATCTGCTCTACAATGGCACGCCGGTCAGCCCCTGGTCGGTCGATTGGAACCAGGTCAGCGCCAGCAATTTTCCTTTCCGGGTGCGCCAGCGCCCCGGCACCAGCAATGCGCTGGGCCAGATCAAGTTCCTGTTCCCCAACAAGCACGACGTCTATCTGCACGACACCCCGTCAAAATCGCTGTTTTCCCGCGATTTCCGCGCCTATAGCCATGGCTGCGTGCGCGTGCAGAACCCGCTCGAATTCGCGGACGCCCTGATGATCAATGAAAGCAGGATCAGCCGCGCCTCGCTCGAGAGCATGTTTGGCAGCGCCGAGCGCTGGGTCAATCCAGAGCGGCAGATCCCCGTCCACATCGCCTATTTCACCGTCCGCGTCGCGCCCGATGGCTCGCTGCAATCCTATGCTGACATCTATGGACACAACGCCAAACTGATCGCGGCGATGGGCCTTGCCAGCCCTGCCCCGCTGCCCGAAATCGTCGCCGAAGCCGACGACGGCACCATCTCCCCCTGAGCGGGGCTTAACGCCCCGTTTACAATTTGGCCTTGGTTGTGCCCGTTTTTGATCGTAATAACGTCTGCGTGAAGGGGCTCCAGGGCCCCCGGGCAGCTGGTTAGCGTTAATAAATTCGATCAAGTTTTGCGCTAATGTCCGACGATAGATTGGCAATGACCGGACAGAGTTTGGCGTGACGGGGATTTCCTACTTGCAACTGCATCGTTTCGGGCGATTTCTGCTCGCCACCATGATCAGCATCGCTCTTGTCCTGCCCCAGGCCGTCGTGCCCGCGGCAGCGGCCTCCGAGCGCGCCATCTATCTTTATTACACCCACACCAAAGAGACCGCGCGGATCGTCTTCAAGCGCAACGGCCAATATGTCCAATCGGGCCTGAACGAACTCAACTATTTCCTGCGCGACTGGCGCCGCAACGAACCCACCAAGATGGATCCGCGGCTGTTTGACCTGGTCTGGGAAGTCTATCAGGAAGTCGGTGCCACCCAGCCGATCAATGTGGTTTCGGCCTATCGCTCGCCCAAGACCAACGCCATGCTGCGCTCCTCTTCCTCCGGCGTTGCCGAGAACAGCCAGCACATCAAGGGCCACGCCATGGATTTCTTCATTCCTGGCATTCCGCTGGCCCGCCTGCGGGCGACAGCCATGAAAAAGCAGGTCGGCGGCGTGGGCTATTATCCCACTTCGGGCAGCCCCTTTGTGCATCTCGACACCGGTTCGGTGCGCGCCTGGCCGCGCATGACCCGCGCCCAGCTGCAGGAAATCTTCCCCGACGGCAAGACCATGCATCTGCCCACCGATGGCAAGCCGCTGTCCCAGCAGGGCTATCAGACTGCCATGGCGGAGTGGAAAACCTGCCACGCCTATCCGTGCAATGGCCGTTCTTCGGGCACCCAGGTCGCCGATGGCGGCAGCGGTCGCACCCTTGTCGATATGCTGTTTGGCGGCAATGGCGCGCAGCCTGCAGCCCGGGCCGCTGCCGCACCGGCCGCGCAAATGGCCTCGCTCGCGCCCCAGCCTGCCACGCCCCAGCCAGCTGCATCGAGGTCCGCACCGGTCCCGGCAATGCGCCCGGCAAGCCTGGCTGTCGCCGTCACGACGACCGAGCCACCCGCCCTTCCCTTTTCCACCGCCGGCAGCGCGCCTCTGGCCGCCGACGAGTTGACGACACCCCGGACTGCTCCCCTGCCGATGGTCAAGTCGCAGGCGCTGCAGATCGCCACGGCCAGCTCCATGCCATCGGGTGACGCCGTCACCGCCATCGCCGCGCTGACCGCGCCCGTGCCGCAGCCACGCCTGATCATGTCCGAGCCCGAACAGCCCGACATGATGACGGCCTATCTGCCCCCGACGCCGCAGGATCCCGAGGCCCAGCGCGCCCTTGAAATGATCATCGAGCGTGAATCCACGCCCACGGTGACCGCGTCCATTCCCGCCAGCCGCCTACCGGCGCTGCCCGGCGTGTCCAGCCTGCGTACCGCGTCCTTGGGCAGCGGCACGGGCGTTACCGGCACGCTGGTCAACCTGTTCAGCAATACGTTCAGCGCCCCCCGGCAGGACGCGCCCGTGGCCCAGGCCCTGGCCAGCCACATCGCCAGGCGCGCCAGCGCCGACACCATGCGCCACCCCGAGCTGATTGCGCCCGATCTCGAGCATGTCGCTGAAGTCTTCATCACGCCTACCGCCATGACGTCGGACCATTTCGCCGAGATCTGGGATCACGACCAGGCCGATTTCAGCCCGACGACGGAAATGGGGCGCTATGTCACCGTCATGCGGCAGGGCGATGCGCCCGCCGGCCTGTCCCATACCAGCTTTGTCGGCGCCCAGCCGGTCGCCCTGACCGTCAACTGAGCGGCCCCAATTCGGGCACCTTTGCCGTTCATTCCATCAGCCACCCCGTTTGGGACGGCTGGCGCGCCAATGTTGCAATGCGCTGTCGGCGCGCTTAAACAACTGCTGGACTGCCCCGTTTGGCGAAGGACTGCCCGTTTGGCCGACAAGCCCTCGACACCACTTCTCGATACCGTCAATTCGCCGGCCGATTTGCGCGCCATCCCGCGCGAGGAACTGCGGCAATTATCCGACGAACTGCGCGCCGAGATGATCGACGCGGTTTCGGTGACGGGAGGACATCTCGGCGCCGGCCTGGGCGTTGTCGAATTGACGGTGGCCCTGCATGCCGTTTTCGACACGCCTCATGACCGCATCATCTGGGACGTTGGCCACCAGGCCTATCCCCACAAGATCCTGACCGGGCGTCGCGATCGCATGCGCACGCTGCGCCAGAAGGATGGCCTGTCCGGCTTCACCCGCCGCGCCGAGAGCCAGTACGATCCCTTTGGCGCCGGCCACTCCTCGACCTCCATTTCCGCCGGCCTCGGCATGGCGGTCGCGAGCGAATTGATGGACCGGCCGCGCAATGTGGTCGCCGTTATCGGCGACGGCGCCATGTCCGCCGGCATGGCCTATGAAGCCATGAACAATGCCGGCGCCATGGATGCCCGGCTGATCGTCGTGCTCAACGACAATGACATGTCCATCGCCCCGCCAACGGGCGCCATGAGCGCCTATCTGGCGCGTCTGGTCTCGGGCCCAGTCTATCGCGGCGCCCGCGAAGCGGCCAAGTCGGTGGTCAGCAAATTGCCCCAGTTCCTGCATGAGCCGGCCCGCCGCACCGAGGAATTCGCCCGTTCGTTCTTCACCGGCGGCACGCTGTTTGAGGAGCTCGGCTTTTACTATGTCGGCCCCATCGACGGGCACAATCTGGATCACCTGCTGCCCATTCTCGACAATGTGCGCGATGCCGCCGAAGGTCCCATTCTGGTCCATGTCGTCACCAAGAAGGGCAAGGGCTACGGTCCGGCCGAGGCCTCGGACGACAAATATCACGGCGTCTCCAAGTTCAACGTCATTACCGGCGCACAGACCAAGACGCCGTCCAACGCGCCTTCCTATACCAGCGTGTTTGCCGACACCCTGATCCAGGAAGCCAGTGACGACCCGCGCATCGTGGCCGTCACCGCCGCCATGCCCTCGGGCACGGGCCTGGACAAATTCGCCGAAATCCATCCCAGCCGCATTTTCGATGTCGGCATTGCCGAACAGCATGCCGTTACCTTTGCCGCGGGCCTGGCCAGCGAAGGCATGCGCCCGTTCTGCGCCATCTATTCGACATTCCTGCAGCGCGCCTATGACCAGGTCGTGCACGACGTGGCCATCCAGCAATTGCCCGTGCGCTTCGCCATTGATCGCGCCGGCTATGTCGGCGCCGACGGCCCCACCCATGCCGGCAATTACGACTCGGCCTATCTGGGCGCCATTCCGGGCATCGTGCAGATGGCAGCCGCCGACGAGGCCGAACTGCGCCACATGGTGGCAACCGCCGCCCAATATGACGGCGGCCCCATCGCCTTCCGCTATCCGCGGGGCGATGGCATGGGCGTGGACATGCCCGCCCGTGGCCAGGTTCTGTCCATCGGCAAGGGGCGCATGGTCCGCCAGGGCTCGACCATCGCCATCCTCAGCTATGGCACGCGCCTGGCCGAGGTCCTGGCGGCGGCTGACAGGCTCGCCGCCCTGGGTCTTAATCCCACCATTGCCGATGCCCGCTTCATGAAGCCGCTCGATACGGAGATGATCGCGCGGCTGGCCGATACCCATGATGTGCTGCTCACGGCCGAAGAAGGCTCCATCGGCGGCTTTGGCAGCCATGTCGCCACCTTCCTGGCTTCCAATGGCCTGCTCGACGGCAAGCTGCGCTTCCGCCCGCTGATGATCCCTGATCGCTTTGTCGAGCATGCCAGCCAGGCCGACATGTATGCCGATGCCGGGCTCGACCGGGCCGGCATTGTCGCCACCGCTCTGGCGACGCTGGGCTATGACGAGGCAGCCATGGCCGCGGCGCTGGGCAAGATCAGCTGATCACAAGCCTGCGGCAGTGCCTGACGCACCCGTGACGTGACGCAGCCCGCCGGCTCACCTGCAAGAAGGCAGCCCACGCATCGTTCCGTGGGCTCTTTCGCCAGGGCCAGGCTGGCCGCTACTTCCAGGTGAACGCCCGGGTCACGGCATAGTTGAACACCGAACTCATCACCGCGCCCGACAGGCCGGCGACAAATGTCTGGTGATCCCACTGATAGATCGCATTGGCCACCGAGATATTGGCGATGCCCCCGAGGGCACAGATGGCGCAAAAGCTCAAAAAGCCGGTGATCAGCCGCGTGCCGCGCAGCTTGCGATCGGCATAGGTGAGATTGTTGTTGAGCATGAAGTTCCAGGCCATCGCCAGCAAGGTGGCGGCGATCTGCGACAGTACGAAGCCCTGCCCCAGCGCCGTGAAGGCGCCCAGCGTCAGCAGGTGCACCACCACGCCCGTGCCGCCCACCAGCCCGAACAGCAGGAAACTCGGCGGCAGGGCGCCCCCGGTGAGCTTGGAAAACCACAGGCCCAGATACTGGATCACCACCAGCGGGCTCATCTTGCTCTCGCCGGCATGGCGCTGGCGGAAAACATAGCCGACTTCGGCGATCTTGAGCGGCGCGCCCATCCGGGCCGAGGTCACGATCATGTCGATAAGGATCTTGAAACCATCGCTGCTCAGCTTTGGCGCCGCCTTGAGCGCCGCCTCGCGGCGCATCAGGAAGAACCCGCTCATCGGATCGCTGACCGCCTGGCCCGCAATCATGCCGGCAAGCCGATTGGCCAGGTTGCTGCCCGACAGCCGGGCCTCGCTCAGCCCGTCGCCGGCCGACCCACCATCGGCAAAGCGCGACCCCACCACCAGATCGGCGCCGGCCATGGCCTTCTCCAGCATGGTGGGCAGCACGGCCTCGTCATGCTGCAGATCGCCATCGATGACCGCCACATAGGGAGCCGCGGTCACCGCCATGCCCTCGATGCAGGCCGATGCCAGGCCCCGGCGGCCGAAGCGGCGCAGGCAGCGGATATTGCCGTAGATCCGGCTGAGCTCATTGACCACGTCGGCCGTACCATCGGGGCTGTCATCGTCCACCACGATCATTTCCCAGGGCGTATCGCCCAGGGACAGGGCCACCTTTTCATAGAGCAGCTCGATATTGTCGCGCTCGTTATAGCTGGGCACGATCACGGCCAGCTGCGGCGGCCGGAAGTTCTCGGTAAGCGCGTTGGCAAGGCGGGTTGCGGTCGGGCCGGTCGACATGGGAGAGAACTCTTGCAAAGGATGGACTGCGTCCAATTGTGGATAGTCGATACAAAGCACGGCGGTTGCATTTGGTTGCGCGCAAAGGCGCCATGACAGCCTTGCATTGCGCGCAGGTGTGGTGGACCAATGTTTGTGCCAAGTCAGTACCGAGCCAGGTCAGGACTGAGCCAATTCCGGAGGCGCCGTGTATCAGGCCAGCATTGATCGACGCGATGACCGACCCGGCTCTTTTGTCCTGCTCCTGCCGCTGCTCTTCGTACTCACCGGGACGCTGATCCGCTTCCTGGCCTTCCGCTACGCCCAGCCCGACGCTGCCTGGACCGGGTATTTCGGCGCCCTGTGCCGCTGGGATTGCGGCTGGTATGTTACCATGGCCCAGACCGGCTATGACGGCTTTCCCGTTCCCGGGCGTGTCAGCGCAGGCAATTGGGCATTCTTCCCCTTTTATCCCATGCTGGTCGGCGTGATCGGCAAGCTGGTGCCGCTGCCCACCATCGTGCTGGCCAGCCTGCTTTCCATCCTCACCGCCTACGCCGCCGTCGTCGCCGCCTGGCCGCTGCTGGGCCGCAATATCCGCGCCTACGCGCTCTATGCCTGCTTCATCCTGAGCGGCCCGCTCTCGATGTATTTCACCACCTTCTTTACCGAGGTGATGTTCGTGCTGCTGACCACGCTTGCCTTCCGCTATCTGGGTCGCGGCAACTATCTCGCCGCCGCCGGCTTCACCGCCCTGCTCTCGGCCACCCGCATCGTCGGTGTCTTCGTGTCCCTCTCGATCGGGCTGCAGGCGCTGCTGGACTGGCGGCGCACTACCGGTTCGTGGAAGGGCTGGCTGGCTGGCCTGCTGGGCCAGCCCCGGCTCGTCCTGGCCATCTTCGTCGCCCCCCTTGGGCTCTTCGCCTATATGGCCTTCCTCCATTACTGGATCGGCGACGGCCTGGCGTTCAGCCATGTGCAGCGCGCCTGGGCCCGCCAGATCGGCAACCCGCTCATCTATCTCTGGAACGGCCTGACTGCCTGGCCCGCCACGCCGGGCCAGTTGCTGACGGGCTCGCAGATCCTGGCCCTGGCGGCGGTAGCCGGCCTGGTTCTCACCGGGGTTCTGGCCTGGCGACGGCAATGGCCCGCCGCGCTGTTCGCCCTGCTCGGCATCATCATTCCGCTCGCTGCGGGTCTGGCCTCCATGCTGCGCTTCATGGCGGCCATGGCGCCGCTCACCATCACGCTGATGACGCTGCTGGCGCGCTGGCGCTGGCTGTTCGTCGTCAGCCTGCTGGGCCTGCTGGTCGGCGCCTGGTTTGTGACCCTGGCCTGGTTGGGAGGCAATGTTGCGCTTGTCTGAACGCCACCCTCTGGCCCTTGGCGCCTATGCGCTGGCCGCGATCCTCGCCCTGTTCGAACTCGCTATTCTCTGGCAGGCCCTGCACCCCAGGGTACCGGACGACTATCGCGCCTATTACATCGACCGCACCACGACCTGCCTCGCCCAGCCGGTGACGGGCGCCTATCAAATCGGCACCGAGATCGACTTCCGCTCGGGCGGTCCGGACACCCGCGAACTGCGCCCATGTGGCTGGGATGGTCCGGCCGGCGACGGCATGCACTCGATCGGGCAGACCTCGCGCCTGCGCTTTGCCGTCGAACGGCCGCAGGCCCTGACCCTGATGCTCGAGCTGTCCGGCGTCACCATCACCGACGCCGCCCGGCAGCGTGTCATCGTATCGGCCGGGGGAATTGAGCTGGGCACGCTGAACGTGCCGGCCGGGCAGCCCGGGCGCTTCACGCTGGCTGTGCCGCCTCAGGCCATTGCTGCCGATGGCATGATCGATATCGCGCTCGACTTTCCCGATGCCGTCAATCCGGGCGGGCGCACCGCCAATACCCATTGGCGTGCCGTCAAGCTGACCGCCGCATCGTTGAGCCCGCAGCCCTGACGCGGGCAGATGGACTGTTGCGCGGTATTTGAGGCGTTACGCTAACGGCTTCTCAAACTGTTTCAGGCTTGCTGGACAAGACCAGCAGAGGTTTGTGATGAGCATTTCCGCCCTAGGCATTGGTGCAGCCGGCATGCACCGCGCCGCCGACCGTCTCGATGCCAGCGCCAGCCGCGTCGCCCGCTTCGGCACCGGCCTGGCCGATGTCGATCTGCCCACCGAAATGGTCGAGGTCATGATGGCCGAGGTGGACTTCAAGGCCTCCGCCACAGTCGTGCGCGCCGCCGACCGCATGACCAGATCGGCCATCGACATCCTGGCCTGATCGCCGGTCCGGCCCGCCCGGGCAAAGAAAATCCGCCCGACTGCCCTTGCGGCAATCGCGCGGATCCCATTATCGGCGGAGACGGGCGGCTTAGTCGTCCGAAGGCGCCTCGACCATTCCCAGCGCGCTCATATAGAGCTCCAGCAGGGCTTCCTGCTCCATGCGCTCATTGGCATCCTGCTTGCGGATCGTGACGATCTTGCGCAGGATCTTGGTGTCGAAGCCATTGCCCTTGACCTCGGCATAGATTTCCTTGATGTCGGCAGCGATAGCGGCCTTTTCTTCTTCCATCCGCTCGATGCGTTCGATGAACGCCCGGAGCTGGTCCTGGGCAACGCTTTCTTCAGCCATGGGTCTTCCTCATTGTCTCAGGCGATGCTTGAACCCCAGACTCACCTCTGGTTCAACCCCTTTGTGACCCAATCCACATCACCACGCCGTCACATGCCTCCATTTCTGCCAAATCCGGCATTAGCCATTGACCAATGCACTCCCATGGGCTCAAAGAAAGCACGTTTTCCCGATGATTTCCGGCTCGCTTTTGCAAACCATTCGACTCGGCACGACTCTGATCTGCGCAACGCTTGCTGGTTTGGCGTTCCTGGCAACGCCGGCAAGGGCAGATCTGCGCATCTGTAACGAGACGGCCAACCTTGTTTCAGTCGCCCTGGGCTACCGGGCCGAGCGGGGCTGGATGAGCGAAGGCTGGTGGCAGACGCCGCCGGGCGATTGCCGCGTGCTCTATCAGGGCGATCTGCAGCGTCGTTTTTATTACATCTTCGCAGCAGATGATGTGGCCGGCGGGGCTTGGGACGGTGCTGTGTTCATGTGCACGCGTGACGAAACCTTCACAATTTTCGGGGTTGAGGATTGCCTTGCCCGCGGTTATGAGCGCACCGGATTTCTGGAAATCGATACCCAAAACCGCACCGACTGGACGATGCAGCTGACCGATAGCGCCGCCGGGCCGGCTGTGGTCGGCCCCGGCGAAGGCGAAGACCTCGAAGACCCAACTTTCCTTGTTGATCCGGCAAGTGTGGACGCACCGCAGGACGACATAACGACGCAAGAAACGGACACGAAATGAGACGCATGAGACGCGCGAAGATTGTCGCCACCCTTGGGCCTGCCAGCCACGAGGAAAAGATGATCGAGGAACTGGCAAAGGCCGGCGCGGACGTGTTCCGCATCAATATGAGCCATGCCAGCCATGAGGTGCTCCGCACCACGGTGGAACGCATTCGCAATGTCGAAAAGCGCCTCAACCATCCCCTGGGCATTCTGGTCGACCTGCAGGGCCCCAAGCTGCGCGTCTGGAAGTTTGCCGGCGGCTCGGTCGAACTGGTCGCCGGCCAGAAGTTCACCCTGGACAGCCACAATGACGACAACGGCAATGCCGAACGCGTCTACCTGCCCCATCCCGAGATCATCGAAAGCGTCTCGGTGGGTGATCGCCTGCTGCTCGACGACGGCAAGCTGTCGCTCAAGGCCACCAAGGTGGGCAATGGCGCCATCGAGACCGAGGTGATCTATGGCGGCAAGCTCAGCGACAAGAAGGGGGTCTCGCTGCCCGATACGCTGCTGCCCACCGGCGCCCTGACGGAAAAGGACCATGCCGACCTGCTCGCCGGCCTGGCCGCTGATGCCGACTGGATCGCCCTCAGCTTCGTGCAGCGCCCCGAAGACATCATCGACGTGCGCAAGATCGTCCAGGGCCGCGCCGGCGTCATGGCCAAGATCGAAAAGCCCCAGGCCATCGAGCGGCTCGAGGAAATCATCAAGCTGTGCGACGCCATCATGGTGGCCCGCGGTGACCTGGGCGTCGAGCTGCCGCTCGAGCAGGTTCCCGGACTGCAGAAGCGCATGATCCGCATGGCCCGTCGCTATGGCAAGCCCGTGGTCGTGGCCACCCAGATGCTTGAATCCATGATCACCGCACCGGTCCCCACCCGCGCTGAAGTCTCGGACGTCTCGATCGCCGTGTTCGAAGGCGCCGATGCCATCATGCTGTCGGCTGAATCCGCCTCCGGCCAGTATCCGGTCGAAGCCGTCGCCACCATGAACAAGGTGGCCGTGGCCGTGGAAAGCGATGCCAATTACCGCGGCATCATCCGCGCCGCCCAGACGGAGCCGGAAGCAACTGCTGCCGACGCCATTTCCGCAGCGACCCGCCAGGTCGCCGAAACGCTCGATCTGGCCGCCATCGTCACCTACACCGCCTCTGGCTCCACCGGCATCCGCGCCGCTCGCGAGCGGCCCTCCAAGCCCATCATCGTGCTGTCGCCCAATCAGCGCACCATTCGCCGCATGTCGGTGGTCTGGGGCGTCCATTGCGTGCAGACCGAGGATGCCGTGAGCCTGGAAGACATGGTCGATCGCGCCTGCGTCATCGCCTATCGCGAGGGCTTTGCCCGTCCCGGCGATCGCATCGCCATCACCGCCGGCATTCCCCTGGGCACGCCCGGCGCCACCAACATGCTGCGCATCGCCTTTGTCCG
>TARA_R110002124_G_scaffold113388_1_pt1 | contig 13573 bp, 22 predicted proteins | sample TARA_R110002124 | Tara Oceans TARA_R110002124 (sample SAMEA4397445) | marine metagenome | biome: Polar Biome; feature: [SRF] surface water layer (ENVO:00010504); material: water (ENVO:00002006), including particulate matter (ENVO:01000060) such as... | depth 5 m | reverse complement strand
CCAGCACCCGCCGCAGCTAAGGTTTATCAGGAATCAGCAAACACTGGAATTGAATGGTCAATCACGACGCCAGACAAGTGCCAGTTTGTACCGTCGCAAACAAGCTCAATTCTTGTTCCAACTTCTGGGTCATCAAATGTTACCCTGATGTTGCTGTTGCCGTCAGAAGCCACAAACGAAGTCTGCTGGTCCGCATCATTGTTGTCGCTCCAGAACACGCCACCCTTAATAAAGTTGGCTGCTGCTGGTGCAAGAATGATTAGATCGCAATCAGCGGCAGTTTTCCAAATCTGGGCAGTGTGCCGAAGACCTGCTTCTGCTGCTGGCAGTGTTAGCGTAACAGCACCAGCACTCGTATCGAGTGCAATAAGCTGTCCAGTGTCCGCTGAGGTCAAAGCTACACTGGCTGTAACTGCTTTAACTGTTGTGTAATTTGCCGTCAGATGGGCAATGTTTCGAGTCTGAAAAGGACTAGGCATTTTATTTTCTCCTGCCTGTAGGTAAAGTTTGCGTGAACCCACTCGCCACGCTCAAGAATGCCATCTGCCCCCCGGAGGGGACAGATGACGCTAATCAATCCGTTAGGTTTACGCGCTAGCGTTTGCCCAACCAAATCCGTTCCAAAGACCTTCGGTCAGAGTGTTGTCTACTGTTGCTTCAAGAGCAATAAAATAGATCCCCTGTCCATCTGTCGCGGCTACGCCAAGAGTGCGTGCAGCCAATACAGTAAGGCCCAGGCCAATAGCAATAGCATCACTGCCTTCTGCTTCTACGCGACCCTGTACACGGGCCGTGCCTTCTGCATTGTCAGCAATGTCTTCAAGCAAGACCACGCAAATCTGTCGGCCAGCGTTTCCATTAGCCGTTGCTTCTGGGTTAATGCCATTAGCAAGACCCGAAAGTTTGTGTCCAGAATTGTTGTCTGTTGATTCTTCCGCACAAGCCAAATCCAATTGCAGAATCTGACCCTTTGTGCAGTTTGTGCCGCATCGGTTGGTAATCCGAATATCGTGATTCGGAATTGCAAGCCCATAAGGGGCTCCAATAGGTACTCCACTTGACATCGTATTTCTCCTCAGTCAAAGAGTGTTTAGAAAAATCCAACTATCAAGCAGTTGGACGGACAATGCCCTGACGCTTACGCGAGTTGCAGAAGAGGTTCCACCAGCAATCAACAGGCTGAACGCTTGTAAATGGCTGGTTAGGATGCCTCATTGGATCGTGCTTCTCAAAGTAGCGACGGGAGTGATAAACAGGGGTCATGTAATTAGCATTTACCCAGTAGTAACGTGAGCCAGTAAAGGCAGCAGTTGCGCTGTCTTCCGCATGGAACCCCGTGTGAGTGCCAGATCCGTCATCGTTGCTGTAAACAGCAGCGGTGTCCAATGCTCCACAATAGATAACGTCAATGCCGCTGTACTGTGGGTTGTTGTATGCAGGATCCTGGGCTGAGATGAGTGAGTCATTGCTGGCTCGCAGGGCTCGCTTGTACTGATTAACACCAGCACGGCTTGCAAAGATCATCTGACGGCTCAGGTTGTCATTCTCAAAATACTCCTGCTTAGTCGCAGGTGGAATGAACTGGCACTTCAGGAACATTTCGTCGAAGGCTGCAACCAGCGAATCGCTGCTTCCAGTACCGCCGCCGATGATTCCATCAGGGTCGTTAGCGTCGTAGGTCGAAACCTGATTCTGGTAGTTTGCACCCGTAGCTGCAACACCAAGACCCTGAAGGTCGGTTCCGGCAAATCCCTGCGGAAGGCCACCGTCTATTTCCTGAATAAAGGTAGGAATAGAGTACGGAAGTGTACCCGTGCTTGCTTCCATTCCAGATTCAGTAGGAGCCTTCCAGAGATCGTCTTCCATGCCGTTAAGCATAGAAGTCCAGAGACGCATTTCCTTGATACGCTTGAGCTTCTTGTAAACACCCTTCGAGGCTTCCCTCGAAAGACCTTCACCCATATTAAGCTCAACTTCCTGATCGGTCCAACTCATGTGATCGACGGAAAATCTCCAGTCAATCTCAAGAGTGTCTACGACCTGGGGATTCGTCCATGAGAACGTATCGTTGGGCTGATAGTGGTTGTAGGTAGAACTTTCGTCCATCAGAACCACATCGTTAATTGTTTTGCCACCCTGGATAACCTTGTCGGTTCCGCGACCCTTAAGGAAACGGGAAAGAACGTAGGTGTTCTTTACTGCTTCGTTAATGACATCCTCTGCGGAGGTCAGGTACTTCGGTCCAGTAGCGGCCATGAAATCGTTGAAGTTAGCTAGTGCTGTTCCAGCCATTTGTCTTCTCCTTCAAGTCCGAAAATTAAGAGTTATACGCCTTAGAGGCTCCATCCAACCCATCGCCATTAAAAATGGCATCCAGTGCAGCATTTTCTCGATCATCGTGAGTCAGTGGCGTTTCGCCAATTCTTCGATTAGATGATCTAGTAGTTGGCTGCCCGGCAGACCTAGCAGCGTGTTGCTGAGTCTTAGGTGGGGCCGCATCCGCAAGACGGATACGAACAGCGTCAGTCATGAGATCGTTTAAGTTCTGGTAATCACCAGTCTTGTACAGGCTCTGCATTTTTTCTACGACACTGCTGAAGTTGCCCTCGTCGGCAAGTTGCGGGAAACGCTCCTGCAACTGTGTACGCACCCTTCCCAATTCTTGCTTCTCAGCACGGCCCGTTTGCTGGGCCATGTTGACATACATATTGGCAAGCATGTTAGACAGAGATCGAACTGGAGCCATAATAGACTCAGCCGCCTCTTCACCAAACACCTCGGATATTTCCTGCTGATACTTTTTCAAGTTTTCAGGCGATGGAAGATCGACAGGACGTTGCGGCTGCTCTGGCTGATTTGCCTTTGGCTGCTGCCCGACTTCATTCTGCAACTCAACAACTTCTTCTACTTGCTGCTTAAGTTTAGAATATTCGTCAGAAAACCTGTCTCCATCCTTCTGAACTTTCTCACGCTTCATGCCCCATTGAATAAATTCGTTTGGGTCTTCTTCGTAATACTTATCCAGCAATTCCCGAGGCGTGCCGTCACGCTGCAATGCTGCCATAGCTCGTTTGTAGTCATCCCCAGGTTCACTGCGTGTTTCAGCGTCTGTGGCAAACTTTTCGACCTCTGGCTCTGGAACGTGTACCTGCGGCACTTCAGGAACAGTTTCAGTTGTTGAAGAAATTTCAGAATCGTTTTCCAAGGCTCCCATAATTTTGTCAAGCACTTCATCGTCACTCTGGTCGTTACTTGATGTAACGCCTTCAGAGATCGGGTTTGAAGGCTCAGACATTACGGGGTTGTCTTGCACTACCGATTCTTGAACTTCGCTCATTATGTTTTCGTTTTCATTGGCCATAACAATTTTGGGGGTTAGCCGCAGCCTCCCCATTACTCCTTTACATAACCGTGTTCAGACGCAACATTACGTTCGTGCGCCTGTGAACGGATAACTGGCCTGCCCTGTTTATCGTAATTCCCTACCCCAGAAAGATTTCTAGGCAAGGATCTGCTCACATATGGATACTTGTGTGTTTTTCTTTCAATACCTGCGGTGTCAAGAATGAACGACGCTACGCGAGTACACTCAACGCCGTCTATTTCAACTTTGTCGCCAATGCTAGGAACGTCATCAAACGAGAAAAAACTCTCGACTTCCGCACCGTTGTTATCTACAAAAGCATAAATAGGCATCTTCTATCTCTCAAGTGACGCAATAGCTTCTGCTATTGCATCCCTGCCCCCACCTTGTTGTGGAGGTTGAGAAGCTCCCCCGCCTCCTCCGCCTCCGCCCCTTGACATAGCAGCCATGGATTCCATTTGTTCCTGCTGCTGTTGCTGTGCAAGCATTTCTTGCATCATTCGCTGGTCAATCAATTCACCAAGCTCAGGCATGTTCATTGCATCGCCCAGCTTTTTAAGCAAAGAGTCCCAGTCTATAAATGGGGTGGTCTGCATGACCTGGGCCGCTTGCACAATTAAATTAAATGCTTCCATAGCTTTGCGTTGAAGCAATGGCTCATTTGCTCTTTGCATGGAATATGTATCTATCTCAAGTTCCAAATCTTGGAACGTGGCACCAGTAGATTGCATGTGCATGCCGCCTTGGAATATAGGTTCTGGAACACCCATGTCCTCTGCGGCCTCTACGCCAAGCGGGAAAACAATTCGTTCGTCGTGATACAAATACCACGCTGCACTTTTCATCACCTTGCGTACAGAATCTTGGTACTGCCGGTGGATATAAGCAAATCTGAGGCTTCCAGATGCTTCAGCAACCTGGATCTCAGTAGCTGTTGCGTCACCCGTAACAACGCCACGCTGTGCGTCTTGCATACCACTGTTTCGATCAAGGCGATCTCGACAAACCTGCATGTATGTTAACTGCTGGTTTGTAATTCCACCCAATTCAATAGGCACAACGCTGTCTCTATCAATACCGTCTACTGGAATAACAAAATTGTCTGGCTGATTTTTAATATCATTAACCAGCTTTTTGTTTTTAGCGTCTACTAACACCAGCTTCTTGTATTGAGCAGCTGAAGTCGTAGCAGCCTTGACATGCTCATTAAGCTCCATGACCTGTGGCTGCGTTGCTACAATAGGCGAAAGCGGATAAGGACAGTCAGGGACTACATACGCACCAAACATAGTGTATGGCCCAGTAGGTGGACCGTAATATGGCCTTGGCTTGCGAATAAAGTCCGCTCTGCTTTCTTCGTCATCGTCGCCTGGATTAGACACAGCCATAGTGTAAATGGTGCCGTTAAATCCAAGGTCTGGACCCGGCGACCCATCAATTATCTTTTCAGGAACCCAAACCTCGTAACACACTACTTCATTACGATTTGGCGCACTATTATATGAGCTTCCTCGCGTCTCTTCTACTTCTGCACTTGCAGCAAGAGCTTCAATTACTTCTTTGTTCCATGAAGGGTCTACAGATGCTTCAGCAAGCAAATCATCTTTGTCCCGAATCATTCGATGGCCGCAAAATCTTGCGTCCTGCATGCTTAAAGCCATTGGATCCATAAACCATCGACTGGGACTAAGCCTGTGCAACACTGGCCAATGGGGAGCCCCGGCATCTACTACCCCATAACCCTTGATTGGTTCTTCAAGAGTTATGCATACCCCAAATCCAAGCAGCATGTCGTACGCAAGTCGCTGAAGCGTTTCCTTGCAATCAGTGTCCCTACACCACCGATTAACACCATGCTCAATCGCCATAGCAACGCCACGTTGTGAAACAGGACGCCTTGTGCTTACATGAACGCGGGGGTTGTCGTAAATCAAACGCGGAACAGTTAAACTCAAATACTCGTAAACGTGATTTTCTGGCAGGAAGTTATCTTCAGAAGACAGGCCGTTGTATGACGGGCCTATAAACTGCTCAATAAGATCCTCTAGTCCCAAAAGATGTTTATCTCTAAACTCTTCCGCAACTTGTATTTCGTTATAAAAATTTCCAGGGCTAAGGTCTAGCATTTAAAACTACCTACTAAAACCAGTCCAAAGGATTAAGGCTTGGCATTTTGTCTTTGAGAGAGTCCATATATCGTTTCACTTTGTTCTCAATATCATCCGCCGAATCTGGCGCGACGTGTTGCAAGATATTGTAGAACATTTGCGGATTTTCCAAAAGCAACTCATAAGCCTGGGTACCTATCATGCCGGGACCGCCAACCCCATCGTTAATTAGTTGTTGAATCCAGTTGCCTGGGTCCGGTTTATTGAATTTCACAGGGTCTACAGGACTCATTCCTGGCCCCTTTCTTTCGTACACCCCAGGCGGTCCACCGGGGTTTGGCAACATGAAGTACCCAGGAGGCAAGTTCGGATGTGTTTCGTACTCAGGCGGCACGCCGGGAGGGTTGTCATCAGCACGTTGCTGCCCGCCCATGGGCTGCCGACCCATTGGCTGCATCTGCCCCATGCCCATGGAAGTGTTTCCAAACATGGGCGGTTGCTGGCCCATGCTTGAATTGCCAAACATGGGCATTTGTTGTCCCATGCCCGAACTGCCAAACATAGACGGCTGCTGGCCCATGCTTGAATTGCCAAACATAGGCATTTGCCCGCCTAACCCCTGTGACCCGTTTGTGGCCATCTGGGCCTGTTGGGCATTTTGTTGCCCTTCTGGCGTATACGGAAATTGTTGTCCATTAACTTGTGGCATTTTCTAATCTCGTTTTCAAATATACCATCCGCAATGTGCGTTGGACTTAATGCAAGCAGGTGAATAATTACATTTATCACTTAGCTTTTACCTGCATTAAATGTCCTCAAGCAAATTATCAAAATCAACCGCAGGCTCGCAATGGCTCTGCAACACTTCTGCAACTATTTTAACTAATGACAATGGGTCGTTAGCTGCAATAACAACCCAAGGGTCTTCTTCTCTCTCGCTTTGGGCGTACGCTATAGCCGACATATCTTCATCTTCCTTTTTGATGTACTCAATAGAAAGTTCTAACATCTTAGATATGTGCGAGCTAATAGATTCTACACCTGATGCAGAAAGAGAAAACTCACCTCTGTAATCTTCAGAACCTGAACCACAAAACCTTGAATCAACCATCTGGGTTCTCCCAAACATCTTCATGGTTAAGAACAGCACCCATAGAATCAGGTGCGTAATTAGTCCTCGCCCCTTCAAATTTAGGGGCTTCCGAACGCATGTAAACACAGCCAGCGTAAGCAATAACCCTGTCACCGTGCGCCTCTTTTGCCCCAGTGGTTTCTTCCCTCAAAGAACCTGGGCCAATTGCTCCCGTGTCAAAGTAAACGTATTCCAACATTTCACCCAAGCCACGCTTGCTGTGTATTGTTATCTGATCAGTTGCCATAGCTCTTGCTAGGCCACTAAGAAAAATACGCTTTGATTTTCTGTCTGGTTTCCATCCGTAGTCTTTTGACTTACGGTTTGTTTTCTTTCCTAGCTGTCTGCGAAAATACACTCTGGTGTAGTCCAAACGACGTATATCTTCGTACCACGCTTCTCCCGGCCCTGCCGCTTCCCAGCCCAAGAATGCTTCTTCGCTACTCCCTGCAAATACTGTCCTGCCTGCTGCAACAACTTCTTCTGAAAGCTCAAGTGGTCCGGTGTTAGCATCTACAAACTCCGCCACTATTTGCCCTGTGTTGCAATCCATTGCTGCCACAGCACTGTTACTTTTACCTTTGCCAGCTGATATGTCAGCAAACATAACAAAGTTACAATCAAGCTCAGGCAATCCTTCGTTCAGGTCGCACCACACAAACCAACGGCCTCGTGCATCTGGCACGAATTTTCCGTTTTCTAACTCACACCGCAAGCTCTCTCGACCATTCTGTTTAAGGTGTTGCGTAACTGTAATTGAGTTATAAAACAAGTCGCCAGAAGTAGTGTGGTCAATCAAGATATTTTGACCAATGTCGGCTGGATCTTTACGACGCCTTACCTCAACATCAAACCATGGCGATGAGTAATACCCCCTGCCAGCAATGCCGGTCAAAGCCCCATCTTCATCAACCATCCACTTGCGGCTTCGTCCTTTTTCAGGATGATCCCAATACCCCATTGTAAGGATGTGCGGCCTGCCATCAATCAAACCCAAGTTGCGTTGGTTTGTAAACTCGGTCCCTGGGCCAATCGGCGTACTGTTACCAATACGACAAGCGGTAGTATCGGCAGCTGCACGCCAAGCGTCAGTAGCGTGATCCATAGCAGCCATCTCGTCAAACAAGATAAAAGTACGGCGACCACCACGACCAACGTGTCCAGTTGTTGCTTGACCACTAATTGTTGCATCGGTTTTTGGATTAGTAAGCTGCATGTGGTTACGGCACGCCCCGCCACGGCGAAACAAAGCCGGTTCTCCCGGCAGCATCCATTCCGGTAAACGTTCAAGTATGTAGTCGATTTTCCAGAACAAAGTGTCTGGGTCGCCTCGCCTGTCAACCATGTCTTCAACACGGCTTACAAGCATTACCTGAGCATCTTTACGAAACAACCAGTACCAAGTAGCTAACGAAACCGTTAGCCAACTGGCTCCCATATCTCTTGACTTGTCAAGGATCACATCGACACCGTTGTCGATACAAGACGAAAGTTCAGTAATAATCTGATCTTGGACTGGCCAAGTCAGAAAAGGAACATGATGCTCACTAGCAGGAACTTCTTTACCATTGTCATCCACTGCTTTAACAACGTAGGTCCATCCAAACAAGTTCAACCAAAGGTGTATGCTTTGACCGCAATACTCAATCAGTTTTTCTTGTTCGCTTTCGTTTCCCATCGCCGCTTCTAGAAGCCACTCTCTTGCTTCCAGATTTTCCTCCAGAGCTTTGGGTATCAAGAACTCCGTTGCTGGATCCGTCCAATACTGGGGCGAATCTAGCGGGTGCGTTTTCAGGGGTGTTGAGGCGTTGTTTTCGCTCACGAATCATTCCTAACAATTCATCACTTGTCCGACCATGGCGTACTTTAATGTCCCCGCCACCAGGACCGCTAATCTCATGCTTGCTGGCAAACAATCTCGGATGCAAGGCTTTGCTCAAATGCACTAATAGGGGAACATTCCCATCCATCGCAAGTTCACGGCATTTTTCAAGAATTGTGTCTTTAGATTGTGCGTCTGCTTCTTCAAACGACTCCAAATACAATTCATTTTTCTGCCATTCATAATGTTTCTTGCGTGGAATGTTTGCGGCTCTAGCTGCACCACTAACCGTACCACACTGCACATAGGCAGCGAGGAATCGGTGTTGGTTAATTGTCAGCTTTCGACGCATATCAGCGACCCATTTTTCTCTTTGCCGTCATAGATCGTTTGGTTTTCTTGGCCTTCTTATTCATCGTGGCCATCTTTCTCTTACCGTTTCCGTTTGTTCTAGCCTTTGCCATTTGCTAACTCCCGTCTCTTGACGTAATTGTTGAATTCTTTAGACAAGCCTTCGTAGTAGCCTTGTTTGTCTAAGATTTCAGAAAAGTGATTCAACTCACTAAGGTTTTGGATGAACACCATTCCGTAAACATCTTCCGTTACCGAACCCCATGCGGCGGGGTCTAAACTGTCATCTTCTGGATCGTCGCCGTCTGGATCAAAAGGCATCAAGTACAAGTTGTCTTTGCAAAGACTTTTGTTTCTCAGCTGCGTCCATTCTTCTGCGTGCCAGCTATCTGCGTCGTACACGACGATTACTAGCTGGTATGAGTCAGTCCACTCTAGTATTTGCTTTTCTACTTCACCCAGAATCCCAAATACAATTTTAACCTTGTTTCTTATCCAGGCCGTCTTGGCAAACGGACAAGGCTTCTGGTCGTTGTAGTGCTTGCTAGGAATGTCCAGATAGTTGAACACCCATTGCTTTATGTCTTCTACAATCGTCTGTTTATCTAGCGGCACTTTTTCTTGCATTTCTTTTTCTTAGGCTTACGAACGCCTGTCTTAGCACCAACCGTTTTAGCACCGCGTCTAGCGTTAGAGACCTGCACAGCATTTCTTGTTCTTTGGCTTGCCACAAATCACCTCAATACTTTATGTAGTAAACAACAACCGTCCAATTTGAACTGTTCGTAGAAGATGCTGATATTCTAAGAGGCCCGCGACAATATGCACCGGAGCCAGAATTGACTTCAGATGGGTTTATGTCCGAAGTACCTATGTTAGTCCTAGAAAATATAATCATGTCCGAGCTAGAGTCTCGCAAGGTTAGGTTGAAGGTGTCTGTGCCTCTACCCCTGCTGATGCCGCACTGAACTATGTTGCCTACAACGTCAAAAGTCGTAGTGGCGTTACTATCGCTAGAGACACTTGCCGTAACCGTGCAGAGCCTGCCATCGCGTATAGATGAATCGATTGAAACTGTCACGGATTACATCCTTTCGTAATACACGATTACTTCAAATCCTAGACTGCCTGAATGCCCGCTAACAGTCAACTTAAGCGGACCCTGACAATACCCGCCAGTTCCGCTTCTTATGCTGTCTTGTAGCTCGTCTGCCGATTTGTTGTTTTCTGAAAACAACAGATATCCATGCTGGGTATCTTCTAAGTCAACGTCAAATGGATCTGAGCCAGAGCCGCTAACCAGATTCAAAGCAAATTGTTTAACGTGGCCGATTACGTCAAACGAAGTTGTTGCATTGCCATTTGCGGTTACAGAAAATGTAACTGTGCAAAGGTCTCCGTCGCGGCTTTGATTTGTAATCGTTACAGCCATGTCACATCTTTATGTAGTAAACAAATACAGTTTTAATAGCACCAGCAACTAGCGTAGTAGCTGTTCCAGTTCCGCATTTCAGTTTTCCACGGCAATATGAACCAGATCCAGCGTTTACATTATTAGCTGTAATGCGCGCGTGGTTGCCGTTGCCGCTGGCGTAAATGGTCATTGCGTTAGTGGAATCTTCTAACTCCAAAGTCCACGCAGTGTCGGCGTTACCGCTAGATACGACATTGATCTGAACAATTTGCCCCACAACATCAACAGTAGTTACACCGTTGACAGCAGTAGATGATTCGCCTGTAATAACGAATTTAGCAACGCACAGACGCCCGTCACGCAAGTGTTCTGTTTTTTCGTTGATCGTTACGCCCATTACTTACACCCACCCTTGCACTTGCCCCAGGGCATCTTGGCGTTAAGCCAACAGAGAAAGCCGGTGCATTGCATACCAGCACCAACCACAAATCCGCTTACAGCGGCCAGACAAAGCCATGAAATACCCATTACTCAGTTACCTTTTCTTCAGGGTCAAATTTGCGATCACCAACGTGCTGCAAGACCTTCTTGACTGCTTCGGGCGTCAGATCCTTCTCTGCCACACTATTAACAATATAGTCGCCTCTAGCTCGCAAACGCTGTTTGAAGGCATACCTTTGCCACAACATGCCGCCAAGGTAAGCCAAACCCATGACCCCCGCACATCCAAACATCCATGCAGAGGGTACAACCAGATGATCTAATACCCTGAGAGCCCATGCATTGGCCGTAACCAATAGAGCCCCCAGGAACATAAGTCCAATGCCCGCAGCACGCGAGCCCAAAAACCAACTTGCAATTCCAGCAAGTATGGCCAATAATCCACCAACAGCCACTGGCCAGACTAGCCCAACACTAGCCGCAGTAGCTGCGACCTCTCCCGTCATCTCAGGGCCGGGCAATCTCGTAGGAGGGATGTGGCGAGTCGCCGCACAGCCCGAGATGACGAGGGGGAGGGCAAAGTAAACAAGGTGCTTCATCATGCCTTCTTCGTCGTTGTTATGGACAAAGTAACTTCGCCGCCGTGGGGAGCAGAAGCATAAAGCTCGGCATAACCACCAGCAGCAATATCAAACTCATAGTCCTCTGGGTTGAAAAAGAAGTCTTCTTCAGGACCGACTTCTACCGTATCTACCCGAACAGGTTCACCATCCTGAGTGTCGCTGTACGCTAGAGATACAACAATAGGGTCAGGATCCAGGTTAGAAACTCGCCCAATGTGAAAAATCCGCCCCACAGATTCTGTGCCAGTACGCACAAAACCGCCGTCTTTCACCCTGTCCCTGTAATGCTTGCATTCTGCTGACATATATCCCTCAACATTTCCATCGCTTAAGAGCTTTGGCTTTCCTAGTTGGCCTGCCTTTTGAGTCTGTCATAGACCCCTTAACCCCGCCCATCCTGGCACAAAACGACTTCTTGCGTGCCTTGCGTTTGCCCGTGGGCTTGCTTTCTGTAACAGGAGCTTTCAATTTAGAACCTGTTGCACTGTTGTATTTCTTGCGACCAGCAGCGGTGAGACCACCCTTTTTGCTCTTGTGCTTCTTGGTCAAAGACACGCTTTTCTGTTTCCTTACAGGCATCAGCGTTTCTTCTTCTTAGCCGTCTTGGCACTCTTCTTGAAAGCACCAGTCTTAGGAGCCCCCTTGGCCCCCTTCTTCCTCATCGTCTCACCACTGCCAGCCTTAATCCGCTTACGCTTGGCATGGATGTTTGAATATAAACCACGTTTTGCCACGTTAAGAGACCCTAAAATATGTGCCGGAGAGGCTCATTCCCGCTCGACAGGAATCCTAAGAATCTGAGCTTCCATCATCTCAACCCTGTCAGCCAATGCCTGCTGCTTAACCAAAACCTCAGTAAGCAACCTGTCGTGACGCATGAACTGCGAACCCAAGAGTACCACAACAGTCAACGTCAATGTCACGACCCCAAGCCAATCTCGGCTACTCAAACGCACTGTCTCCGCATCATGCCTAGTCATAGCTTCCTCGCTGGAATACTGGCCTTAGCCAATACCGATTCAGGCAAAGACCCAGGCTCGGCATGCCTATTCAAAACACGGGAAGTATTACGCTCTCTACGCCACCATGAGCGCAAGGATTTCGCTATGTCACGCTCGCCATTATGTGCAAGCCATATCTCGCCTATAGCATCTCCACGACGGTCTGGATGTACCTCGTAAAGTGCTGATACCACATCAGGTAGCTGTGTGCGTCCTATAAGTGGCAATGGTAAGTGTGCGTTGTCGTGGTCTAGTAATAGCTGCATGTTTGTGCGAGCAAATGGTCAGATATATATATGCATACGGGGGATCCGTACTGGGGGGCCTCCCCCCCCTCCTCATTGTGTCGAGCTGAGCCGCGATCCGTTGCCGTCGCCGCGTTCCATCCACTAGCTCAACTGCTTTCCATTGTGCGCTCTTTCCTTCTCTTCTCTTCCTCTCTCCACCGCTCCGCCGCTGGATGATCCGCCGGGAGTGCGCCCAGGGTTGCCGATGCTCGACGACTGTCGGACGTGACCGGTCCTCCTCTGATCTCCAGATACCTGAGCGATCGACCCACGGCATGACGGGAGATACCAAGCTCGTCGGCAAGCTGCTGTTGTATCGGTGGCGATCCATGCCGCTCGATCCATGCCAGCCAGGCCCGGCCCACGCTTTCCCTCAATGCTTGCTCCCGTTGCTTATCTCGTCGCATCCTGCGCCCCCTGTTCTAGCTGGTCTCTTCCATTATATGCATTCGTACACTTTTCCCCTGCATTGACTGGCTAGCTTCATCCGATAGAGGTACAGTAGATGCGCACACTAACCGCTGTTAAACAGCAAAAGGAAAGAATCGATGAACACTACAACCACCGCCACGCCTGATCTTATATGGCTACTGGCCTCCACGGCCTTCATGGCCTCCGCGTGCTTCCTATTAGCTCTTACGGTCCACTTGGCTATTCGAGTATGTAAGCGCGTTCGGAATCGAGGTGAGGCGTGAGCATATCCATAAAAACCGTTGACGTAGTCCCATCATGGAATGCGATCATGACGACCTATATCACAATACTGAGACAGGATAAGCCCCATCCCGATGCGGTCGATGCCATCAAGGACGAGATCAGCAAATTAGCCCACGTTCAAGCGATGAACCAGATCGAGGCCATCATGGACGGTACTGACTCGGCCGCTGTTTCCCAGGCTGATAGCGCGTTGCATCTATTGGGCCACCGGCAAGACCTCATTAACAAGCGATCGAGAGGTGAAGTATGAGCAAGCACCAAATAGAAAAAGCCCACGATGATGGGCCTATCGAATTGGGCGTACTTACCCTCT
>TARA_R110002124_G_scaffold77533_8_pt1 | contig 13578 bp, 13 predicted proteins | sample TARA_R110002124 | Tara Oceans TARA_R110002124 (sample SAMEA4397445) | marine metagenome | biome: Polar Biome; feature: [SRF] surface water layer (ENVO:00010504); material: water (ENVO:00002006), including particulate matter (ENVO:01000060) such as... | depth 5 m | reverse complement strand
GTTGTCGCCCGGAATGCCCAGCGTCAGCAGCGGCACCATGGTCGGTCCGTTGACCGCATTGTTCGCGACCTCCGGAGCGGCGACGCCCTCGATCTCGCCCTGACCGAAGGTCTCGGGATGCTTTGACGCGCCCTTGGCGGCCGAATACCCGATGAACGCCGCCACCACCTGCCCCATGCCGGGCACCATGCCGATAACCCCGCCGATCGCCGTGGACCGAAGGATCGTGCGGCCACAGGCCATCAGTTCGGACCAGCGCAGACGCTCGCCCTGCGCCTTGGTATGGGCCGGATCGACAACCGCCTCGCGCCGCTGCTCGATGGCGAACAGGATCTCGGGAATGGCGAACAGGCCGATGATCAGCGGCAACAGGTCGATCCCGGCCTGAAGCGGATAGAAGTTGAAATCGAACCGCACCATGGCGCCGACCGGATCCTGACCCACCGTGGCCAGGAACATGCCGATCAGCAGCATCACCATGCCCTTGAGAAAATTGCCCGAACTTGACATCACGATGATCATCAGGCTCAGCAGCAGGATCGCCGAAATCTCGGGCGGGCCGATCAGCAGCGCGATCATGGCGATCGGGCCGATGATCAGGATCGTGCCGAAAGAAGAAAGGAAGTCTCCCACGACCGACGCCACCAGCGCGATTTCCAGCGCCTTGCGCGACTGGCCCTTGCGGGTCATCGCCGGGCCATCAAGCGTCGTCGCCATCGACGCCCCGGTGCCCGGAATGTTCACCAGAATGGCCGGGATACTGCCCCCGAAGATGCCGCCCTTGTAGACGCCGATCAGGAACGGGATGCCCAGGATCGGCTCCAGGAAAAACGAAATCGGCAGAACGATCGCCATCGCCATGACGGTGGTGAAACCGGGCAGCGCGCCAACCAGCATCCCCAGGACCAGCCCACCGGAAATCATCAGAAGAATATCCAGACGCATCAGCATCAGCATGGCGTCTATCAGCATGTCAAACATCATGATCCCCAGGGAAAAGGCGGCAGCGAAACGCTGAGATACCGGGTGAACAGAGTGTAGATGACCAGCGGCGCGGCGATTCCCGTCAAGCCGATGCCCACCAGGTTGCGCGAGCCGTAGTAGAACGAAATGGCCGTCGCCACGCCCATGCTGGTCGCCAGATAGCCCAGCGGGCGCAGCAGCGCGACATAGGCCAGCATCGCAATCAGCACCACGCCAAGATTGACATAGGCCGAGGCGGAAAGGCCCCGAAATCCGCTTATCTGTCGCATCGACAGGCTGGCGAGGAAATAGAGCGCGCCGATCACCACCATGCCGATGGCAATCATTTGCGGAAACAGCTTGGGGCTGATGCCGACGCTGCTGCGCCCGAAGAAGACCGGCGGTTCGGCGACCTGATAGGGCACCAGAAGCCATATCACGATGCCAAGCACAACGACCGCAAGCGCCACCGCCGAGTTGAAGTTGAGCCGGGCCAGCACGCTGCCTGCCCGCGCCATGTCATTTGTCATACGCGCGTCCTGTTGTTGTGTTTCATGATGCCAGAAGCATGGCGATCCAGACGATCAGTGGCAGGCCCGCCAGCGTGCCCACGGTCGAAACGACGATCGTGCCCGCCACCTTTTCCGGCGAATGTCCGTAGCGTTCGGCAAAGATCACGCTGACCACGGCCGCGGGCATGGTGGCCATGATCCAGACCACCCCGGCCTCGGCCCCGCTTAGCCCCAGCGCGACGATCAGCGCAATGCCCGCCAGCGCCCCCACGCCGAAGCGCATCAGCGCCATCGCCGCGGAAAGCTTCAGGTCCGCGACCGTCAGCTGCGACAACGAGACACCCAGCAGGATCAGCATGGTCGGAATGACGATCCCGGCCAGCAATTCCGTGGTCCGGGCGATCCAGACCGGCACCGCCACCCCGCTGGCCAGGACGAAAACCGTGATCGCGCTGGCATGGACCACGGGCTGGCGCAGCAGCGCCTTCGGGCTGAACCGCCCCGCGCTGACCACATGGCCCAGCGTGTTCTGGGAAATGGCGACCACGGTGAAATAAACGATCCCCAGCGCCAGCCCCTCGGCCCCGAAGGCCATGGCGGCCAGCGGAAGGCCCATATTGCCTGAATTGCCGTGCATCGCCACCAGCAGATAGGTGTTCAGCGGCTGCCCCCACAGGCGCAGCACCAGCGCGCCCAGCACGGTCGACGCGGCGATCACCAGAATCGCGGCCAACACCATGTTCCCCATGACCGACGCGGCGGCCCCCGTCCCGGTCAGGGTGGAAAAGATCAGGCACGGGGTGCCGACCTGCAACACCAGCGCACCGATGGTCCGTGTGTCGAAGGGCATCTTGAAGCGCGCCCAGAGATACCCCAGCGCGATGATGACAAACAGCGGCGCGGTGACCGACAGGATCGGAAGAAGCAAGGCGTGGCGCCTCCTTGGGTCGAAGGGTTCGCTGCGCCGTGCTCATGTCTGGCGTTCGCAATTGGCGTGGCGTTCCATCACCTTGCAGACCGCCGCGGCGTCCAGATGCGCCAGACCCTGCGCGGCCGCCGCATGGTAGAACTGCAAGGCCGCCTGATACAGCGGAATGGGCATTCCGACGCTGGCCGCATGGTCCGAAATGATGCGCGAATCCTTCAGCGGCACCGAGAAATTCATGCCGTCCCTGGCATAGTCGTTTTCGGCCATCAGCCTGCCACGCACCTCGAACATCGCCGAACTGGACCCGCTGCCGCTGATGACCTCGTGGAACTGTCGCGGGTCGAGCCCGGACTTGATCGCCAGCACCATTGCCTCGGCGGCGACGGTGTTGTGCACCAGGTTGAGGATATTGCCGCAGAGCTTCGTCTTGGTGCCGTTGCCGTAGACACCGACAAAATGTTCCTTGCGGCAAAAGGACAGCAGCGTCTCGCGCACCGACTCGTAATCGCCGCGATCGCCGCTGCAAAAGGCCGTCAGCTTGCGGTCCAGCGCCATGATCCGGTTGCCGCTGACCGGGCAATCCAGAACCCGGCGCCCGGCGCGCTCCAGAGTGTCGCGCGCGGCCTCCTTGTCGGCGATGGACAGCGTGCTCAGTTCGACGATCAGTTGGTCGCGGTGCCCTGAGGCGGTCAGTTCGGCGCAGACGTCCCGCACCGCGTCCGCGTTCGGCAGACAGGTGAATACGACATCGCACTGGCGGGCCATGTCGGCGATACCGGTCGCCAGCGCCACGCCATCGGCGCTCGCGCGCTTGCGCGCGAGCGCCGACACATCGTGACCCAGAAGGCTTGCGCCGCTGGCCGCGATGTTCTGCGCGATGGCATTGCCCAGCACGCCCAGTCCAATGAATCCGATCCTGTGCGGCACTGTCGTGCCCCCTTTTTGCTGTTTCGCGCGCATTTGGCCAACGGCTGAATCAGCAGCCGCCGATGCAACGTCCGCTTTCGTTATGTCCCTTTGGTCTGGCGACTGAAATATCACGCTGCGCCTTCCCTTCTGTCAAGATGGCATGGAGCGCCCGCCATCACGCCTGACTCTTCCATCTTGGATGGTTCAAGTGACCATAACGCTTGCCGAACGAATCCCGGGCCGTTAGATATTTCTAACGCGCATCATTTGCCTGAGACATCACAATGCCGACTGGGGACAATCGGAAAACCTGATGGCAGAGGAACGCACGGGGCCCCGGGGCCCGCCAAAGCCAGGAAACAAAGGGGATTGCGAATGGACATGCGGTGCAGCCTGAGGGACATCTCGATTTTCGTGGCGGCTTATGAAGAGCGATCCTTCACCGCCGCCGCCGAGCGCGAGAACGCCACCCAGTCCGGCGTGTCGCAGCACATGCGCAACCTTGAGTATATGCTTGGCGTGCAACTGTTTCTGCGCGAACGGGGCGGCGTGACCCCCACACCCGCGGCCGACAGTTTCTACCGCAACTGCATGGAGGTTCTGCGCGTCTATGCCCTGGCGCGCCGCGATGTCACCCGCTTCGCAAAGAGCGAGGCCGGCGAGATCCATGTCGGCTTGATGCCCAGCATCACCAGCCGGGTTCTGTCTCCGGTTCTGGACCGGTTCCTGCAAGAGGCGCCGAATGTGAATGTCCGCATCACCGAAAGCTACAGCGCCAGTCTGACGCAGACGGTGCAGGCGGGCGAGCTGGATTTCGCCATCGTGCCGTCGGGAAGCTCGGACACCGGGGTGCGCGGCCAATTCTTCGTGCGCACGCCCGAGGTTCTGGTGTCACGGGCGGGCAGTGAACTGGAGCCCCTGGCCCCCGTCTGCCTGCGCGCGCTGGCCCCGTTCAAGCTGGTCGTGCCGGGCGGCGACAACATCCGCCATCATACGATCGAAAGCTACTGCACGACGAATGACATCAGGATCGGTCAGTTGCTGGAACTGGACACGATGCTCGGCACGCTGGATTTCGTCGCACATAGCGACTGGATGGCCATCCTTCCCGCTGTCATGATGGCCGAGGATGGCGGGCACCGCGCCTTGTGTGTGAATCCGATCGTGGGGCCGGACATGCATGTCGATCTGATGCTGATCGAACCCATCCGCAAGCCAATGAGCCCGCTGGCCGCCCGGTTTGCCGACCTGTTGAAACAGGAGGCACAGCGCGTCAGCGCCACCTGGAACACGGAGAGCCTGCGCCTGGTCAAACCGGCGCGACCGGTCGCCGTGGCGCCAGGCAGATAGGTGTCAGGCAGATAGACCCGGCAAGACCGCGCAGGACCCGGCGATCACTCACGCCTGGTAGATGGTCCACAGCAAATTGGCGTTCAGCACGATGATGACCGCCGCGATCAGCCAGCAGGTCCAGGTCAGCCATTGCGGCGCCACCAGGGCGCCCATCTTGGCCCGGCTGGCGGTGAACATCACCAGCGGCACGATGGCAAAGGGCAACTGGAACGACAGCACCACCTGGCTGAGGATCAGAAGCTCGCCGATCCCCTCGCTGCCGTAAAGCAGGATCACGATCATCGCCGGCACGATCGCAAGCCCCCGGGTGATCAGGCGCCGCGCCCAGGGGGGCAGCCGCAGGTTGATGAATCCCTCCATCACGATCTGCCCGGCCATGGTCGCCGTGACGGTCGAATTGAGACCCGCGCACAGCAGCGCCACCCCGAACAGGATCGGGGCCAGCGAAGACCCCAGCAAGGGTTCCAGCAACAGATGCGCCTTGTCGATCTCGGCGACATCGGTCACGCCGACGGTGTAGAACGCCGCCGCGGCCAGGATCAGGATCGACGCGTTGATCGTCAGCGCGAACATCAGGGCGATGGTGCTGTCCCAGGTCGCAAGTCGCAGCGCCTCGCGTTTGGATGGCAGATCGAGCCCGAAGGCGCGGGTCTGCACGATGCCCGAATGCAGATACAGATTGTGCGGCATGACGGTGGCGCCGATGATCCCCAGCGCCAGGTAAAGCATCGTCGGGTTGTTGATGATCTCGCGGTCCGGCGCGAAGCCGGCGATCACGTCGCCCCAGACCGGATCGGCCTGCGCGATCAGCACCGCAAAGCTGGCGGTAATCAGCGCCATCAGGGCGATGATCACGGCCTCGACCCAGCGGAACCCCTTGTTTTGCAGCCACAGGATCAGGAACACGTCGGCGGCGGTGATGAACACGCCGATCTCCAGCGGAATGCCGAACAGCAGGTTCAAGCCGATGGCGGTGCCGATCACTTCGGCCAGATCGGTGGCGATGATGGCCAGCTCGGCGAAGATCCACAGCGGGATCGACATCCATTTGGGAAACGCATCGCGGCAGGCCTGCGCCAGATCCCGACCCGACGCGACCGCCAGCCGCGCGCACAGCGATTGCAGCAAGATCGCCATGATGTTCGACAACAGCGCGACGAACAGCAGCGTATAGCCAAAGGCCGCCCCGCCCGCCAGTGATGTCGCCCAGTTGCCCGGGTCCATATAGCCCACGGCCACCAGATAACCGGGGCCGACAAAGGCCAGAAAGCGCCGGAATCGGCTGGTGCCGCCGTTGCCGACCGCGATGGTGCGGAAGACCTCGGACATCGATGGCGTCTCATTGTGCTGACGCCAGGCGTTGGTTGACATGGAGCAGGGATTCCCGTGGTTTTGCGCACCAGCCAAAGTCACGGCGCATTAAGTTAGCATCGGCTAATAATCATCGCTCGGGCTTTACGAGTCAATCCCGAATATGCGAAGATGCCGACATGACGAATGAACAGCCCCCCGATGCCGAGCGCCCCGATGCCGAGCGCCCAGAGAGTGAGCGCCCAGAGAGTGAGCGTCCCGAATCCGATGCCCGCGCGGTCGAAGCCCGGACCGAGGCCTTTATCGGTGTGCGCGAGGCGCGGCGCAGCGAGGTGACGGAGGACTATGTCGAACTGATCGCGGATCTGATCCATGAGAACGGCGAGGCCCGGCCGGTCGATATTGCCACGCGGATGGGCGTGACCGCGCCGACGGTCGCGAAAACGCTGGGTCGTCTGGCGCGCGACGGCCTGATCACCCGCGCGAAATACCGCTCGGTCTTTCTGACCGACGAAGGGCGCACGCTGGCCCGGGAATGCCGCGACCGGCACGAGATCGTCTTGCGGTTTCTGCTGCGCCTGGGGCTTGATCCCGAAACGGCGGAACATGACGCGGAAGGCATCGAGCACCATGTCAGCGAGCGGACCCTGGCGCTGTTCGCCGCCTTTGCCGACCGGTCCTGACCGTTCCCGACTGCGGTTCAGGCAGACGGGCGCGGGCGCTTTTGGAACACCGTGGCGAAAATGCACAGCGCGCCCAGAAAAATGGCGACATCGGCCAGATTGAACGTCGGCCAGCGCCAGTCCTGCCAGTAAAGATCGACGAAATCGGTCACCGCACCGTGGCGCAGCCGGTCGATGATATTGCCCAGCGCGCCACCGACGATCAGCGCAAACCCGGCGCGCTCCAGCGAGTCGCTTGTGCGAAACGCCATGACCGCCAGAACCAGCGTCAGCACACCGGTCAGCGCCACCATGGCCAGCGGTCTGCCCGCCATGACGCCCGAAAGCAGCCCGAAGCTTGCCCCTTCGTTGAACCCGAGCCTCAGATTGAAGCCGGGCAGAACCGGCACGGCCGTGCCAAGGGACAGCTGCGCCAGCGCCAGCGCCTTGCTCAGCTGGTCGACAAGCGCGGCGGCGGCGATGACGAGAAGTATCCACAGATTTTTCATGATGCGTCCTGTTCGGGGCTTTCTATGGGCCGTTGATCTCGTCGCGTCGAATGCCTAATATCTCTAGCGCCTATAGCTTCAAGGGGAAAGCGATGCTGACCATCGGAAAACTGGGGTCCCGGACCGGGGTCAAGGTGCCGACGATCCGCTATTACGAGCAGATCGGTCTCTTGCCCGAGGCCGAACGCAGCCCGGGCAACCAGCGGCTTTATGGCCCCAAGGCGCTGGAGCGGCTGAACTTCATCCGCCATGCGCGCGATCTTGGCTTCACGCTGGAGGCGATTCGCGACCTTCTGAGCATGGCCGACAAGCCCGACCAAAGCTGCGCCGACGCCGATGCCATCGCAAAGGCCCAATTGGCCGAGGTGGAAAGCCGCATCACGCGGTTGAGGGCGCTGAAAGCTGAACTGGAGCGCATGATCGTGCAATGCGCGGGCGGGCGGATCGGCGATTGCCGGGTGATCGAGGTTCTGGGCGACCATTCTCACTGCGCGACCGATCACCGTCATCCCGAAATCGAACAATCCGCCTGAACCTGCCGCCCGTGCGCCGGGCGCAAGGCCTGGCGGGTGCATCCGGCCCTACCCCCTCAGCACCGCGTCGCACACGGCGTCGGCCAGCGACAGGCTTGCGGTCAGGCCCGGCGATTCGATGCCGTGAAGCACGCCGATCCCGTCGATGCCCAGATCCGCGGGACCGTGAATGACGAAATCGGCGGCGGTGCCGGGCGCGGAATGCAGCTTGGGCCGGATGCCCGCGTAACCCGGTTGCAGGGCGTTGTCGGGCAGACCGGGCCAATAGCGCCGGATCGCGGCCTCGAATTCCGGCTGGCGCGCGGCGTCGACCCGGTAATCCTCGGACTCGACAGGCTCTGTATCGGGTCCAAACCGGGTTTCGCCGCCCATATCCAGCGTGACATGCACACCCAGCCCCCCCTGCACCGGAACCGGATAGATCAGGTGCTTGAAGGGGCCGCGCTGGTTCAGGACAAAGTAATTTCCCTTGAGCCAAGTGTCCTTCGGCGCGGGCAGGCCCGACGCGCGGGCCAGACCCGTGCTGTGCAGCCCGGCGGCGACGATCACATGGCGGGCGGCCAGATCGAAACACTCGCCCTGGCTGATACCGCTCAGGCGGTGCGGGGGCCCGGGCTCCAGGGTGTCAATCCGCGTGCCGAAGGAAAAGAGCGCGCCCGCCGCTTCGGCATCGGTCATCATCCGGGTCATGAAGGCATGGCTGTCGACGATGCCGGTTGACGGCGACAGCAACGCGGCGGTGCAGGCGATGTCGGGCTCCAGCCGGCGAACCTGCGCCGGGGTCAACGCGACCAGCGCATCGGCGCCTGAAACCCCGCTGGCCTGCGCGCGGCGGGCGATGACCTCTAGCTGCGCTTCTTCCGACGCGCAGGTCGCCACGATCAGCTTGCCGGTCTTGCGAAACGGCACGTCGTTGCGCTGGCAATACGCGTAAAGCCGTTGCTTGCCGCGCAGGCAGTGCAACGCCTTCAGGCTGTCCGGCCGGTAATAAAGCCCGGCATGGATCACCTCGCTGTTGCGCGACGATATCCCCATGCCGATCGCCAGATTGGATTCGACAACCAGCGTTTCATACCCGCGCAGCGCCGCCGCGCGGGCGATGGCCAGCCCGACGACACCGGCGCCAATCACGACGACTTCGACTTGATCCACGATAGCGGGCCTTCCGGGCTAAGGGGCTGGGGGCGCGTCGCCCTACCCTGTCCCCGGATCGGCGCGCGCGTCAAGCCGGCGGCGGTCAGCGGGCCGTCGCCGGGCGGCGGGCCCGCGCGTCCGGCTCAATCCCCGTCTGCAACCCCCTCGGCCCGGCGCCGGGCGCGGCGTGCGCGGTAGCTGGGCAGCAGCACCAGAAACGCCGCAAGAACCAGCAGACCCAGGGTCATCGGCCGCTCCACAATGAAATCCAGGCCGCGGTAAAGCTGCATGGAGCGGGCGAAATTGTCCTCCAGCATGGTGCCCAGGATGAAGCCGATCAGCAGCGGCGCCAGCGGGTAATCGGCAAAGCGCAGGATCGTCGCGGCGACGCCCAGCCCGACCAGGATCAGCAATTCCGTGGCGTTGTTCTGGCCGATATAGGCGCCCATCAGGGTAAAGAACAAAATGAACGGGATCAGGAAGTTGCGCGGGATCGACAGGATCTTGGCGATATACGGGATCAACGGCAGGTTCAGCACCAGCAGCACCAGGTTGCCGATGAACATCGAAATGATGACGGCCCAGAACACCTCGGGCGTGTCGGTCATCAGGCGCGGACCGGGCGTCACGTTCAGCGCCAGCAGGGCGCCCAGCAAGATCGCGGTGGTGCCGGACCCCGGGATGCCTAGCGTCAGCAGCGGCACGAAGGATCCGGTGCAGGCGGCGTTGTTGGCGGTCTCCGGCGCCGCCAGCCCCTTGATCGAACCCTTGCCGAATTCCGCCTGTTCCTCGCCCTTGGCCAGGTTACGCTCAACCGCATAGCCCAGGAAGGACGCAATGGTGGCCCCGGCCCCCGGCAGCACACCGATAAAGAAGCCCTGCACCGACTGGCGCCCGATGACCGGTGCCATCGACCAGGCCTCGGCGCGGGAAAAGCGCAAGTTGGTGATCTTGCCGCCCCCGTCCTGAGCCCCTTCGCTGCGGCCCGGGTGCAGGATCAGGAACATTGCTTCGGGCAGCGCGAACATGGCCATCGCCAGCGTGATGAAGGAGATGCCCGATTGCAGGTCCATCATCCCCAGAGTGAAGCGCGGCATATTGAACAGCGCGCCCTCGCCCACCGTGGCCAGGATCAGGCCCAGAAGGGTCATCATCAGCGCCTTGGCCACCTGCCCGGTTCCGGCAAAGGCGGCGATGGCCGACAGGCCCACGACCATCAGTCCGAAATATTCCGCCGAATGGAACAGCAGCGCGACCGAGGACAGCGCCGGGGCGAAGATCATCAGCAGGATCGCGCCGATCGTTCCACCCGCGAAGCTGGACACGGCGGCGATGGTCAGCGCCTTGCCCGCCTGGCCCTTTCGGGCCATCGGGTAGCCGTCGAACGAGGTCGCCACCGTGCCCGCGACCCCCGGCGCGTTCAGCAGGATCGACGAGGTGGAGCCGCCGAAGATCGCGCCGTAATAAACCCCGGCCAGCAGGATCAGCGCGGCGGTCGGATCGCCCAGCGTGATGGCGATGGGGATCATGATGGCGATGATCGACATCGGCCCAAGGCCGGGCAACATGCCGATGAACGTGCCGATCAGGCACCCGGCGACCACCATCAACAGGTTCTGGATGGAAAACGCGGCGCTCAGGCCGATCAGGATGCCTTCAAGCATGGCTCAAACCCCAAAGATGAACGGAAACGGGCGCAGGAAAATGCCCAGGACTTCTTGCACCAGATACCAGACACTGCCGGCGGCCAGCGCCGCGACCAGCGCCATCAGCGCCCAACGCCGTTCGCCCAGCACGGCACTTCCGCCAAACAGAAAGACGAAGGTGGACAGCAGAAACCCCGCCGGGCGCAGGGCCAGCGCATAGAGCACCATCAGCCCCAGCAGCAGCAGCGCCTGCCCCAACTTGTAGTCCTGCAAGCGGCGATAGTTGATATCCGTCGCCGATGGCTCCTTGACCGCATCAGGCTTTTCCAGCCCCAGCAGGACAACCAGCCCGACGATCACGCCCAGCACCGACAACGCCTTGGGAAAGGTCGAGGGCCAGACCGGATTGCGCTGCATGAAGGGCGGCAGCGCGGCGTCCATCGTGAAGAACGCAAGATACCCGTAGGCCAGGCAGAACGTGATGAAAACAAGTGCGATCCAGCGATCCAGAGCCATGGAGCCCCCCTGACGGATATCGAAGATGTAAAAGGGCGGCCCGTCATCCTGGCGCCAAGCCCGGCAACCGCTGCGATCAACCGGGGCGCAAGAACGTTTGCCCCCGGGAATGATCCCCGGGGGCAGGCCATGACCCGTGGCTTACAGGAAGCCCAGCGTGCGCATCAGGCCGCCGATTTCCTGTTCCTGCGCTTCCAGGAAGGTGCGGAATTCGCCGCCCGGATTGAAGATGTTCACCCAGCCGTTGCGCGCGCGCACCTCTTCCCAGGCTTCGGTGTCATACATCGCCCGCAGCGCGCCGACATACTGGTCGACCCGCTCTTGCGAGGTGCCCGGCGCGGCGAAGAACCCGCGCCAGTTCACGAAGGTCGTATCGATCCCCTGTTCGACAAAGGTCGGGGCCGCTTCATAGGCCGCAACACGCGCCGGGGCGGTGACGCCCAGAATGCGCACCTCGCCCTGATCGGCCAGCGCGATGGCTTCCGAAAAGCCGGTCGACAGCGCGTCGATCTCGCCCGACAGAAGGCCCGCCATGGCCTCGCCGCCGGCGTCATAGGGGATGTAGTTCAGCGCGATCGGGTCCTCGCCCGCCGCCTGCATCACCATCGCCGCGACCAGGTGGTCCATGCCACCGGGAACCGAGCCGCCACCGACGGCGAAATCGGGGCCTTGCTGCTGGTAGGCGGCCAGCAGACCGGCCATGTCCATGATGTCGCTGCTGGCCGGGACGACCAGCGCGGCATAGTCACCGATGGTGCCGGCAACCAGCGTCAGGTCGCGAAAGCTTTGCGGAAACACGCCCGTCAGCGAGCGGATGACGATGGGGGTCGAATTGACCATCAGCGTGTTGTCCAGGCTTTCGGCGTTCTCGATCATGTAGCCGATCGCCACGCCGCCGCCGCCGCCGGACATGTTTTCATAGGATGCGCTGCCCACCAGCCCGGATTCGGTCAGGGCTTCGCCCGTGCCGCGCGCGGTGCCGTCCCAGCCGCCACCGGCGCCGCCGGGAATGATGAAATGCAGCTGCTCGATCATCTGGTTGCCATCGGCCCGGGCCATGCCCGTAAACGCCACCGAGGCGACGGCCGTGGCCATCAGGGCCCTGCGTGTGATTGCCAGTGTCATGGTTGTTCCTCCCGTTTGACATGCGGTCCTCCACCGCTCATCCTGCCTAAGAACACATGAAGCTGACACAAGCCTGACACGGCCCCGGCGTTGTCTCGCAGGTCGGCGCATCTGCCCTGAGGATGAAGGAAAGCCGCGCGCCATGCGCTATCTGCTGGTCGAGGACAATCAGGAACTGGCGGACAGCGTCGTCAACCGGCTGATGCTGGACGGGCATGCCGTCGATCACGCGGCAACGCTGGCGCAGGCGCGCGATTGCCTGGCCGCCGCCAGCTATGATCTGATCCTGCTGGACGTGATGCTGCCCGATGGCGACGGGCGCAGCTTCCTGCAAAGCAGCCGTGCGCATCTGGAAACCCCGGTGATCGTGCTGACCGCGCGCGCCAATGTGTCGGACCGGGTTGGGGCGCTGGATCAGGGGGCGGACGACTATATCACCAAGCCCTTCGATTTCGCCGAACTCGAGGCCCGCTGCCGCGCGGTTCTGCGCCGGCGCGGCGGCGCGGCGCGCAACGAGATCCGGCTGGGAACGGCCCTGTTCGACCCTTTGGCGGGCACCCTGACCAATGCCGGCACGACGATGGACCTGCGCAACCGCGAAATTCGCCTGCTGGAGGTCTTTGCCCGCCACCCCGGCCGCATCCTGTCAAAGTCGCATCTGATGGACCGGCTGTTTTCCTATGACGCCGAAGTCACCGAAAACGCCATCGAAGTCTATGTCGGCCGCTTGCGGCGGCGCATCGAGGGCACCGGCATGCGCATCGAAACGGTGCGTGGGCTGGGCTACCGGCTGGAACCCGATCCCGCATGAGGGCGCAAGGCTCCATCGGGCGGCGCCTGACGCTGCTGCTGGCCGCGATCGCGGCGCTGCTGTCGGTGCTCAGCTGGGGCATGGTCACCGGCTTCGCGCGCCAGGCGGCGGAACGCACGCAGGACAACGTGCTGGCGGCCTCGGCGACATCCATTGCCGACACCCTGCGCACCGAACAGGGCAGAGTGCGCCTGGAACTGCCCTATGCCGCGTTTTCCATGCTGGGCGCGATCAGCCAGGAGCGGGTGTTCTACAAGGTCACCGCGAACGGGGATCTGCTGACCGGTTACGCCGATCTTCCGGCACCCGCCACGCCGGCCCGGCGCACGGGCGGCGCGGCGGTGTTCCAGACCGAATCGTATCGCGGCTCGGATGTGCGGCTGGCGTCGGTCACGCGGCTGGTGCTGGTCGGCGCCGATCCGGTGGCGGTGAGCGTGACCATGGCCCAGACGCGCGACGGCGTGGCGCAGATCGCGGGCGAGCTGTCCACGCTGGCCGCGCTCTTGTCGATCGCCTTCTTTCTGGTCGCGGTGATCTTGTCGGCGGTCGCGGTGCGCGCGTCGCTGGCCCCGTTGAACGATGTTGCGCTGGCCGTGTCGCGGCGCGGCCCGTCCGACCTGCGCCCCGTGCGCCGCGCCGCACCCGCCGAACTGGAGCCGTTGCTGC
>TARA_R110002124_G_scaffold86184_1_pt1 | contig 13581 bp, 14 predicted proteins | sample TARA_R110002124 | Tara Oceans TARA_R110002124 (sample SAMEA4397445) | marine metagenome | biome: Polar Biome; feature: [SRF] surface water layer (ENVO:00010504); material: water (ENVO:00002006), including particulate matter (ENVO:01000060) such as... | depth 5 m | reverse complement strand
ATCGGCTCGAGGACTGTAAGTCTGGCGAATACACCAGGGACCCAGCATCAGTATAGCCCAGATACCCGGCTCAGTGACCATCAATTCCGACTATCATGCCGATCAGGTTTTACAATTTGTGATGGGTTAGCCGATTTCGAGTTGCCGCAAGTGATGCAGGGCATCATCCAGCTTGTGGTTCAGGCGTTTGACGGGTTCGCCGCCGAACTGTTCGGATTCCCCGTGGTCAGACGCCTGCAATAGCTCATAACTGATATTGAGTGCGGCCATCACAGCGATGCGTTCCAGCCCGATGACCTTGCCCGAATCGCGAATACCGCGCATTTGCTTGTCGAGGTATTTTGCGGAGACGACCAACTCAGCCTCCTGCTCCTCGGGACAGGCGACCTGGTAGTCCTTGTCGAGAATCCTGACGGTTACCGTGTTGGCGGAGCTCACACGCGTCGCTCCATGGTGCGCAGGCGATCAATCATGGCTTCAACCTTGGAGCGGGCCAGCTCATTTTTATCCAGCAAGTCTTTGCGTTCGTCGCGCCAGCCGGCCAATTCCGCCTTGAGCCCGCTATTTTCACGATTCAGCTCCCGGCACAGCGCGATGAGCTCGTCGATCTTATTTTCCAGGTCTTTGAGTGGGTTGTCAGCCATGCGGGTATACTGGTGCAGTTAGTATTGATGCCACACTATAGTAGTGAGCGTCATTCAGGTCAACGAGACAAAACTTATAGATATCAATAGCCTGCCAATCCTTCCACGGAAGCAGTGCACGGCACCTCGGCAGGTGCCGACGGGGCCACACATGGAGAACGCCGAATGTATGATGATTTTTCGGATGAGATCGGGGTATTTGACTTCGATGAATTTGCCGATCACTTGCTGGACCAGGGGTTACAGGCCTCGCCATCGCAGTTGCACGGCTGCCTCACCGGGATGCTCAGTGCCGGCTCGCCGCCAGAGCCGGAGTACGGTCTGGATGCGCTGGCCCAGACGCTGAATCTCGATCTGCACGGCGAGCTTGCCATTCGCGCCATGCAGCTTTACAGCGTCACGGCCGAAGCGCTGCAGGACGAGGAATTTACCTTCAACCCCCTGCTGCCAGACGATGACGAGGAGCTTGTCTCGCGCACGGCGGCACTGGCGAGCTGGTGTGAAGGTTTTCTGGCGGGCTTTGCCTACCGGCTCGCGGTCGAGGAGGCCACGGACGGGTCGCTGTCCGCAGAGGTCGCAGAGGTGCTGAGGGACATCGCTGCGATGGCGCAGGCAGAGGCGGGACCGGAAGAAACTGAAGACGAGGCCGAAGACAGCTTCAGCGAGCTGGTCGAGTATTTGCGAGTGGCGGTGGTGAACATATTCATGGACAACAGCGCCTCGGTCCGCACAGAGGCTTTGGCGCCTGAAACGCCGCGCCGTCTGCACTAGCGCCTGGCCGATGTGATAATGTCTCCCCGATTGATGATTGCACAACCACCGGAGCAGCGGCAGCGCCGACACAGGCTACTGACACCATGAGTATTAGCAAGAACGAGTTCGCCCGTCGCCGAAAAAATCTCATGGCGCTGATGGACCCGAACAGCATCGCCATCATCCCGTCGGCCCGGGAGCAGGTCAGGAGTCGTGACACCGGTTATCCGTTTCGCCAGGACAGCGATTTCTACTATTTGTCCGGATTTGTCGAGCCGGATGCAGTGCTGGTGTTGCTGCCCGGGCGACGCCACGGCCAGTACGTGATCTTTTGCCGGGAGCGAGACCCGGAGATGGAGTTGTGGCACGGCTACCGGGCAGGCCCTGAGGGCGTCTGCGAAAAGTATGCCGCTGATGACGCCTTTCCGATTGGCGATATCGACGACATTCTTCCGGGCCTGCTGGAGGGGCGTGAGCGAGTCTACTACTCCATGGGCCGCAGTACGGAGTTTGACCGGCAGATCATGGATTGGGTCAACAGCATCCGCGGCAAAGCCGCCTCAGGCGCCGCACCCCCCGGTGAATTTACCGACCTGAACCATATGCTGCACGAGTTGCGCCTGTACAAGAGCGCTGAGGAATTGCGCCTGATGCGCAGTGCTGCGAAGATTACAGCGAACGCGCACCGGCGCGCGATGCAGGCCTGCAGGGCGGGCATGTACGAGTATCAGCTGGAGGCCGAATTGCAGTATGAGTTCACTCACTCTGGCGCGCGTTTTCCCGCCTATCCGAGCATTGTTGGCGGCGGCCAGAACGCCTGTGTGATGCACTATCTCGAAAACAGTGACAAACTCCGCGACGGCGATCTGGTGTTGATCGATGCGGGCTGTGAGCTGGAGTACTACGCATCGGATGTCACACGTACTTTTCCGGTGAACGGCCGTTTCAGTGCCGAGCAGCGGGTGTTGTATGAGCTGGTATTGAAAGCGCAGTTGGCCGCCATTGCCGCGATCAAGCCCGGCAACCACTGGAACCAGCCGCACGACGCCAGCGTCTGGGTTTTCACCGAGGGGCTGGTTGAACTGGGCCTGCTCAAGGGCCGGGTATCGAGTTTGATCAAGCGTGAGGCTTACCGGGCGTTTTACATGCACCGGGTGGGACACTGGCTCGGCCTGGATGTGCACGATGTGGGCGACTACCGGGTGGGAAGCGAATGGCGATTGCTGGAGCCGGGCATGGTGATGACGGTTGAGCCGGGGTTGTATATCCCGGCAGGAAACAGGAAAGTCCCAAAGCAGTGGCGCGGCATCGGTATTCGCATCGAGGATGATGTGGTGGTGACCGACAGCGGCTGTGAAGTGATTTCGTCAGGCGTGCCGAAAACAGTGGCGGAAATAGAGGCGTTGATGGCGGCATGAAGTATGCCTGAATCCTATGACATAGTGATCGCCGGTGGCGGCATGGTGGGGGTCAGCCTGGCACTGCAGTTGGGCGCAGTGCTGCCAGTTGCAACGTCGATCCTGCTGGTGGAGGGGTTTTCGCTGCCCGCACAGGCCCCGGGTCAGGCGCCGGAGTATCACCCTGCCTTTGATGCCCGCTCTACCGCATTGAGCTACAGCTCACGCCTCATCTACGAACAGATGGGTGTATGGGATGACCTGTGCCGGTGGTTGTGCGCAATTGAGAGTATCCATGTGTCGAGTCGCGGCCGCTTCGGCAGTACCCTGCTGCGCGCCAGTGATCACCAGTGGCCCGCGCTGGGCTATGTGGTTGAAAATGCATGGCTGGGCAACACGCTGATTCGGCTATTGCGCCAGCGCGACCGCGTCGAGTTGCGCTGCCCGGCAAGAGTTGTCAGTGCCACGCCGCTGGACGGAGGGGTCAGCCTGCAACTGGAGGGTGCTCCCTCCCCTGTCACCGCCCGGTTGTTGCTGGTCGCCGACGGCGCCAATTCAGGCCTGCGCGACTATCTCGGCGTGGCCGTCACTGAAAAACCCTACCAGCAGCACGCGCTGGTAGCGAACATCGCATTCGCCGAGCCGCATCGGGGCTGTGCGTATGAACGCTTCACCGACGAGGGGCCGCTGGCAATATTGCCGCTGCTGCCGGCCAGCGAGCGTGAACAGCGCGGTGCACTGGTGTGGACCTTGCCACCAGAGCGGGCACAACAGCTGCGTGATTGCCCGGCCACGGAATTCCTGCACACGCTGCAACAGCGCTTCGGCTATCGCCTTGGCCGGCTGGTGCGGGTGGGTGAGCGCCACGAGTATCCGCTGGCGCTGGTGCAGTCCAATGAACAGGTGCGCCAGGGCATCGTTGTGATGGGTAATGCCGCACACGCGCTGCACCCGGTCGCCGGGCAGGGCTTCAACCTGGCGTTGCGCGATGTGGCGGAGCTGGGTCGCGCACTCAGCCAGGGCGTTGCCGCGGGACAGGCGTTGGGCGACCTTGCGCTGTTGCAGCGTTACCAGCGCCGACAACAGTCGGATCAGCAGCGCACCATTGCCTTTAGCGATCATGTGCCTGCGCTGTTTATGCACGCCGATCCTCTGTTGGGCATGGGCCGTGACCTGGCGCTGGCGGGGCTGGATGTCCTGCCCGCACTGAAGCGGGAGTTTGTGCGTCATGCGGCGGGTGTCGCCGTCGGCACAGGGCAGGCCAGTGGCTGATCCAAGGCATTTTGATGTGGTGATCATCGGCGCCGGTATCGCGGGTGCCTCGCTGGCACTGGCGCTGAGTGGCGCCGGCCTCAGTATCGCGCTGGTTGAGGCGCAGCCGCTGGGCACCAGGGTGTTACCCGAGGCCAATGGCCTGGGAGACTTCGATCCGCGGGTCAGTGCGTTGACGCCGCGCTCGCGCAATATTCTGCAGCAGTCGGGTGCGTGGGATGCGATTGCGGCTTATCGGCACTGCGCCTACCGACATATGACGGTGTGGGATGCCGAGGGCACCGGCCAGATCGAGTTTGACAGGTCCGAGGTCGGAGCGACTGAGCTGGGCTATATCGTGGAAAACCGCGCAATTGTGCACGCGCTGCTCGCCAGGGTAGCGGATGCACCGGATATCGCGGTGATGAGCCCGGTCGCGCTGCAGTCCTGCGCGCGGCTGGCGTCCTCACGCATGTCGCTGGAGTTGGACGGGGGGCAGCAGTTGGAAGCGGATTTACTGGTCGCCGCCGATGGTGCGCTGTCACGCGTGCGGCAGATGATGGGGTTCCGCAGTCGCGAGTGGGATTATGGGCATCGCGCCATCGTCGCCACAATCGAAGTCGAGCGTTCGCACCAGGACACCGCCTGGCAGCGCTTCCTGCCCAGCGGCCCGCTGGCACTGCTGCCGCTGCCGGGAGCTGCCGGGCACCACTACTGTTCCATCGTCTGGTCATTGCAGGAGGAGCTGGTGGACGCGGTACTGGCGCTGGATGACGACGCCTTCTGTGCTGAACTTGAGCGCGCCAGTGAGGCGCGGCTCGGTGCCGTGTATGCGACTTCAAAACGGTTTGCGCATCCGCTGCGCCAGCGCCACGCCGTGGATTATGTGCAGCCAGGGGTGGCGCTGGTCGCGGATGCGGCGCACACCATTCACCCGCTGGCGGGGCAGGGAATCAACCTGGGTCTGCAGGATGTGGCGGTGTTGGCCGAGGAGATTGTGGCGGGGTGCCGCAGTGGTGCCTCGGCGGGCCAGCTGGAGCTGCTGCGCCGTTACCAGCGACGGCGCAAGGGAGAGAACCTGATGATGATGTCGGCGATGGACGGTTTCAAACGCCTGTTTGAGCAGCAGTCGCTGCCCGTGCGCTGGTTGCGCAATGTCGGTATGCGACGCATCGATAGCTTGCTGCCGCTGAAGCAACAGCTGATGCGTCGCGCCATGGGATTGGGCTGAACAGGCCGCGCGACACCACCGTGGAGATTGTTTTTCACCCTTTTGCCGTTAGAATGGGCCGCTTGATCACACCGTATTGGCGTTGTCGGATGCAGCGCCGCACGTCCCCCCAAGAGGAATTGTTATGAGCCACACGCCGAATGAACTCAAATACGCCAGCACGCATGAGTGGGCTCGCCTGGAAGAGGATGGCACGGTGACGGTCGGGATTACGGACCATGCACAGGCTGCGCTGGGCGATGTGGTGTTCGTGGAGACGCCCGAGGTAGGCGTGGTGCTGGCGGCCGGAGACGAGGCTGGCGTGGTCGAGTCGGTAAAGGCGGCATCTGATATTTATTCGCCGCTGACCGGCGAGGTGCTCGCTATCAATATGTTGCTGGAGGATGACCCCGAGACGGTCAATTCTGATCCCTATAGCGAGGGCTGGTTCTTCAAGCTGCAACCCTCTGACCTCACTGAGCTGGATGCGCTGTTGTCCGCCGGGGATTACCAGCAGCAGTGTGACGCCGAGTAGGGGTCCCCGCACCCCCGCGTAACTCCCTCGTGAAAGACCTGTTCCTGCGCAAGGGCGCCGATCACCGTTTGCGTGGCGGGCACCTGTGGGTGTACTCCAATGAAGTCGACAGCCAGCGCTCGCCACTGGTCGGCTTTGGCGCGGGTGACCTGGTTGTGGTCAGGAACACTAACGGCAGGATTCTCGGCAGTGCCTACATGGAGCCGAATTCCCTGATCTGTGCCCGTGTGTATGCACCGGATGAGCACAGAGTAATGGACGCGGAGCTGTTCGGCGCGAGATTGCGCGCGGCGCTGGCGATCCGGCAGACAGCGTTCGACAAACCCTTTTACCGCCTGGTCTATGGGGACAGTGATTTGCTTCCCGGGCTGGTCATCGACCGTTTCGGCGAAGTACTGGTGGTGCAACTGAACAACAGCGGGGTGGAGCGCTATCGCGAGCCGCTGCTGCAAGCGCTGATCACGACCCTGGCGCCGAGCGGCATTTTGCTGCGGGCGGACAGCCGCAGTCGCCGTGAGCAGGGGCTGCCCACGGACAGCGAAGTGGTCTACGGTGAGGTGCCACAGCAGGTTTCACTGGAAGAAAACGGCGTGCAGTTCCTCGCGCCGGTATACGATGGCCAGAAGACCGGCTGGTTCTACGATCACCGGCTGTCGCGCGCGCGGCTTGCGCCCTGGGTCGCGGGCAAGAGTGTGCTGGATGTCTACAGTTATATCGGCGGCTGGGGTGTTCAGGCCGCGGTGTTCGGTGCCAGCGCAGTCTGCTGTGTGGACGCCTCGGCGCAGGCGCTGGAGGGTGTGGCGGCAAATGCGCGGTTAAATCAACAGCAGGATCGCGTTACCACGCGTCGCGGTTCGGCGCCGGAAGTGATGGCGTCGATGCAGGCTGAAGGCGAGCTTTACGATGTGGTGATTCTCGATCCACCGGCGTTTATCCAGCGTAAGAAGGATATCAAGAAAGGAATTGCGGCCTACCGGCGAATTAATGAGCTGGGCCTGCAATTGCTGCAACCGGGCGGCCTGTTGGTCGCTGCCTCCTGTTCCATGCATCTGTCACGCGCGGAGCTGATGGCTGCCCTGCAGCACGCCGCCGTGCGTGCCGGCTGCCAGGTGCGTGTGATCGAGCAAGGCGCGCAGGGCGCAGACCATCCGATACATCCTGCGATACCTGAAACGGAATACCTGAAGGCCGTATTTGTCCGCAAACTGTAGTCCTGCCGCGTTTCTGGTGCTGTAATTTTGTCTGTCTTTCTTTGACGAGGTGTGTCGAGCTTAGTCGAGTCGTGCCGAGCGGCCATGGTACAGTCTGGCCATCCGGGGGGCGCAAAAGCGCCATCCATGGCAGCTCGGGTTCGGCCATCCTTGGCCTCACACGCCCCCGGATGGCCAGACTGCACCATGGCCGCTCTACCTGAAGCGTTTAGCGCAGTGAAATGACTGGCCACCCCTGCGCAACTGCCCTGGCGCGCAGCGTTTCATCGGGATCAACGGCCACCGGGTTATCCACCAACTCCAGTAGCGGCAGGTCATTGTGCGAATCGCTGTAGAACCACGCGCCGTCCAGGTTGCTATCGTTGTTCTCCAGCCACTGCTGCAGCCGTGTTACCTTGCCGCCCTGGAATGAGGGTATGCCGCTGGGCGCGCCCGTGTAGCGCCCTGCAGCGATCTCCGCGTCACAGGCGATCAGGTTTTCCACGCCCAGCGCGGCCGATATGGGTGCGGTAATGAAGCGGTTGGTGGCGGTGATAATCAGCAGCTCGTGCCCCTGGTTGCGGTGTTTGGCGAGCAGCTCGGTGGCCTTGGGCAGCAGGATGGGCTTGATTTTGCTGTCCATGAAAGCCCGGTGCCATGCCTCCAGTTGCTCGATCGGGTGGCCTTTCAAGGTGCCCAGCGCGAAGCGCAGGTAGGCGTCGATATCCAGGTCGCCGGACTGGTAGTCGGCGTAGAATTTGTCGCTGCGCGCGGCGAAATCAGCGGCATCCACCAGCTTCTCCTCGCAGACGAATTGTCCCCACAGGTGGTCGCTGTCGCCGCCGATGAGTGTGTTGTCCAGGTCAAAAATTGCCAGTGTCACGCCGTGTGCCTCAAAAAACCGCAGGCAAGCATAGCGGTGGTTCCTGCGATAGTAAATTTCTCTGGGCCTGTAAATTGTGGAACAATGGCTCACGATAACAATGAGTGACCTGTGTAACGTGATAGATTCTGACGGCTTTCGGCCCAACGTGGGCATCATGCTGACCAATGAGAGGGGCCAGTTACTGTGGGCCCGGCGGGTCGGTGGCCGCGATGCCTGGCAGTTCCCCCAGGGGGGCATCAGTGCGGGAGAATCGCCGCTGGAGGCTCTCTATCGTGAGCTGTATGAGGAGGTCGGCCTCGCGCCGGGGGCAGTCGAGGTACTGGGCTCGACCAAGGGCTGGCTGCGCTACCGCCTGCCCGCGCGGTTTGTGCGTGAGGGGCAGAAACCCCTGTGTATCGGGCAGAAGCAAAAATGGTATTTACTGCGACTGCTGGAAGATGACACTGCGGTGCAGCTGGATCTGAATGACAAGCCCGAGTTCGATCGCTGGCAGTGGGTCAGTTACTGGTATCCCCTGAACCAGGTGATTTCGTTCAAGCGCGAGGTGTACCGCAAGGCGATGAAGGAACTGGCCCTGTCATTGGGGCGTCACACCGACAAACAGGGAGGCAGGTAAACCGCCATGCTCGAAACCCTGCGACACATTGTTCAGGAGGTCAATGCGGCAGCGGGCCTTGAGGAAGCTCTGCAGATCATTGTGCGCCGGGTGCGCGCCGCGATGAATACCCAGGTGTGCAGCGTCTATCTGCGCGACCCGACCAGTGGTCGCTATGTGTTCAGGGCCACGCAGGGCCTCAATCCCGAGCAGGTGGGTGTGGCCAGCCTCGCCGCCAGTGATGGCCTGGTCGGCCTGGTAGCGGAGCGCGGCGAGCCATTGAATCTGGAGGACGCGGAGAGCCATCCCAGTTTTCGCTATCTGCCTGGAATCGGCGAAGAGCACTTCCACTCATTCCTGGGTGTGCCGATTATCCATCAGCGCGGTGTGCTCGGTGTGCTGGTGGTGCAGCAGGCCGAATCCCGTCGCTTCGATGAGAGCGATGAAGCCTTTCTGGTGACGCTCTCAGCCCAACTCGCCGGGGTGATCGCCCATGCACAGGTGACGGGTGTGCTGGTGACTCAGGCACTGACGGGGACAGCCCCGGCCAAGATTACCGGTGTGCCTGGAGCCCCCGGCGTTGCAATTGGCACCGTGGCGGTGGTGTCTCCGGGCGCTGATCTCTACGCTGTGCAGCCGCGACAGGCCGCCGACAAGCGCAAGGAGGTCCGCGCGTTCAGGGAGGCACTGCAGAGGGTTCAAAAAGATATCAAGATGGTGGCCGAGAACCTGGGCGGGGAGTTGAGCCCGGAGGACCACGCCCTGTTTGATGTCTATGTCAGCATACTGGACGATTCGACGATCGGTGCAGAGGTGGTCGGCCTGATCAAGGATGGGCAGTGGGCACAGGGTGCGCTGAGCCAGGTGATGATCGAGCACATCCGTCACTTCGAACGCATGGAACACAGCTACCTGAAAGAGCGCGCCGTGGATGTCCGCGATCTCGGTACCCGTGTGCTCGCGTATCTGCAGGCTGCGAATCAGGAACCGCGCGTTTACCCCGACCAGACAATACTCGTGGGTGAGGAGTTGACGGCGACATCGCTCGGGGAGATTCCGCGTGAGCAGCTGGTTGGCCTGATCTCCGTGCGGGGTTCCGGTAACTCCCATGTCGCTATTCTCGCCCGTGCCATGGGTGTGCCAACAGTGATGGGTGCTGTCGATTTGCCCTACGCCAAGTTGCAGGATCGTGAGGTCATTATCGATGGCTACAACGGCACTGTGCATATCAACCCGTTGCCCGAGATCAAGCAGCGTTTCCAGCGAGTGCTGGATGAGGACAATGCGCTGTCGCGGGATCTGGAGTCGTTGCGTGATGTACCGTGTGTCACGCTGGATGGCCATCGCATGCCGTTATGGGTCAACACGGGCCTGATGGTGGACGTGACCCGCTCGCTGGGGCAGGGCGCCGAGGGGGTCGGCCTGTACCGTACCGAGGTGCCGTTCCTGCTCAGGGATCGCTTTCCCAGCGAGGAGGAGCAGCGGCAGATTTACCGCGAGCAACTGGAGGCCTTTGCGCCCAAACCGGTGACGATGCGCACCCTGGATATCGGCGGTGACAAGGCGCTGCCGTACTTCCCCATCGATGAGGAAAACCCCTTCCTGGGTTGGCGCGGAATCCGGGTGACGCTGGACCATCCGGAAATCTTCCTCGCCCAGGTGCGCGCTATGCTCAAGGCCAACGAGGGGCTGGGCAATTTGCGCATTATGCTGCCCATGGTATGTAATACCTCGGAGGTGGATGAGGCGCTGGAGTTAATCCACCGCAGTCACCGTGAGCTGCGCCAGGACGGGTTGACAGGAGTATTGCCACCGATCGGCGTGATGGTCGAGGTGCCCGCTGCGGTTTACCAGGCGCGCGCGCTGGCCAGGCGGGTCGATTTTATCTCGGTCGGCAGCAACGACCTGACGCAGTACCTGCTGGCTGTGGATCGCAACAATTCCCGTGTGGCGCACCTGTACCATTCGCTGCACCCGGCGGTATTGCAGGCGCTGGCCTATGTCGCCACCGCCAGCCTGGCCGAGGGTGTCCCTATCAGTATCTGCGGCGAACTTGCGGGCGACCCCGGCGGCGCCGTGCTGCTGCTGGCCATGGGCTACAACTCGCTGTCGATGAATGCGACCAGTCTGCCCAGGGTCAAGAAAGCGCTGCTCAATCTGCGTCGCACAGAAGCGCGCAGCCTGCTTAAGGAAGTGATGGGTCTGGACTGTGCCCAGGAGGTCAACGCCCGCCTGGAGTTGTTCCTGGCCGAACACGGCATGGAAAAATTCATCCATAGCCCGGTGGCCTAGCGCGCTACCCCGCCGTTTGTTGAACGCATTGGCCGCTGGCGTCAAATGCGCTGCCGCTGAAGTGCAAACTGGCGTTCGCCCTGTAATGATCCCCGCGGATCATAGCTCTGCTCTCTCCAGTCGATATCGCCCTGTGCGTCGACCTTCAGCGTGGTGCTGGACCGCGTGCCATAGCTGTCTGTGACAATAAACTGGGCAGACAGAATCGATTCCATCGAGGCATTGTGGCCCAGTTCCGCCAGCTCGCGTTGCGACGCCCGTTGCTGGCTGTTCACGACGGCCGCCAGTGCATCGTGCGATACGTCGCCGTCGTCCAGTAGTGCCTGCAGTCGCGCCTTGCCCAGCGTCACCTTCGGCCATGGCGTGTCCAGCCTGGCGTTGCTCAAACCATAGATACCGGGAGCCAGGCACTGTGGCTCAAGGGTGTCGCTATTGGTGAAATACCACAGGCTGTCGGCGTCGCCTACCAGTACATTAAAACCGGCGTAGGCCTGTGCGCGTCCTGCCAGTTGGCGCAGGTACGCCGGCGGTGCCTGTGTGCCGGTCAGGAAGTGCAACGGGATTTCGCCGCGAGAGCGAGGCGCGCGGGCCGTGCGCGCCGGGTCCCGGTAATTGGTGATCGCGGCAAAGCGGCCGCTGCGCGTGACCCCCATCCAGGTACCGCCCTGCTCCAGGTCTTTTCCCGCCAGCAGGTCGGGGTGTTCGTCCCAGAACCCTGACGCGGCGGTGGGTCGGGCATGAAATTCGTCCCGGTTTGCCGCGACCAGCAGCGGATACTGAGCGGAAACCTGGTGGGCGAAAACTAACAGACACATACGTTCGACCTGCGCTCGCGGGGGAAAGAATTGTGAATCATCACTCAGTGGATGATAATACTGCGTTTGCAGTTCCTTTACTCGTGTTGACCGATTCTGGCCGGCCTTCTCATTGGATTCTTGCTGAGTTGCAACCATGCTGCCTTATCCTGAAATAGACCCGGTTGCCCTGTCGCTGGGCCCCCTGAAAATCCACTGGTACGGGCTGACCTACCTGACTGGCCTTGCGTTCGCATGGTGGCTGGCTGCACGCCACACCCGCAGGCCCTGGTCAGTGGTTAAGCGAGAGCAGGTGGATGACCTGATCTTTTACGCTGCGCTGGGCGTGGTGTTGGGCGGCAGGATTGGGTACGCGCTGTTTTATGGTGGCGACAAGCTGGCCGAGGATCCCGGTTGGTTGCTGCGTATCTGGCAGGGCGGTATGTCGTTCCACGGCGGCTTCCTCGGGGTGCTGTTTGCCATGTGGTTGTTCGCCCGTCGGCATAAAATTGTATTCGGTGCACTGATGGATTTTGTCGCGCCGCTGGTGCCGGTGGGGTTGGCGCTGGGTCGATTGGGCAATTTTATCGGCCAGGAGTTATGGGGCCGTGCCTCCGATGTGCCGTGGGCGATGGTGTTCCCGCGAGATCCGCTGCAACTGGCGCGGCACCCGTCACAGCTGTACCAGTTCGCGCTGGAGGGGGTGCTGCTGTTCGTGATCATGATCTGGTTTTCCTCGCGCGAGCGACCCGTCTGGTCGGTTGCTGGCGTCTTTGCGCTCGGCTATGGTTGCCTGCGGTTTATTGCAGAGTTCTTCAGGGAGCCCGACCAGAATATCGGTTTCCAGGCGCTGGGCTGGGTAACCCGGGGGCAGTTGCTGTCGCTGCCGATGATTGCACTGGGTATTTACCTGATCGTATCGGCCTACCGCAAAGCTGATCGGGCCAGGTCGGGACGTGGAAAAGGTGTGAAATGAAGCAATACCTCGATTTGTTGCAGGATATTCTCGATCACGGTGCGCGCAAGAGTGATCGCACCGGTACTGGCACGCTGTCGGTGTTCGGGCGTCAGTATCGCCATGACCTGGCGGATGGCTTCCCGCTGTTGACCACCAAAAAACTGCATTTTAAAAGCATTGTGAACGAACTCCTGTGGTTTTTGCGGGGCGACACCAATACGCAATGGCTGAAAGAAAACGGGGTCTCCATCTGGGATGAATGGGCCACTGAAGAGGGTGAACTGGGGCCGATATACGGCGCGCAGTGGACGGCCTGGCCCACCCGGGACGGTGGCTCAATCAACCAGATTGACTACGTGATCGATTGCCTGCGCAACAACCCGGACAGCCGTCGTATCCTGTTTCATGCCTGGAATGTGGAGTACCTGCCGGACGAGCGTATGAGTCCCCAGGAGAATGTCAGGGCGGGTCGCATGGCCCTGCCACCGTGCCATTTGTTGTATCAGTTCTACGTGGCGGACCGCAAACTCTCGGCGCAGTTGATGATTCGCTCCAGCGATTCTTTTCTGGGCCTGCCCTACAATACGGCGAGCCTGGCCCTGTTGACGCTGATGCTGGCGCAGCAATGCGACCTTGAACCCGGTGAAATCATCATCTCTACCGGTGATTCCCATATCTACAGTAACCATCTGCAGCAGGTGCGAGAGCAGTTGAGTCGCGAGCCGCGACCGTTGCCGCGCATCAATATCCAGCGGCGCCCGGATACCATCTACGATTATTGCTTCGAGGATTTCGAGCTGTTGGACTACCATCCGCACGCCCATATCTCAGCGCCGGTCGCGGTGTGAGCGGGTTGTAGGCGCTATGACTCGTGTGGCAATCATTGTCGCGGTAGCCGACAACGGCGTTATCGGCAAAGACAATACACTGCCGTGGAAAATCTCCGAGGATATGCAGCACTTCAAGCGCATCACCATGGGCAAGCCCATTGTAATGGGCCGCAAGACGTACGAGTCAATCGGCAAGCCGTTGCCAGGGCGCACGAATGTGGTGATCTCGCGCAATCCGCAGTTTCA
>TARA_R110002124_G_scaffold4800_19_pt1 | contig 13592 bp, 12 predicted proteins | sample TARA_R110002124 | Tara Oceans TARA_R110002124 (sample SAMEA4397445) | marine metagenome | biome: Polar Biome; feature: [SRF] surface water layer (ENVO:00010504); material: water (ENVO:00002006), including particulate matter (ENVO:01000060) such as... | depth 5 m | reverse complement strand
CGTGTCGCGCGGCGCCGGAGAGAACCAGCCGATCGCGTCGAATGAAACGGCAACCGGGCGCGCGCAGAACCGCCGGGTCGAGATCACCATTCGTCCGAACGGCTGAGCCTGCAACGGGGTGGGATAACGCGGGGGCGGGCACCAAAGGCCCGCCCCTGAACTCGCAAGGGTGCTCGCGCCTGGGTCCTCTTGGGCCCGCTACCGGGAATTCCATGGTTGCCTGACAGCCCCTGCGGTCATATCTTTTGACCAATCAAGGGGTTTTTATGCCATTCCAACCGGTCCATCAGGAAAAGCTGGCGCAGGGCGTCGTGCGGCAGATCGAATTGCTGATCCTGCGTGGCCTGTTGCGCCCCGGAGAGCGGCTGCCCTCCGAACGCGAGCTGGCCGAACGGATGGGCGTTTCGCGCCCGTCCCTGCGCGAGGCGATCGCCGATCTGCAAGAGCGCGACTTGCTGGTGTCGCGCGCCGGCTCCGGCGTCTATGTGGCGGACATGCTGGAAACGACCTTCTCCAGAGCGCTTATCAACCTGTTTGCCACCCATGACGAGGCCGTGTTCGACTATGTCAGTTTCCGCCGCGATCTGGAGGGCATGGCCGCCGAACGCGCCGCGCGCTTTGGCTCGGACACCGATCTGAAGGTGATCGACACGGTATTCCGCAAGATGGAAGCCGCGCATGCCAAGAAGAACCCGGCGGATGAGGCCGCGCTGGATGCCGAGTTTCACCTGGCGATCATCGAGGCGAGCCACAACATCATCATGCTGCACACGATGCGGGCGATGTTTGATCTGCTCAAGGCCGGTGTGTTCTACAACCGTCAGCAGATGTTCCGCCAGCGCACCACCCGAGATACGCTTCTGGAACAGCACGCGGCGATCAATGCCGCGGTTCAATCGCGTGACCCGCAGGCGGCCCGCGCCGCCGCCGAGGCGCATCTGACCTATGTCGAGGTCACGTTGAGCGATCTGCGCAAGTCGGACAAGAACGAGGAGGTCGCGCGGCTGCGGTATCAGCACGAAATCGCCCGCGACTAGCGGCGGATCGTGCTCCAGAACCGCAGGTGCAGCGCCAGGGCGGCAACCGTCAGGCCGACGACCAGCCCGGACCAGATGCCGACCCCGCCCCACCCGGCGATGAAGCCCAGCGCGTAGCTGGTCGGCAAACCCACCAGCCAATAGGACACCGCAGCGATAATCATCGGCTGCCCGGTGTCGTGGATCCCGCGCAAGAAACCCATCGCCATGGCCTGCCCGGCATCGGCCAACTGGAACAGCGCCGCGACCATCAAGAGGGACACGCCCAACAGGATTATCAGATCGCGCTCGGGGTCATCGGGCTTCAGGAACAGACCCACCAGGGTTTCGGACAGAGTCCAATAGATCAGCATCGTCACCGCAGCAAAAACCAGCGACAGGATCATCGAAGCCCTGGCGGCGGCTTTCAGCGCGTCGATATCCCCGCGGCCCTTGGCGCGCCCGACCAGAACCGTGGCCGCGTTGGACAGACCCAGATGGACCATGAAGAAGATTGCCGTGATCTCCAGCGCGATGGAATGCGCGGCCAGCGGCAGCTTGCCCAGCCAGCCCATCATCACCGCCGAGGCCGCGAACAGCCCGGTTTCCGCCAGCATCGCGCCGCCGATCGGCAGACCCAGCGCGTTCACCTGCCGCAGCGCCGACCAGTCCGGCCGCCAGAAGCGCACCAGCAGCCGATGCGCGCGCAGCGAAGGCAGGGTGACGGCATAGATCAGGATCGCCACCAAGGTGACGATCTGCACCACCACCGATGCCACCGCCGCGCCGCGCGCGCCAAGTTCGGGGAAACCCAGATTGCCAAAGATCAAGAGCCAGTTGACGCCGATATTGACGAACACCGCGGCCACGGTGACCCACAGGACAACCTGCGTGTGCCCCTGCGCGGCCAGATAGCTTTTGATCACCATCACCAGCAGCGCGGGCGCCAGGCCCAGCCCGACGATTTGCAGATACCCGCCGCCGACACGCGCGACATCGGGGTCTTGGCCCATAGCGCCCAGCAAGGGCGCCGCGAACAGGAACAGGGGCATGGCCAGAACCGAAAAAACCAGCGACAGCCACATGCCCATCCGGGTGACGCGGCGCATCTCGGTGGGGTCGTCGCGGGCCGAGGCGGTGGCGACCATCGGCATCACCGCATGGCCGAAGCCCGCCCCCAGGGTGAACAGCACGAAGAACACCATTGCGCCCAGCCCGCCGGCGGCGAGGTCGGTGACGCTATACCAGCCCAGCATGACCGTATCGACCACGGTCAGCGCAAACTGCGCGACATGGCTGCCGACCAGCGGCAGGCCCAGCACCAGGACGGCGCGGACATTGGAGCGCAAGCCAGTGGGCGCTGGTGATGTGGACATGCGGACAGGCCGGGTGAAGGGAGGGCGCAGGGCGCCGGTCCGCGCAGCTTTACGCGTCAGGCGGGCGAAGGCAATGCGCCGCGGTCTTGGACCTGATCGAAAACCTGCTTCAGGATCGCCGACAGCGCGTCGGCATCGGCGCGGGTGAAGGCGTCTGGCTGGTCGCTGTCGATGTCGAACACGGCGATCAGGTCCCCGGCGCCGTTGAACACCGGCAGCACCAGTTCGGAGCGGGTCGAACCGGCGCAGGCGATATGGCCGGGAAAGGCGTTCACATCGGGCACCAGCTGGACCTGCCCCGTCCGGGCCGCGGCGCCGCAGACGCCGCGCGAAAACGGGATGACCAGACATCCATGCCCGCCCTGATACGGGCCGATCTTCAGCACGCCGGGTTCGGTGACACGGTAGAACCCGGTCCAGTCGAATCGCGGATCGAAATGGTGCACTTCGCAGGCGGTGGTGGCCATCAGGGCGACAGCATCGGATTCACCTTCGGTCAGCGCGCGCAGGGTCTGGGCGAGGGTGGCATAATCGGGCATGCGGGTGATCCTGTCTGATGGCGGGACGGCTGGAAGGTGCTCAGGGGGCGTTGCCCCCTCTTTGCTGCGCAAATTCACCCCCAGAGTATTTGGTGAAAGATGAAGCGGACAGAGGAAGGGCGAGGAGGGATCATTCGGGCGCGGTCAGCAAGGCGGTCAGGCCGCTGTCAAGCGCCTGCGCCTGGGCACCCAACTGGCCGCGCAACTCGGTCTGGAACTGGATGGCGACCGGGATCAGCCGGGCGACCAATTCTTGCCCCTTCGGGGTCAGGCGCAGCAGCAACAGCCTGCGGTCGGCGTCGTTCACCGATTTTGAGATATAGCCCGCTGCCTCCAGCCGGGTGGCCGTGCGGCTGACCTTGGATTTTTCCATGTCGGCGCGCGCTTCGATATCGCGCACGGATACATCGCCGGACTGGAACAGATGCGCCAGCACGCGCCATTCGGGGATGCTTATGCCGAATTCCGCGCGGTATCGCTCGGCAAAGGCGCGGCTGACGCGGGCGGCGGCTGCGTTCAGGCGGTAGGGCAGAAAGGCGTTCAGATCGAAATCTGCGGGATCGGACATGCGCGGCTCCTGTTCGGCCCGGGGAATCGATCACAACGGCCCGTTGAAATCAATGCAATTGCATGAATCTGGCGGGCGCGGGGTTGACCTTGTTGCAGATGCAATAAATAAAGAAGCACCCCGGATATTCATTTGCCACCCCGTCCGCCGTGCCGGTGGCGCCAGAACAGGAGCCCGTCATGACCGACCAGAATCTGCCCCAGGGAATGATCCGCGCGCCCAGCGGCATTGGCACACATGAAGGCTACATGCCGGGCTTTGGCAATGATTTCGAGACCGAGGCGCTGCCCGACGCGCTGCCGCAGGGCATGAACAGCCCGCAGAAGTGCAACTATGGTCTTTACGGCGAGCAACTGTCGGGCACCGCCTTCACCGATGTGCGCCCCGAGCGCACCTGGTGCTACCGCATCCGCCCGTCGGTGAAGCATTCGCACCGCTATGCGAAGATCGATCTGCCCTATTGGAAATCCGCCCCCAATGTGGACCCTGACGTGGTGTCGCTTGGGCAATATCGCTGGAATCCGGTGGAAACGCAGGATGGCCTGACCTGGCTGACCGGCATGCGCACCATGACCACGGCAGGCGATGTGAACACGCAGGTGGGGATGGCCAGCCATGTCTATCTGGTGACCGAAAGCATGGTCGACAGCTATTTCTATTCGGCGGACAGCGAGTTGCTGGTGGTGCCGCAGCAGGGGCGACTGCGGTTTTGCACCGAGCTGGGGATCATCGACCTGGAGCCCAAGGAAATCGCCATATTGCCGCGCGGGCTGGTTTACCGGGTCGAGGTGCTGGAGGGGCCGTGTCGCGGCTTCGTCTGCGAGAATTACGGCCAGAAATTCGACCTGCCGGGCCGGGGGCCGATCGGCGCGAACTGCATGGCCAACCCGCGCGACTTCAAGGCCCCGGTCGCGGCGTATGAGGACCGCGAGGTGCCTTCGACGCTGACCATCAAGTGGTGCGGGCAGTTCCATGAAACGCGGATCGCCCAGTCGCCGCTGGATGTGGTGGCGTGGCACGGTAATTACGCACCCTACAAATACGATCTGCGCACCTATTGCCCGGTCGGCGCGATCCTGTTCGACCACCCGGATCCGTCGATCTTTACCGTGCTGACCGCGCCGTCGGGCCAGCCGGGCACCGCGAATATAGATTTTGTGCTGTTCCGCGAGCGCTGGATGGTGGCGGAAAACACGTTCCGCCCGCCGTGGTATCACAAGAACATCATGTCCGAACTGATGGGCAACATCTATGGCCAGTATGACGCCAAACCGCAGGGCTTTGTCCCGGGCGGGATGAGCCTGCACAACATGATGCTGCCGCATGGCCCGGACCGCAACGCGTTCGAGGGCGCGTCGAATGCCAATCTGGGACCGGACAAGCTGGACAACACCATGTCCTTCATGTTCGAAACCCGGTTCCCGCAGCACCTGACCGCCTTCGCCGCCGAGGAAGCGCCGTTGCAGGATGATTACATCGATTGCTGGACCTCGCTGGAGAAGAAATTCGATGGCATGCCGGGCAAGAAATAGGCCGAAAGGCGCGTGCTTGCAGGCGCCCTCTCCATCCGTCACGGTGCGTGCAAACACGCCCCCTACGCAGGACATTCCATGACTCTCATCCGTTCCTGGGTCGAAACCGCCAACGACCCCGCCTGCCCGTTTCCGCTGAACAACCTGCCCTACGGGGTGTTTTCCACGCCCGGAACCGCCCCGCGCTGTGGCGTGGCGATCGGCGACAAGGTTCTGGATGTCAGCGCGCTGGAAAAGGCGGGGATGCTGCCGCTGGCGGACCGGGCGTTGCTGGATCAGGCGGCGTGGAACCCGGTGATGGCGGCGGGCCAACCCGTCTGGGACAGGCTGCGCACGCTTTTGCTGGGCTATCTGGGCGCGGGCAGCGATACCCGCGAACAGCTGAAACGGCATCTGCATGCGCTGGCCGATGCGACGCTGCACCTGCCCTTCGCGGTGTCGGAATACACCGATTTCTACGCCGGCAAGAACCATGCCGTGAATGTGGGCACCATGTTCCGGGGCGCCGAGAATGCGCTGCCGCCGAACTGGCTGCACATTCCGATCGGTTACAATGGCAGGGCGTCTTCGGTCGTGGTGTCGGGCACGCCGGTGCGCCGGCCCTGGGGCCAGTTGAAGGCCCCCAATGATGCCGCACCGCGCTGGGCGCCCTGCGCCCGGTTCGATCTGGAGCTGGAAATGGGCGCGATTGTCGGCCAGCCATCGAACGGTCCGGTCACGGTGGCCGAGGCCGATGCCATGATCTTTGGTTATGTGCTGCTCAATGACTGGTCGGCGCGCGATATCCAGGCCTGGGAATACCAGCCGCTGGGTCCGTTCCAGGCGAAGGCCACGGCGACCAGCATCAGCCCGTGGATTGTCACCAAGGCTGCGCTGGAACCCTTCCGCACCAACACGCCCGCGCGTGAAAAAGAGCTGCTGCCCTATTTGGCCGAGCCGGGACCGATGCTGTATGATATCGATCTGGCGGTCGAACTGGAGCCCAAGGGGGCCGATCCGGTGGTCATTGCGCGCACCAATTATGACCAGATGTATTATTCGGCCCCGCAGCAACTGGCGCATCACACCACATCGGGCTGCCCGATGCGGGTAGGCGACCTGCTGGGCTCGGGCACCATATCGGGCCCGGTCAAGGACAGCCGGGGGTCACTGCTGGAACTCAGCTGGGGTGGCAAGGAGCCGCTGGAGCTGCCGGGCGGCCAGACCCGCAGCTTTCTGGAGGATGGCGATACGCTGACCTTGAAGGGCGCCTGCAAGGGCGATGGCTATACCATCGGTTTTGGCACCTGCGCGGGCACGATTTTGCCGGCGCTGGACGATCCTTTCGCGCGGTGATGGGGTGTTGACGGGGTGGGGTGAAACCCCACCCTACGGAAGCGGACACGGACGCGGTCACGGGCCTGGGTCAGGACACGGCGGCTAGCGGTCGTAGAAATCTTCCTCGGCATCGGTCACGTCGATATCAAGCGCCTCCAGCCCCGCCTCGAGGTTCTCGGACAGATGCGGCATGCCCATCAGGTAGTCGGCGGTGGGGGTTGTCGCCTCGGCAAAAGCGGTGGCCCGGGCTTCGGCGTAGTCTTCGGGCTCAAACGCGCCGCGCCCGACCCAGGCGATTGCCACCAGCGCGGCCTGCTCGTCTTCATTCATCGCGTCGATGAAGGCGTGCAATTCCCCCGGGCGACGGGATTCGCGGGCCTGAAAGATGATGTGAACCACTTTCCGGATGCTGATATCGGGTGTCATCGCGTCTCTCCCTTTGCCCGACCAGCATCGCGCGCCAAGGGCAAGCGCGCAAGGGGGTCAGCTGTCGCGGGGCATGACGGGCGTGGCGGCGTCGGGCGCCAGTTCCTCGAAATCGAAATTGTCCAGACGCCGCGCGCGGCGGCCGGCCTTGTCAGCGGAAATCTTGATTTCCGAAACATCCCTGGCCGCTTGCGAAAAATGCCGGTCCAGATTGTCCACGCGCGCGCCCAACCGTTCGATATCGCTGTAAAGCGCGGCCAGTTCGCGCCGGATCGCCCCGGCCTGTTCGCGCATGCGCGCGTCCTTCAGCACCGCGCGCATGGTGTTCAGCGTGGCCATGCAGGTGGTGGGCGAGACGATCCAGACACGGGCGGTGAAGCCCTCGCGCACGATTTCGGGGAAATTCGCGTGCAGCTCGGCATAGACGGCCTCGGATGGCAGGAACATCAGCGCCCCGTCGGCGGTTTCCCCGTGCAGGATGTATTTCTGGCTGATCGCGTTGATATGATGGCGCACGGCGGTGCGCATGTCGCGGCGCGCGGCCTGGGTTTCGGACTCAGTCGTGGCATTGCGCAGGGCCTCATAGGCTTCCAGCGGGAACTTGGCATCGATGGCGATGGGGCCGGGCGGCTTGGGCAGATGCACCAGGCAATCGGCGCGTTTGCCGTTCGAAAGCGTGGCCTGCATGGTGTAGCTGTCGGCGGGCAGGGCGCGCTGGACGATGTCGTGCAGCTGGATTTCCCCGAACGCGCCGCGCGTCTGCTTGTTCGACAGGATGTCCTGCAAGGACAACACATTGCCCGACAACTTTTCGATATTCGCCTGCGCCTTGTCGATGGCTTCCAGCCGGGCGTGCAGATCCCCCAGGCTGCGGGCGGTGCGCACGGCGTTGCCTTGCAGCGATTCCGCCATCAGTTCGGACACCTGCGCCAGCCGTTGTTCCAGCATCTGCACCATCTGGCCCTGTGCCTTGGCCTGTGCTTCGGACACATGATGCAAGCCACCCGCCAGATGCTGCTGTCCGTCCGACAGCGCCTGCACGCGCTGGCCCAACTGGCCCATCTGCCATTGCAAGGGCTGCACACTGCGCGCGGCCTTCAGCGACGCGTTCAGGATCACCAGCAGGATCAGCGCGACGACCAATGCGGCGATCCCGCCCAGAACCAACGGGTCGCTGAAATCAATCGGACCGCTCATCGCCGCCCGAACAGCTTTTCGATGTCGGACAGCTTCAGTTCCACATAGGTCGGCCGCCCGTGGTTGCACTGGCCGGACAGCGGTGTTGCCTCCATCTCGCGCAGCAGGGCGTTCATTTCCTCGCCCCGCATCTGGCGGCCCGAGCGGATGGAGCCATGGCAGGCCATCCGGCTGAGCACCGCGTCGATGCGACTGCCCAGCGCGCCCGATTGGCCCAGATCGGCCAGTTCGTCCAGAATATCCAGCACCAGCTTGCGGGCATCGACGTTGCCCAGTGCGGCGGGGGTTTCGCGCACGGCGATGGCGTCACCGCCGAAGGGTTCCAGCACCAAACCGGCCTTTGCCAGATCCGGCGCATGGTCCAGCAGGCGCTGGGCGTCGCCGGCGGACAAGGGCACAATCGCGGGGATCAGCAGGGCCTGCGCGGGCACGCCGTTGCGGGCCATCTGGGCTTTCAGCCGCTCATAGACCAGCCGTTCATGCGCGGCGTGCTGATCGACGATGACAATGCCGTCGGTCGTCTGGGCGATGATGTAATTCTCATGCACCTGCGCGCGGGCGGCGCCCAGCGGCGCATCGATGGGGCCGGTTTCGGGCTCGATCCGCGCGCCAAAGGGCGCGGGGGATTCGGCCATGCCACAGGGTTCGATCACGCCGTCGGCGTCATGCGGGGCCTGTGCGGCATAGCTGGACCGCACCGCGCCAAAGCTGGGCCGGCTGGCGTGATCCATCTGCCAGATGCGCGGCGTGACGGGCGTTGTCTGTTCTGGGCGCATCGCCCCCAGGGTGGCGGTGGCCACGGTGCCGGACGCCCGGTGCCCGGCTTCGGCCAGCGCGTGGCGGATGCCGGTGACGATCAGCCCGCGCGTGATGCCGGGATCACGGAACCGCACCTCGGCCTTGGCGGGGTGCACATTGACGTCCACCAGTTCAGGATCACAGTCGATGAACAGCGCCGCCGCCGGGTGACGATCCCGCGGCAGCACGTCGGAATAGGCCGCGCGCAGGGCGCCCAGCAGCATCTTGTCGCGCACCGGGCGGCCATTGACGAACAGGTATTGCGCCACCGACGAGCCGCGCGAATATGTCGGCAGGGCGGCGAAACCGGACAGGCGAATGCCCTCGCGCTCGGTGTCCAGCCGCAGGGCGTTGTCGATGAAATCCCGCCCCATGATCCGGGCCAGGCGTGCGCCCAGCGCATCGAACAACTCGCCTTGCTCGGCATCCAGGTGCAGGATCGTGCGGTCGGTATCCATGTCAGTCAGGGTGAAGCCGACATAGGGTTCCGCCATGGCCAGACGGCGCAGGGTATCGGCGATCGCCTGCGCTTCGGCCCGGTCGGTGCGCATGAATTTCAGCCGCGCGGGCGTGGCGAAAAAGAGATCGCGCAACTCTACCTGCGTGCCCTGGTTCAGCGCCGAGGGGCGCACCAGCCCCTGTCGGCCCCCGGTAACGGAAATCTGCGCGCCTTCGGCCCCCTCGGCGCGGCTGCTCAGGGTCATGCGCCCGACAGCACCCAGCGATGGCAGTGCCTCGCCGCGAAAGCCGAAGGTGTGGATGTTCAACAGGTCCGATCCGTCAATCTTCGACGTGGCGTGGCGGCTGAGCGCAAGCGGCAGTTCGTCGCCCGTCATGCCGCACCCGTCATCGGTGACGCGGATCAGGGTCTTGCCGCCGGCCGCGTAATCCACCCGGATGCGCCGCGCGCCCGCGTCCAGCGCGTTTTCCACCAGTTCCTTGACCGCCGAGGCCGGGCGCTCGACCACCTCACCGGCGGCAATCCGGTTGGCAGCGGTTTCGTCAAGCTGACGAATGACCGGGCGCGATTCGGCTGTGTCTGGGCTTATGTTGGGGCGGGCGGCTTGCATACCACAAGGCATAGCATGTCAGCCGCCCGCAGAAAAGCCGTCAGTCCAGGCCCACGGGCTGCCCGACCACCACGAATTGCAGCGCATCGGGCTGCGCCAAACGTGCGGAAACGCGGCGAACATCGTCCAGCGTGATGGCCCGTATCAGATCGTTGCGGATGTTGATGTAGTTCAACGGATAGCCCTGGAACTGCATCGACGCCAGGATCTGCGCGATCGATCCGTTGCCATCGAAGCGCAGCGCGTAGGCACCGGTCAGATAGGTCTGGATACGGTCCAGATCTTCTTGCGTCATGCCGCCATTCGCCAGCCACTCGAACTGCGCGCGCACAAGATCGATGGCCTGCACGACGGTCTCGTTGGCGGTCGAAAAGCTGCCGACGAAACTGTCACCGAATCGATTCGAGGCCAGGCCGGTATAGACGCCATAGGTCAGGCCGCGCTGCTCGCGCAGCTCCTGCATCAGGCTGCTGTTGAACCCGCCCCCGCCGAACGCGGAATTGATCACGTAAGCGGTCATGAAATCATCATCGTCCCAGCGCATTCCGGCATGGCCGAACTGGATCACCGATTGTGGCGCGGGAAAGTCGATGACGGTGATCCCCGGCGGCGCATTGAAGCTGCGATAGTCGGGCAGCGTGCTGTTCGAATCGGGCAGGGCGCCAACGATGCGGTCGACAATCGCGCCAAGATCCTGCGCCGAGATATCGCCCGCCGCCCCGACATACACCAGATCGCCGGTGAACGCGGCGCGGTAGGCGTTGCGGACATCCTCGGAGGTCAGCCCGGCGATCGATTCGGGTGTGCCGCCGGTCGGCGTGGCGTAGGGGTGCCCGGCAAAGCCCAGTTCGGCAAAGGCGCGCCGGGCGATGCTGTTGGGGTTTCGCGCCTCGCGTTCTTGCGACGCGATCATCTGTGCGCGCACCCGGTCGATGCTGTCATCATCGAGCCGCGCCTGGGTCAGTGCCAGCATCGCCAGGTCGATCACCTGATCGCGGTTTTCGGTCAGCGCGCGGATGGTCATCGACACCTGGTCGCGCCCGGCCTCGAAGCTGATGGTCCCGGCCAGCGATTCCAGCGCCGTGGCATAGGCCTGCGAATCCAGATCGCCCGCCCCTTCGTTCAAGAGCGCGGTCATCAGCGACATCGCGCCGGCCTTGCCCTCGGGGTCCAGGGACGACCCTCCGGTGAAGATCACCTGAATTGACACGAAGGGGATGGAGCCTTCCTCGACCAGCCAGGCCTGGCGCCCTTCGGGCGATGTCACGGGCTGGATTTCGATCGCGGCAACCGGGGTGGCCAGCAGCGCCACCAGTGACAAGACGGATAACAGAAGTTTCATTGGTCTTCCCCCATCAGCCAGCCGGTGACAGACGCGCGCCTGTCCAGCGACCGGGCCGCGGTTATGATTTCATCGGGCGTGACCGACAGAATGATATTGATCCAGTCTTCCTGATCCTGCGGCGTCAGACCGACCGCCATCGCCGCGCCCAGGGATTCGGCGCGGCTGCGCGCGCTGTCCTGCCGATAGATCGATTCAGCGCGGATCTGCATGCGCACACGCTCAAGCTGGTCCGCGTCGACCCCGGTTTCGATAAATTCGGCCAGCACGCGGTCCATCGCGTCCTCGGCCTGTTGCAGCGACACACCGGTTGCCGGCATCACGCCAAGGGTGAAATACCCCTGATCCAGCGCGGTGCCCTGATAACCGGCCCAGGCCGACAGGGTCAGCCCCTGATCGTAGGTCAGCGCGCGCTCCAGCACCGAGGTTTGAGAACTGGCCCCCAGCAATGTGGCCAGCACCTGAAACGCCGCGGCTTGCCGCTGATCGCCGGAACGGCGGTTCGGCGCCAGATACAGACGGTTCACATAGGGCTGTCCGACGCGCCCGTCACGCATCAGAAGGCGGCGTTCGGCCAGTTGCGGGGGTTCCGTCGGCCGGGACCGGGCCGGAAGATCGGCCACTGCCGGGATCGGCCCGTAATACTGCTGCGCCAGCGCCAGAACCTCGTCCGCCTTGACGTCGCCGGCGACAATCAGAATGGCGTTGTTGGGTGCGTAGTGCAAACGGTAGAAATCGGTGGCGATCTCGCCGGTCAGTTGCTCGATTTCATGCCGCCAGCCGATGATCGGCCGGCCGTAGGGGTGGTTTTGAAACAGCGCCGCGCGCATCTGCTCGCCGAATGCGCGGTCGGCGCTGGAGCCGACCCGCTGCTCGCGTTCGCGCAGGATCACGTCGCGCTCGGGCAGCCAATCGCTTTGGTCCAGGCGCAGATTGACCATGCGGTCCGCTTCCATCTGCATCATCAGCCCCAGCCGGTCCGAGGCAACGCGCTGGAAATAGGCGGTATAGTCCCACGAGGTGAAGGCATTGTCGCGCCCGCCATTGGCCTCGACCGTGCTGGAAAATTCTCCTTCGGCCATGGTGTCGGTGGCTTTAAACATCAGATGTTCCAGATAATGCGCGATGCCGCTCTGGCCGGCGGGGTCATCGGCGGCGCCGACGCGATACCACACCATCTGCACCACCACCGGTGCGCGGTTGTCTTCGATGACAACTACTTCCATCCCGTTGTCCAGGGTGAAAACCTGTGGCGGATCGGCGGCGAATACGGGCGACAAGCTGGCCGCGACGGCCATCATGGCGACGACGATCAGGCGCAGGGGATTGGTCATGGGGAGTGCTCCGGTCAACGATGCGACACGATGCACAGAGCGCGCCGCCGCGGCAAGGCCCATGGCGCGTTTGTGATGGGCTCGCCGGGGGTTAGGCCGGGGGACAGGCCGGCGATTGGGCAATGGCGGAGCCAGTGGCAGGGCCGGCAGGCAGGCGGCTGATGCCGGGCGTCTGTCAGCGACCTTGCGGGGGTGCGGCGGGGGTGCGCACGCCACGTTCGCGCCAGCGGCGCAGCTCTTCCTGCGGATCCAGGAGCTGGTCCTGATAGGCCAGACGATAGGTGTTGGTGTTGAACGCGCGTTCCAGAATGCGCGGCCGGTTCGCGCGGCGGAAATCCTCGTCCTCGGCGGCCAGCGTGGCGCGGATGCCCTCGGCCGAACCCGCGCGCGCGGCGTAGCGCACCAGCCCGGCATCGGCGGCGGGAATCCCGTTGCTGTGTGCGGCCGATTGCCGCCCGCCCAGCGCCTGGATCGCCTGCGCGCGCGCGTCCGGGTCAACGCGGTTGGTGCCGCCCGGTGTGGGGGTCGGCAGGGACTGGAAGTCGGTCGGAGTCTCCAGCGGGCCAGTGGGAACGATGGAAAACTCGTCCGGGCTGCTTTGCTGGGCCGCGGCATTCATCAGCTGGGGAACCTCGCCACGCGAACACGCGGACAGGGTCAGCGTTCCCAGCCCCACAAGCGCAATCAGTCGAACCACTTTCATTCCCAAGAACCCCGCCGGATAGCCCTGTTTTCAGAGATGGCCCCTGTTTAGCCCATGCCCGGCGGATCGTCACGCGCCGTTTTGCCACCCGACACCATGATAAGCCCGAACGCGCCGACAAATACCGCGATATCGGCGATGTTGAAGGCCCAGGGGTTGCGGATGCCGCAGCAGGTGACGTTCAGAAAATCGGCCACGCCCCCCCAGATCAGCCGGTCGATGGAGTTTCCCAGCGCGCCGCCGGCCAGAATCCCCAGCGCGATCTGCATCAGCGGCGGTGCGCCTTCGCGCCGGACCCAGATCCAGACCCCGATCGTGACCCCGACCGACAGCGCCGACAACGCGTAGGGCAGCCACGGCGCATCATCGGCCAG